>Ga0164318_10001358_pt1 | contig 21637 bp, 23 predicted proteins | sample GuaBasSedimGuay9_FD_113734 | JGI IMG/M metagenome (GOLD analysis project Ga0164318, IMG submission 113734) | Subseafloor sediment microbial communities from Guaymas Basin, Gulf of California, Mexico - Guay9, Core 4571-4, 0-3 cm | ecosystem: Environmental > Aquatic > Marine > Hydrothermal vents... | reverse complement strand
AGTTGGTGTCACTTATGCTACTACCCCCATGGGCGCGGACCACACGGCCGGATACGCGGTCGCAACCAATATCATGAACGTGGGAGGAAGCCTGGACCCCCTGAAACCTGAAGGGCAGGTAGAACTCTCCAAGGGCCTGCAGGTGGCAACAGCGTTCATTGATACTGCCGGCCTGTGCCTGTTTGTGGCCTTTCCGGTCATGGACATGCCGGATGCACTGGTCGCTGTCGTAGACATGCTTAATGCGAAGTATGGTCTCTCCCTTTCCGCGGATGATGTGACGGCCCTCGGTCAAAAAGTCCTGCAGATAGAGCGGGATTTCAATGCCCGTGCAGGATTTACCGCGGCGGACGACCGGCTGCCGGAATTCTTCCGCCAGGAAAAACTGCCGCCCCATGACGTGGTCTTTGATGTCCCTGATGAGGAACTGGACACGGTCTTCAATTTCTAAGTCAAGTTTTCCCTGTATTCCCCCGCCCCAATGTCAACGGCGCGGGGGAATACAACTTCCGGGGAAGAGAGCGAAAAGTGCCAAGCGGAACATAAGAGGCACAGGGATCTTTTTGTACGAAGATTCGATTAGAATTTCCCTTCGTGGGTGAATTCTCCCAGGGCGCGACGCTTGGGTGCAGGTGTCCCTTTGGCCGGGTAGCCCAGGGGAATAAGCGTGACCAGCTCATATCCGTCAGGCACTCCCAGCACCCCTTTTGCCTTGTCATGGTCCAGCAACCCGATTATCACGGTCCCCAACCCATGGGCATGTGCAGCCAGGCAAATGGACTGGGTTGCAATCCCCAGGTCGTACATAAACCAGTCTCCGAACTTGGTGGTAACCTGGTCCTTGTAGTACCCTGAGCTCTTGAGTTTGCCGCAGAGGGCCAGTACCACGGGGGCCTGGATGACCGCTTTGCCACCCGGATTTGTCGGCGTCAAAGTTTCCTTCAATTGTTCTTTTGTGGCTGCATCTCTCACCACCACAACTTCCCAGCATTGGGTGTTGGCCCAGGATGGTGACCATTGCACAGCCTCCAGGATCTGCGTCAAAATCCCTTCCGGAATTTCCTTCTCCTCGTACCTTCTGATACTTCTTCTTCCTTTCAAAATCTCCATAAAATCAGCCATGTTTTCCTCCTTCTTTAAAACTCAGCTTAGCCGGTGAGAAAAGCGGGTTAGTCTTCCAGGTGCAGCAACAAGGCCGCATTTTCTCCACAAACCTGCGCAACTTCATCCATTGACATCCCGGCCTTCTCCATCTCCTCAAAATACCGGGAAAAGCCCAGAAGCGGATAATCGCTGCCAAAGAGTATTTTTTCAAACCCAAGAATATTTCCCACCACCGCATAGATGCCGGGGTCATAGAGATAGGGTGACGCCGCCGTATCAAACCAGACATTTTCGAGTGCGCCTTTTACCTCCCGCTTCATGAGCGCGTAAAAAGGCAGGCCGCCCCCCCAGTGGGCAAGAACAATCCGATTTGACGAATACCGCTTGACGAAAGCGTATATCTGTCCGAGCGTCATGGGCGCTTTTCCCGGATAGTGATGACCCACTGGCTCGTTCGTGTGCAGGAGCACGATTGCCCCGAGGTCAAGAGTGATTGCCATAACCTCTTCCATCTGGTCACAGACTGCCTTTGTGAGCCCATCGCCGTAAACGGCCAACTCTCCAATTCCTGCAAGACCTGCATGGAGACACCGCTCTGTCTCCTTTGCAGCGCTCTGAAGAAGAGGGGAAAAACAGCACAATCCCACCAGCCGATCCGGATACCGGTGGACTGCGTCCAGCACGTAATCGTTATGCCGCATCACAAGATCGCCGTCCTGCCAGGGAAACCCGAAGACAACCGATCTGTCGATCCCTGCCGTGTCCATGTACTGCAGGATCTCTGTCACGCCGGCAAGTTTCGCCTTCGGCGAGTCATAGAGCGTCTTGAATGCCGCTTCTCCAGAAAAGTACCTTGATCGGTCCTGCCTTATGGCGGGAGGAAAAATGTGGGTATGAAAGTCTATTTTCATTGCAGAAGTGCTTCAATGGATTTCTTCAGCATGCCGTGGCGATAGCCCACAATCTTGTTCCGTATTTTTCCATCACGGTCAATGACAAACATGGTAGGTATCGCCGGGTTGTCCGCTCCGAAATAGTCCTTCATGACCTTCATGTCATAGCGCAACACTTTATAATTCATGTCGAATTTCTCCATGAATGCCTTGAGGAAAAGGTTCGAGGCCTGAACGGGATCGTCCAGAGAAACCCCGATAACGACCAACCCCTGACTTCGAAACTCTTTTTGCAGCCTGGTAAGCTCGGGGATAGACATACGGCATGGAGGGCACCATGTTGCCCAGAAATCGAGGACAACGATCCTTCCCTTGAACTGGGAGAGCGTTATATCATTTCCGTTCACATCCTTCAGGCTGAAATCAGGCGCTGTCTGCAAGGCATCCACCTTACTCTGGCATCCCACATTAAGCAGCAGGAGTGCCATGAACACACAGCCCACATAAACCATTGTTTTCCTTGTCATCACAGTATCTCCCTGATTCTTTAGCTCCAGCGGGCAAATGGATCTAACCCGAATTTCTCACGAGCAATTTACTGTGGCAGCGGGAAGGCCCGTGAGAAATCGGGCTAAAAAACCCTTTTATTTTTTACCGGTCTTCCTATAATAAAGCAAGGGATTTCAGAAAAATGCATTCAAAGACCACCATACTTATTGTTCTCTCTTTGCTTTTGTGTCTGATCGAAGAAGAACCACGTGAGTCACTCGCCGCGGAAACGGCGGACATCCATTATTCTGCTATTGCCGGCACATGGTACCCCGGAGACCCGCATGAGCTTTCAGTCACCATTCAGGGACACCTTTCTACTTCTCCCAAGATCCCCCTGGGAGGCGTTCTCCGCGCTCTCATTGTACCCCACGCGGGATATAAATACTCAGGTGCAGTTGCCGCCCGTGCCTATAGACAACTCAAAGGTTCCCGGATCACCACGGTTATTCTTGTGGGTCCCAGCCACTACCTGGCCTTTGACACCGTTTCCGTTAATCTGCAAACGGCCTACGTAACGCCCCTGGGTTCTGTTCCCGTGGACCTGGAGCTGGCCAGGAAAATCATTCATGCCCAGCCTGATTTTCGATGGGTCAGGCAGGCCCATGCCAGGGAGCATTCACTGGAAATTCAGCTTCCCTTCCTCCAGACGGTGCTGGGTGATTTCAAAATCGTCCCCATCGTCATGGGAAGGCAGGACTATGCAACCGCGGAGCGGTTAGCCCGGGTACTCACCAACCTCACCCGGAGCAGGAGAGATATCCTTCTTCTCGCATCCAGCGATCTCTCCCATTACCATCCTTCCCGGCAGGCCAGGATGCTTGATGACCGCTTTGCCTCCCGTGTTCTGGCACTTGACGCGAAAGGCCTTGCAAATGATCTGGCTGCAGGCAAAACCGAAGCTTGCGGGGGCGGTCCTGTGGTCGCCGTCCTCCTCGCCGCAAGAAAGCTCGGTGCCACTAAGGCGATCATTCTGGGGCGGGCTCATTCCGGTGATGTCACCGGCGATCAAGGCCGGGTGGTAGGGTATCTTTCCGCCGCCCTCATTGCCCCCACTCCAAAATAACATAACCGTTCACGGCTTATTCAGCTAATTCATCTGATAAAAATCCACATCCACACTCAGCTGAACTCCTTTTGATTGCAACTTTCCCCTGAACAAACGATCCACTGCCTCCACCAGGTGATTGATCATGGCAGCTTTCCTGCTCTTGACCAGTATCTGCCATCGATACTTTCCCTTCACCCGGAACAAGGGAGCCTCGGCCGGCCCGAGTATCCTGATTTCTTTTCCCCGCCTGGGCCAGCCGGCGACAATTTCTTTCATTGCCTCTCCCAGGAGATGAGCTGATTCGGCTGTTTTCTCTTTGCTGTTGCCCTTGATCCTCAAGCATGTCATATGGGAGAAAGGAGGGTACTCCAGTGCCTCCCGAAGCTCTCTTTCTTTTTCAAAAAAAGCATCATAGTCATGTGTTATGGCCGTTTTGATAGCGTAGTGGTCAACATTGAATGTCTGTACGATAACCTTTCCCTTTTTTGCCCCGCGACCTGCCCTCCCTGCCACCTGGGAAAGGATATGAAAGGTTCTTTCACCCGCCCTGAAATCCGGAAAACCCAGAGATAAATCAGCAGCAATAACGCCCACCAATGTCACGTTCGGGAAGTCGTATCCCTTGGTAATCATCTGGGTCCCTACCAGGATATCGATTTCACCCGCGCCAAATCCCCGGAGTATCTTGGCTGCGCTCCCCTTCCTCCTTGTGCTGTCGGTGTCCATTCTCGCTGCGCGAACGCCTGGAAACAGTTTACGAAGTTCATCCTCCAGCCGCTCGGTTCCAAAACCATAGGGTTTCAGCCTTTTGCCATGACAGGAAGGGCACTCTGCAGACAAGGCATCATGAAAACCGCAATAGTGACACCGCAGATGGTTATCCTGATGATGTATCAGGGCCACGTCACAGTTCGGGCACTGCATGGTCTTCCCGCACGACAAACACACATACAGCCGGTGATATCCCCTGCGATTCAAGAACAGGAGGACCTGATTTCCATTCCGGAGTTCGCCGCCCAGGGCCTCCTTAAGCTTCGTGCTCAGGATCCTTCCTTTCCCGCCGTTTTCTATTTCAGTTTTCATGTCCACCAGTTCTATTTCAGGCAGAGGCCTCTTTTCCACCCGCTCGGGCATGCGGATGAGATGATACTGCCCACTGAGGGAATGATAATACGATTGCACAGAGGGTGTGCCTGAACCAAGCAGGACCACCGCTTTTTCCATCCTTGCCCTGACCACCGCTGCATCTCTTGCCTGGTAGCGCGGGGGATTTTCCTGTTTGTATGCAGTGTCATGCTCTTCGTCCACGATAATGAGTCCCGGGTTTGGAACAGGCGCCCAAACGGCTGATCGGGGGCCGATTACCAGATCCACCTCACCTTTTACCAGCCTGAGCCACTGGTCATATCTTTCCCCTCTGCTCAATGCGCTGTGGTAGATGGATATCCTGTCACCAAGCCTCGAGCTGAAAACCCCAAACATGTAATTTGCAAGGGAAATTTCAGGGACCATAAGAATTGCCTGTCTGCCGGTCCTGATTACCTCTTCGATAGCCCTGAGATAAACCTCGGTCTTCCCGCTTCCCGTAACCCCGTAAAGAAGGCACGCAGAAAACCGCTTTCGCTTCAGACATCTCTCCACATAATGCAGTGCGGAGACCTGCTGATGGAGCAGGACCTCGGGACGAATCCATGGAATGATACACTCCCCTGCGGGGTTGCGGGAGACAGGAGCTTCGAAATCTTCAAGGACTCCCTTTTTCACCCATTTCCCCACGAGGTACCTGCCGTTCTTGAATTCTCTGCAGATTTCCGACAGGAGAATCTCCTTCCCTGAGAGGAACTTTTTGAGAAATGGTGTTTCATTCCTCGCACCTGCCCGTGCAGTACCCAGGGATTCTACAATCTCTCCCAGTTGTGTTCTGTCTCTTGCCTTAATGAACCTGCGAAGCAATGGCCCGGAACGGTTTCCCGGCACACAGTCAATAAGCTCAAGGAATCCTCTTTCCTGGAGCGGGTACACCGAATGGAGCCTGCGGGGAAGTCGCGCGCCCGGGTGATCTTTTACCCAGAGCAGACACTCCTTTTCCGAAGTGGTGACTTTTCCCTCATCCAGGGCCTCGGCCCCTTTTGGCGTTAATACGGCGCTCTTGAAGCTATCCTGGTTGATCCCACCCGGGAGGGCATTTCGAATCACTGAACCCACGGGATGAAGGTAGTAGCGGGACACCCATTCGAAAAAAGGGACCATATTCCTGTGAAACAGAGGAAATGGGTCCAGGATATCTGCAACTTCTTTCAACGGTTGTTCAATGTCGGGGGAAGGAGTCACTTCAAGGACATAACCCGTTACCATTCTTTTTCCGAACGGAACCAAGACCCGCATTCCAACCTCAACCCGCTCTGCCAATAAATCCGGTACAGCATAGGTATAGGTATTCTCCACCGGCAGGGAGACGGCAACTCTCAGGCAGGTCTGTTTTTTCGGCTCGGTCAACATATGCCTATCTCTAAGAAAGTTGCCTCCAACATGGCTTGGTTACCGGCGCCCCCCCTCAACATCTTGATTTTCCTTACTGCAGAGCACCATTTCTCTGAACCGTGCATGGAGGGAGCTTCACTTTGAGCAATGAAAAAGGTCACGAAAAACTTGCCATGCCCCTTTTCGTACATTATTGAGGATTATTCTTGATAAGGCCCGACGGCAGGGACACATTGAAATTTGCTTCCAGCACAATATATTTTTCAACCGGTTCTCCATCCAGGAAATACTCGATCCTGAAGGGAAACCACCCGTTTTGTGTCTTTCTGTAGTCCTCGAAACGCACTTCAACCTCTCTTGTTTCCTGGCCAAGGGTGGCCCTGTGACTCAAGAGAAGGGGGAGAAATCTCTCTTTTTCTATGAGGAGACGGGGCCCCTCCTTCGGACTTTTTCCAATGCAGAATGCGATCACGCCGTTGATGCGGGTCAATGACACCGTTTCCCGGTCAATACCCCATTCCATCAGGTAGGTTGACAAATTCCCGGCAGTGTTTGCCACCAACAGTTTTCGGTACCCGGAATCAACATCAAGCCTGAGCGACTGGATATCCTCAGGCGTCATATCCCTGCCCTCAATTTCAGGTACAACCAGCGAACCATACAATCCAGGAGACTGTATCCACACTTTCTCTTCAAAGCTTATTGTCTCCCTGTCCTCTTCCCCGGTGGTCATCAATTGTGTTGATTGAGTCAAAAGGACCGTATGGAACCGGGAAAAACGGGCGGACATAAGACCAAGCAATTGTTCTGCCGGCATGATATAACCATTTCCATTCCGGAAGGGAATGACATATCCCCCTGCCAGCAACATCAAAACAATGGTAATAACACTCCTTTTTATCCAGGTATCCAATGAAATTTCTCCTTTCAACATTCCGATGTGTCCTCAAGTCCCTTCAGCATTTCTTCCCGTACCCGGGCCATGAGAGCTTTTATATCCTTTCCCGTATAGTCCCCTACCCGAATCGGCTCTCCAACGGAAAGGGTGAACCGGCCCCGACGAATGGTAAAGCTGCCTTTCGGCATAATATGGCGGCTCCCCTTTATAACCACGGGAATAATATCGCATCCCGACTTCAGCGCCAGCTTAAATCCGCCTCGTTTAAATTCCTGCAACCGTCCGTCCACACTCCGGGTCCCTTCGGGAAAGATGAGGACTGATGCCCCGTTTCTTATCCTCTCGGCGGCGTGCTGCATACTCTTCACCGCCTTCCTGGGATCATTTCTTTCAATCCCGATATAGCCGGCACGTTTCATTGCAAACCCGAAAAGCGGGATCCTCATCAGTTCCTGCTTCATGAGGAACTTGAAATCCACGGGCAGATACGCGAGGAGGGCGAGGATATCAAAGTAACTCTGGTGATTGGTCATGTAAATCCGGGGGATCCGATCATCCACATGCTCACAGCCTCTTGCGCAAACCTTTACCCTGGAAAGCCAGAGGATCACGCGGGCCCAGGGTTTTGCCACGTAGAAATGGATACACCTGCTCGGGCATCCAAACAGGGTAAGGAGGGCCGCCCAAAGGCAAAAAAGAATTGTGTGCAGGATAATAAGACCGTTCAGGCCAATAAATCTTATCATATGGTACTCCCTGTGGCTCCTCAAAACCGTCTTGTAATGGAACTGAAGCCCTCCAGGCTGTTCATCTGAGCAGTTACAGATTGATTACCATTAATTGATTGACATATGCATTTCTTTATGCTATGAAAGTTTATAATTCATATATAATTAAATATAATTCCTTGCAACAAAGGAGCAGATGATGGCCGATTATATCGTGTGTCCGAACAAGAGAAATGCTCCCCGGGTAAACGTACTGGTCTGTCGGGAGCGGTGTTCCATGAACAACGAGTGCCCTGCTTACGCGGCACATCTTTCAATTTCCCTGACGGAAGAGTCTCCCCCTCTGCCGTCGCACCTCAGCCCTGAAAAACGGGCGAGCGAATCGGCAATACAACTTTCACCATGATCATGTCTCCCTCTTCCCGGAAGACATCTATCCTTCCCCCATGCTTGTTGACTATAATCCTTGAAAGCGGGAGGTCAAGTACCCTGGAAGATCCTTTGAAGGGCAGGCGGGGAAGGAAAAACTGTTCCAGGTCCTCGTCTGAAAGCCCTTCGGCATGATGCCTGAAGGAAATCAGTATCCAGTCCTGTTCTCTCTGCAGCGTCACGAAAAGCTGGTTTTCTTCCGGTGTCGAAAGAACACAGTTTTCTACCAGGCTGTCCAGGGCCCTTTCCAGTAAATTCTCATCACCGGTAATAAATGGAAAATCATCAGCCGTTGATTTTATGAGACTGATCTTCCTGGATGAAATCTCCTTCATGTGAGCCGAGAGAACTGCCTCCACCAAAGATGCAATATCCACTTTTCCAAACTGCATCGTTACCGGTTCAATGGACCGCAGCATCATTTCAAGGATTTCTTCCAGTCTCGCCACTTCATCTACTATGATGCGAGCCGCCTTTCCATTCGGATCTTCTTCGGGGAGTTTCTCGGCAAGCCTCCTTGCAAATCCTCCTGCGGTGGTGAGCGGGTTTCTAATTTCATGGGCGAGCCGTGCGGATATCTCTCCAAGCACCCTGATTTCTTCTGCTTGCAGGGCCCTTTCCTGGTAGGCCTTGAGTTCAGTGATATCCATCATTATGCCGTCAATCCAGCGGATGTTTCCCTGGGTGTCCAATGATGGTATGGCCTGATCAATGAAAACATATGTCTTTCCTTCCTTGGATTTTACCACTCTTTCCATCCTGAGTTCTTTCCTCTCCGCCCAGCAGGCCGCCAGAATATCCCCTCCGCTTTGATCCTGTTTTCCGCAAATTTTCTGCAGCCAGAAATAACGGTCTCCAACCACTTCATCGGGGGCATATCCCAACTTGTCGGAAAAATAGGGGTTAATAAACTCCGTGGTCCCATCAATCAGTATTCGGTAGACGATAAGCGGAACATTCTCCACAAATGCCCGGTACTTTTCTTCCGATTCCACCAGGTCGGCAGTTCTTTCCCGAACCTTTTCCTCCAGGTTCTGAGCGTACTCCTCTATCTTTTGCCGCCTCTCCTTCAATGCTCCCAGCATGGCATTCAATGATTTCGTCAAACTGCCTATTTCATCATCAGGCCTGGGTTGCAGACGGCTTTCTCTCTTTCCTTCCGCGATCTCTTCGGCCTCTTTGACAATCTCCGCAATGGGCTTCACGAACCGTATTGCAACAAGCCAGGTAAGAAGGAATGAGACAATAATTCCGGCGATGGCGATAATAAGCATAAGGTTTCTTCTCGCGGCAAGGCGCCCAGTCGCCTCTGAGCGGTCGAGGGCGATAAGCACAACCGCGACCACTTCACCATAATAATCCTTTAACGGGCCGAGCAAGATCGAGCGGGAAGGCAGGGTCTCCGGTGCGACCATGATGACAGGCGCAGGTTTCCCGCCGTCTTTGAAGCAGCGGGCCGGTGAAAATTTTGCGCAGTTCTCATCTGTACAAGCAAGTAAAGCATATTCTTCCGTTCCCCGCTTTTCATATATCCCGAAATCCGCCCCCCATTCCCTTTTCAGCTCCGTAAGTAGCCTCCTATCAAACGGGAAGCCCACCTCAACGCTTCCAAGCAGTTTTCCATCGTGGATGATGGGAACAACTCCCCTGATCCCCAGGCCGGATCTTCCCCATTCCAACCCGGATACACCACTTCGGGACCGCATTGCTTCCACTACCGTCCTTCTATAGGCCATCATCTCTCCCTCTTCACCATTCCTGTGAAGGCGCAGAAACGATCTCCCCGGCGGGAAATGGAAATGAAACTGCTCTATCCCGAACCTTCTCTTCAGGACCTTGAACACGGGTGTGGTATATTTCTCGAGTGCCTCCCTGTCTTTGCTTTCCATCAGGTTCCGGATCTCGGGATTTTCCGCAAAAACAGATGCCATGGCCAGAACAACGCGCTCTTTCTGATGAATATTGTAAAGAAAAAGCCGGTAAAGCTGTTTCATCTCCCGGGCGCTTTCCTGCTGTATGATTGTCTGCTGGGAATTGAGCCCGAAGTAAACAAGAGATGTTGTCCCGATGAAACCAAAAGCCAGAAAGGGAATTAAGAGCTTCCAGATGAGACTGATGCTTCGGATCCTGTAGAGAATTCGTGACCACATTGTCGTCAGAGCAACCCTCATAAAAATAGACGGGATTACAGGATGGCCAGGATGCAAAACATTATTATATCATTCCCGTTTCAAAACGCGGGTTAATGACCGACCAGGGGCATCTTCGCCATGTCTTTTAAAATCCTTTGCTGCCTCGTCCTCACGTAAGGACTCGGCCGTTTTACAGACCACCTGTGGGGACTCGGTAAAACAGCGGCAAGGAGGGCCGCCTGAGAGGCGGACAGGTTTGAAGAGGAGGTAGCGAAGTATTTTTTCGACGCTGCCTCTACTCCCTTGATCCCGACTCCCCAGTCCACTGTGTTCAAATAGAGTTCCAATATCCTCTCCTTACTCAAAAATGTCTCCAGGAGGAGGGTGTAGTATGCCTCCACCGTTTTTCTCAACCAACTCCTCGAGTTCCACAGGAAAATTGTTCGGGCCACCTGCATGGTAATGGTGCTGGCACCCCGTTTTCTCTTCCTTTGAACGATGTCCTTCATGGCATGGGACATCTCTACGAAATCAAAACCGTGGTGCCAGAGGAACCGCTGATCCTCGGCAGCCACAACCGCTCTCCGCACATGAGGAGAGATATGATTGAGCATTTTCCACGTGGTATCATATCTCCCCTTCACCCGGGCAAATGATCCAGGGAACAATCCGATTGCGGCCCGCCACAAAGGGGGATTGACGAAACGAATTGCAACCACCTGAGCACTCGTTAAAGCAACAAGGAAGAGGAGCATTACCAACACCCATCGTGTAACTCTCCTGCCGATTCCCCGCTTCCTCCTGGTGGCCACCCTTTTCTTCCTCTTATCCTGAATTATCGGTTTTACCTGTCGTATGAAAGTCTTTCAACCTTCAATCTGTTTAGCGTAACAGTGACTCTTACCCTTTATTTCATTCCAGGCATCATCCATCTCATCCGGAGTTGCTTCGCTGAGGCTTTTCCCCGCAGAGGTCAACTTCTCTTCCATCAACTGAAATCTTTGGATGAATTTCCTGTTTGCCATCCGCAGAAGGTCCTCTCCATTGAGCTCCCAGTGCCTTGCGAGGTTGACCAGAGAAAAAATCAAATCGCCGATTTCTTCTCCAACCATCGCGGGATCATGTTTCTTAACGGCCTGATCCAGTTCGGCAACCTCCTCTTTGACCTTTTTCCATACTGCATCCCTGCTTTCCCAGTCAAAACCGACCTTTGAGGCCCGCTCACTCATCCGATGGGCCCTTTCAAGAGCGGGAAGAGCCACTGGGATCCGTTCAAGGAACGACCGCTCCTCTTTTTCCCCCTTTTGCTCCCCCTCCTTTATTTTTGCCCAATTTGATGCCACTTCTCTTTCATTTCTTACCCGGGTGTTTCCAAAGACGTGGGGGTGACGGCGAATCATCTTTTCAATTATTTTTTCAATAACCGTGACCAGGTCAAACTCTCCCTTTTCCTCTCCCAGGTAGGCTATAAAAACAACCTGGAAAAGGAGATCGCCCAGCTCCTCACAAACTTCTTCCGGAAGTTCCCGCTCGATGGCATCCAGGACCTCATATGCCTCCTCCAGCAGATACATCCTTACGGAATACATGGTCTGCTTTGCGTCCCACGGGCATCCACCCGGTGCCCTGAGACGCGCCACCAGTTCAGCAAGCCTGCTTATGGCACTTTCCAGCGCGTTATGATCCATGGGAAAGGCCACCTTTTTCAAATACTCTGTTCATGTTTTGCGGACCTCCACCGGAATGGATTGATGATGATTTACCGTGAAAATACCCCCGGCCGTGGCCGAATATGCGGACTGTATTTTCATGTCCGGGGGTGGCTGGGCTTATTTTGGTCCAGCCATACTGGTTTAGCCCGCATTTCTCACGGGCAATCTCCTGTGGCGGCGGAGAGCCCCATGGCCCTCTCCACCACCTCGCTACGAAGGCCCGTGAGAAAAGCGGGTTAGAGAGGATTTTGAGATTTTCCAGCGGCACTTTTCTCCGTCCTTCCGGATTGACCGAGCCACTTTTTTTTCCACCGATGGGATCTCCTTGCAGAAACAAATCCTGCAAGCGACTGATACGATGAAACGATCACCGGTGCCAGCCTGGACTTCGCAATCAACGGCGTCTTGGTAGGAAGAAAGAAGGTAAGGAGGACTATCACGAGATAGGTGAGAATAATGCCCTTCAAAATGGCAAGAGCAGCTCCCAGCCCCTTGTCGGCCCAGCCCAAAAAGGCCTTATTGACCAGTGTCTTCAATCCCCATCCGGCCAGGTTGCAGCCCACCAGAACAACAAAAAAAATCACGGCAAAACTGATCAGCGGCATAAACCTGCCGGATGACAGATGTGATTTCAGGAACAGGGTGAATTGGGGTTGCAGCTTGATGGCGAGCCATATGCCCAGGATCACGCCGGCAAGAGAACCTATTTCTCTCAAAAATCCTCGCCAGATACCACGTACGACAAAAAAGATCATCGCACCTATGATAATCATATCCAGGATATTCATCCTGTCTTATTTATCAAAGGACGCAAGTCTCCGTCAAGGTGATTGTCAAGGCCGGAAAGGGATGGCTTGTTTTCCGAAGTTTCTTGTGCTAGAAAATAGACTGAAGGCTATGAAGACAGAGGGAAATTGGAGATATGCTGAATGAAAAGGAAAAAATTGACCTGATTACCCGGATCAGTCTCGATATCAATCAGGTCAAGGATATTGACATGCTCCTGGAAAGGATTTTGAGCAATATCAGGAAGTTTTTCAATGCTGATGCAGGGTCCATCTATCTCAAAGACCGTAATAAACTGAAATTCAGCTTCACCCAGAATGACACGCTCCAGAAGCGTCTTGAACCCGGGAAAAAACTTATTTACAGCACCTTTTCTATCCCCGTCAGCAATAATTCCATTTCAGGCTATGTGGCAAAAAACAGGGAACTGGTCAACATTCCCGATGTCTATAACATGGGGAGTGAACCCTACACCTTTGATGCCGAGTTTGATGAACTTTCTGATTATCGCTGTAAATCCATGCTGGCCGTTCCCATGACGAACCAGCGGGGCGATGTGCTCGGGGTCATCCAGATAATCAATGCCCAGGACGAAAATGGAAGTGTCATCCCTTTTTCTCCGGCAGATGAACTCGCGATCATGCATTTTGCCACCAGTGCTGCTCTTGCCATTGAACGCGCCCAGATGACCAGGAACATCATCCTCAGGATGATCAGCATGGCGGAACTGCGGGATCCCACAGAGACAGGGCCACACGCAAACCGGGTGGCGGCATTTTCCGTGGAAATTTTTGAGACCTGGGCGAAGAAAAACGGGCTGATGCCAGATGAAATCAACCGTCAGAAAGACATCCTTCGCATGGCGGCAATGCTCCATGACGTGGGAAAAGTGGCCATCAGCGATCTTATATTAAAAAAGCCCGGGAAACTCACCATGGAGGAGTTCGAATCCGTAAAAAGCCATACCCATCTGGGAGCGCGCCTCTTCAGCGAGAACCGGTCCGAACTGGACGAAATGGCCGTAGAAGTAGCCTTAAATCACCATGAAAAGTGGGACGGGACCGGGTATCCCGGGCATGTGGATCCCCGCTCCGGGAAACCGCTCCCTGGCCGTGCGGGACCGGACGGCTCCGCCCTCCCTAAAAAAGGCGATGAGATTCCGGTCGTTGGGAGGATTGTGGCAGTTGCGGATGTTTACGATGCCCTTTGTTCACGGCGGGCATATAAGGAACCCTGGCATCAGGACCGGGCCCTGGAAGCAATGCATCAGGGAGCTGGCAGCCATTTTGATCCTGCGGTTATGAGCGCTTTTTTCTCCACACTGGACGTACTTGCCTCCATTACGGAACGGTATCCCGAATAGCCAAATACTTCAGCGAAAACCTCCCCGGGAACAGATGGAATTCTTCAATTCACTGTTCAGCAATGCAAAATGGCTTGACAGAAAATTCCCGGCAAAGTATAAAGCCTACAATCATTACCCTTCAATAACTCTTATCAACTCCAAGGAGCTGGCTATGAGTGAAACACCCGACATCAAGGTTCTTCTCATCGATGACGAACAAACCCTTTTGGAATACCTCTCAAAACGACTCCTCAAGGAAGGCTTCACCGTAAAGGCAACCTTTTCAGGGGAAGAGGCAATCGAGGTCGCAGCCAACGATTTTTTTGATGTTGCAGTTGTTGACCTCAAAATGCCAGGGATGGATGGAGTTGAGACCCAGAGGCGCCTCAAAGAAATCCAACCGCTCATTCAGTGTATTGTCCTCACCGGCCACGGCTCCATAGATACGGCTCTCGAAAGTGGTCAGCAGGATGCCTACAAATACCTTCTCAAGCCCATTGACTATGAAAACCTCGTGGAAACCATAAAGGAAGCCTACAAGAAAAAGGAAGAAGTCCAAGCCTCCAAGTTCAAGGAGCAAGTGGAAGAAATCTATCGATCAGGTATGGGGGCAAAGGGTATCAAGAAGGCGATAAAAGAACTGCGAAAAATTTATGGAATCGAATGATTTCATATAAAGAGACGAGCAAAAGTTTCTCCCGTAGCCTGTTCCACCGTAAAAAACGGGGATGGTTTCGTAGATTAACGACTTTCGCACTCAGTTACACATGGTCTCTTCGTCCGAAATGTCATATTGCCTTGCGCTGAGCAATAACAATATTCATAGCCTGTACATTGTCTGAAAAATTACAAAAAGAATCCGCTGATCCTGCTGCTTGAACAACCACAATCAATGGAGCTCAAACCGAGAGATGAGTGGCGCAGGTCGAAAATCTTTCGCAGATTGGCTCAAGATCATCCTCTCTTTTGGACTGTGGGGACGTTCCACAAGAAAAAAGCATGGGCAAAAGGGGAGAACCGAGTTTGACATCCTTCGCGCCCATGATTTCCTCCGTTCCGTTCTCCAGTATTCTCACGATATGATCTTCGTCACAGATGTTCACGGCTTCCTCATCTCTTTCAACAAAGGAGGAGAACAGGCACTGGGGTACACCCAGGAAGAGATTGTAGGAACGCTCCTCAAAGACCTTGCCCAAGACCCGGAAGAGTTATTGAAACTCCTTGAAGATTCCCGCAAAGAGAGCAGTGCCGTCAGCATGGATTTCTCCTTCCTGCATAAGGAAGGGCATCCTGTATATTTTAATATATCACTCATTGACCTCAAGAATGCAGAGGACAAAAGCATCGGGACGGTAGGCATCTGTCACAACATCACCCGCTGGAAAAAACTCGAGGAAGACCTGGTCCGCGTGGACAGGCTGGCGGAGATGGGCCGTATTGCCGCAGGCGTAGCCCATGAAATAAACAACCCCCTAGCAGTCATCAGTGAAGCAGCCGGGTGGGGTGCGGTGGTGGCAAAAGATGCAAAAGGGCTAGGGAAAGAAGACCAACAAGAACTGGAAAAGATATTCGCCGATGTTATTGAGCAGACAAAACGCTGCAGGAGCAGGACAAAGCAGGTCCTAGGATTTGCCAGGGATTCCGAACCAACAAAGAAAGAGATTGATATCCACGAATTGCTCAAGGAAACAGTGGCCTTTCTTGGTCCCGAGCTGAAATACAAACAGATAGAGATCCTGTATCAATTTACCGAAGGCCCGCTCATCCTGAAATCCGATCCCAAGAAACTGGAACAGGTCTTTGTAAACCTCCTGACAAACGCCATTTACGCGATTAAGGAAAAGGGCGAAGGAAAGGGAGAAATAACCCTCCACACATCGGCTTCAGACTCAGACGCTGAAATCCAGATTTCTGATACCGGAACCGGCATGAGCGAAGAGGTTCAAGCAAAGATCTTCGATCTTTTTTTTACCACCAAGCCGACCGGCAAGGGAACAGGGCTTGGGCTCCCCATCTGCCACAACATTGTAAAAAAACTCGGTGGCAGGATGTCGTGCAAGAGCCGCTTGGGAGAAGGCACCACCTTCATCATACAAATCCCTTTGGCATAGCCCGGATAAACTGGAAAAAACAAATGCCAAAGTTCAAATGTCAAATGAAATTCAAATGTCTCAATGACAAAACATATTTTTCCCACTTGGCTGCTGCAGAGAGTGCTGGATATGGAACCGATAACGAAGAGTACACATTCTTGCTCAAGTTGGTCATTTGGTATTGGACATTGATTTGGCATTGGGGTTTTTTAATTTGGCATTACGTACCTTCACTGGAAACTTTGTATCCGTTTTGGACATACTTTAGGCTCCGGAAATATTGCATCATTGAAGGAACTCAACCTTGGCTGAGAAAAACACGAATGAAACTCTTATGAAATCCCTTGGAAAGGAATCCAGGTCCTCTACACTCATGAAAACGAAGATATTTCCCTTTCTGGCCACATTTATCGCTCTTTTTGGCACGTGGATCATTCTCTCGGGAAAATTTGACGAGCTCCACCTGGTCCTCGGACTGCTTTCCTGCGCGCTTGTTGCATATATCTCAAGCGATCTATTGTTCCCCGAGGGAAAGCCACAGGAGCTCTTCCTTTCCGTGTACCGATTCCTGAAATATATTCCATGGCTTCTTTATCAGATCTGGCTGGCCAATTGGCATGTCCTGTACCTGACATTTCACCCGAGGATGATGGATCTCATTGATCCCCACATCATCCGTTTTCAGAGTAAATTGACTAAAGATCTGTCATTGGTGACGTTTGCCAATTCCATCACCCTAACGCCCGGGACAATCACTGTTTCGGTTTCAGTTGACGGCGATTTCAAGGTCCATGCCATTGACAAGGTATCCGCCGAACCCCTTCCTGGAGAAATGGAGGAAAGGGTGGCACGGGCGTTCGGAGAAGAATGATGCACACATTTTTTCTTGTTGTCGGCCTTTACCTCTGTTTCCTGATGCTTTTTTCCCTTTACCGGGCTGTTTTTGGCCCGACCGTGCTGGACCGCTTGATTGGAGTAAATGCCATCGGCAGCAAGACAGTGGTTCTGCTACTGATCATCGGCATGCTTTATGAACGTGTCGACATGTTCGTGGACATTGCCCTGGCCTATGCCATGCTCAATTTTATTGCGGTCCTCGCGGGGTCACGGTATTTTCAGAAACGCAAGGGGCTGTATGAAGAGCCACCATATAAGTAGGTTGAGCGGTTGTGCTGTTAGGAGAGCAGAGATTATGAGGAAAATTTGTTGCCCTTGATCATTCTCCTACAAGCAACAAACAATGAACTCACAACAGGAGGCCAATAGTATGAACTTTGTTGTTGCTTTTTTGCTTCTGTTTGGGCTTGTTTTTTTTACCGGTGGAGGAGTTGGAATCCTCCGGTTTCCAGATTTTTATTCACGCCTCCATCCTGCGGGCAAACTGGATACACTCGGCTCACTCTTGATGATATTCGGCCTGGCCCTTTACAATCTTCACCACCTGGAGATCTCATCCGTCCTGGTCAGCGCGAAGATGATCCTTATCGTGGTTTTTATCTTTCTTTCAAGCCCCACCGCTACCCATTCCATCGTCGATGCGGGAATGCGGGCCGGGCTCAGACCGTGGACAAGGGATATTATTAATAAAGAAAGGAAAACCTCATGATACCGCAACTGGATATTTTCATTCTGACTCTGGTAATCGTATGCGCCGTTGCAGCTGTCTCGGTAAAAGATCTCCTTGGCTCAGCGATTCTTTTCGGAGCCTACAGTTTCATGATGTGTCTCCTCTGGGCCGTTATGGGGTCCGTGGATGTGGCCTTTACCGAGGCGTCGGTTGGTGCCGGTGTGAGTACCGTCTTTTTTGTAGCTGCGGTATTCAGGACGACCAGGAGGACCAAGGATTGAAAAAAATCGGTTTTATCATCGTATGCCTCAGCGGAGCTCTTCTCCTGTATGCCACCCAGGACTTTCCGCGGTGGGGAGATCCCAATTCCCCTGCCAGTACCCATGTGTCACCGCGGTATATTCAAAAAACCCTGGAAGAAACCGATGTGCCCAATGCAGTGACCTCCATCCTTGCTGATTACCGCGGCTATGACACCATGTTTGAAACCACGGTCATTTTTGCCGCGGGCATGAGCTGTTTGATCCTTCTCAGGGTATTTAAGCGGAAAGATGAAGACCGGTATTACCGGCACATTACCACCGGCATCACCATCCACATTAAGGGCGAAAAGAGCATCCCCGACCGTTCAAAGGAATTTGAGAGGATTGACACCATGTGGACACCGTATGACCTGATCATCAAGACGGTGGCACGTTTCCTTGTTCCCTTCATACAGCTTTTCGCCCTGTACGTTCTCGCCCATGGACACGAGAGCCCGGGAGGCGGGTTCCAGGGCGGCGTCATTTTCGGCGCAAGCCTTATCATTATAGCCATCGCCTTTGATTTGCGGACAGCTATACACCGATTCAAGGAAAAACTCGACGGCTTGCTTTCAGCCCTGGGTGTCTTCATTTATGCAGGAATCGGGGCCTTCTGCCTCCTCCTGGGAGGCAATTTCCTGGACTACAAGGAACTGGCACTTGTATTCCCGTTCGACCGGATTGAGGCGCGCGCGTACGGAATCCTCGGCGTCGAGATCGGGGTTTTTATTTCGGTCATGGCCGTTATGATCTGCATTTACGTTAATATTGTCTCAGAGGGAAGGCACGACGAAGGGCTCTAAGCTATGGAAGCACTGATCCATCACATTGTCGCCCATTACAACTACTGGCTCTACATCATCCTGATGATGATCGGTCTTTATGCCATGATCGCGAAAAACAATCTCATCAAAAAACTGGTGGGAATGAATATATTTCAGACGGCCATTATCCTCTTTTACGTTTCCATTGGTTGCAAAAGAGGAGCAACAATACCCATTCTGGAGGAACATGGCGGGCATATTGGTGAACATGCCGTCAAAGTGGCCGACTATATTAACCCGCTTCCCCATGTATTGATGCTTACGGCGATCGTGGTCTCTGTTTCTACCTTTGGAGTTGCCCTGGCACTTGCGGTGAAGATCTACCAGCGTTACCAGACACTGGAAGAAGATGAAATCCTTATGCGCCTGAGAGAGAAATGAGCCTTCATTATCCTGTTCTTCTTGTTACTGTACCTCTCCTCTCCGCCTTCATTATCAGCGGGCTGAGCTGGGTAAAAAAATCGCTGTGCTTTCCGATGGCTCTCCTGGCCCTCGGCACTTCGGTATTCTGTGCCGTCGGGCTCCTTTTCAGGGTCCTTGACCTGGGTATTGTTGAATACCACCTGGGAGGCTGGATGCCTCCATGGGGTATCGCCTACCGTGTTGACCTCCTGAACAGCCTGATCCTGGTAGCTGTTTCCTCTGTTGCCTTTCTCAATCTCTTTGCCACACACAAAACCGTTCAGAGAGACTTGCCTGAAAAGAAGGGGCTCTTCTATGCCCTCTACGTTCTCTTTGTCACGGGTCTCATGGGCATCACCGTTACCGGGGATGTGTTCAATCTTTACGTCCTCCTGGAGATCGCGTCTCTCACGGCCTATGCCCTCATTGCCCTTGGGGACCCAGACCGGGCACCGCTCGCCAGTCTCAACTACGTCTTTATCGGGACCATTGGCGCCTGCTTCTATCTCCTGGGCATCGGATACCTCTATATTATGACCGGATCTCTCAATATGGCGGATATCTCTTCTCTCCTGCCCTCTATCTATCATTCAAAGGCCGTGCTCGTGGCATTTATATTCTGCATGGTGGGGATTTTCATCAAAATGGCCTTTTTCCCCCTCCATGCATGGCTTCCGAATGCATATGCTTTTGCACCTGATGCGGCCGGCAGTGTCATTGCTCCCCTGATGACCAAGGTTATGGTCTACGTGATGATTCGTCTCATCTTCTCAGTTTTTCTGCCGGATTTCACCTTCCACGTACTCCACGTAGACCACGCTATTGTGTGGCTTGCGTGTCTTGCCATAGTTATGGGATCACTCCTGGCCCTTGCCCAGAGAAACCTGAAAAAGATGCTCACCTACATCATCGTTTCGGAGATCGGCTACATGGTGGGAGGGGTCTGGCTTGGAAACCGACTCGGGATGAGCGGCGCGATCCTTCACATCCTCAATGACGCCATCATGACCCTGTGCCTCTTCCTGGCGGCGGGCGCCATCGCCTATAAGACTCAAGGGCTTGGTTTTCAGCACCTGAAGGGACTGTTCCGAAAGATGCCTGTCACCATGGCTGCCTTTGTGGCCGCTGGTCTGAGCGTCATCGGAGTACCTCCTACCTGTGGTTTTTTCAGCAAATGGTATCTCATTTCCGGTGCCATCCAGGCAGGACAGTATGGATTCATGGCTGCGCTCCTTTTCAGCAGTCTCATAAACGTCGTCCTTTTTTTCAGGGTTATTGAAATCGCCTACTATGAACCCATGCATCCGAACCATGATAGTCTTCCACAAAAAAATGTCATCGAAGAAGCCCCGCTTTCCATGCTGATTCCTCTGCTCATTGTGGCGGTAAGCCTGCTTGTGGTCGGAATTTACAGCGGAGCTATCGTGAACCATATGATCGTCCCCGTCCTGCCGAAAGGAATCGGCTAATGGAAGTCATTTATTCCATAAGACCCTTGCTCGCCGTACTGGTCTCTCTCTGCGCGGTCCCGCTCATTGCTTCGAGCCATAAGGCGAATATCCGCGAAGCATGGACCTTTGCGGCGGCAATAGTGAAATTTGTCGTTGTCGTTTCCATGCTCCCTGCCGTGCTTCGAGGGACTCAATTCACCTGCACGCTCGTTGAATTTCTCCCGGGCGCTTCCATAAGTTTCAAAGTGGACGCGCTGGGGATGTTGTTTGCACTGGTCGCATCTTCTTTGTGGATCATCACCAGTGCTTACTCCGTAGGTTACATGCGCGGCCTTCAGGAACACAGCCAGTCCCGGTATTTCTGTTTCTTTGCCCTGGCCCTTTCCGCGACCATCGGAGTGGCCTTTTCCGCAAACCTGCTCACCCTCTATCTCTTTTACGAGATGCTCTCGCTGGCCACCTACCCCCTGGTGACTCACCACCAGGACCAGGAGGCCCGGCAATCTGGACGGAAGTACCTGACCTATATTCTCGGCACCTCCATCGGTCTGGTCCTTCCCGCCATGCTGATCGTGTACCATCTTACCGGCACCCTGGAATTTTCAGCCCATGGTCTCCTTGGAGGGGGCGCATCCAAGGGTCTCGTGACACTCCTTCTCCTGATGCTCATCTTTGGTTTTGCCAAGGCCGCCATCATGCCTTTTCACGCGTGGCTTCCCGCTGCCATGGTGGCCCCAACACCGGTGAGTGCATTGCTTCACGCGGTGGCAGTTGTGAAAGTGGGAGTCTTCAGTATTGTGCGCGTTCTAACAGGTGTCTTTGGGGCACAGTTGCTCCTTTCCCACAACTTATCAACACTTCTTCTCATCATCGCTTCATTTACCATCCTT
>Ga0164318_10001357_pt1 | contig 21639 bp, 20 predicted proteins | sample GuaBasSedimGuay9_FD_113734 | JGI IMG/M metagenome (GOLD analysis project Ga0164318, IMG submission 113734) | Subseafloor sediment microbial communities from Guaymas Basin, Gulf of California, Mexico - Guay9, Core 4571-4, 0-3 cm | ecosystem: Environmental > Aquatic > Marine > Hydrothermal vents... | reverse complement strand
GTTTTCATTTCCCAAAAATGTTAAACTGGTTTTTTTATATTAAAAAAAATATTTTATACATGAACATATACATAAACAATATTTTTTTAAGAGCATCCTATAAGTTATCAACAACTAACTCTAGTATCTTATAGATGCTGTCAAAATAAGCATAAAAAACTATTTACTCATCAGGGAGTGAAAGATTTATAAAAACATTTTTATCCTGATAGTCTCCCGCCCATATATAAAAAGTTTTATAAATAATAAAATGTATGGGGATTTAGCTGTTGTTAAATGAGCTAATGTTTTAGGGGAGATAGAAAAAAATGAAAAAAATAGTATATTTTGCAGTTGTACTACTTTTAATTAGTAGTTACGCTGCAGTGGGTATAGGAACCAAGGCAGGTGAAACACTTGAGAGCAAAACTCTAAAGTTAGGTTTTTCTAAACCACAAATCATTGAAAAACAAGAGTATATTACTTTGAACGTGAAGGAAGCAAATAACTATATCTTCAACGGTGGTAAACCAATGCTTCCAGTTTATACAGAGACAATAATATTACCTTTTGGTGTAAAAATAGATGGTATTAGTTGCAACGTGAAAAACGTTGAAACCATGGTTTTACCTAGTAAGATCCAGCCTGCACCACAGCCGGTTATAAAAAGTATGGAAACTACTTCTAAAAAACCTGTGAAGGATGACACAATATACAACTCACCGGATTTCTTCCCAGACAACTGGTTTACTTATAACGTGGGTGTAGGTTTTGATGGAAACATGGAACATAAAACACTCCTAACGATAAACACGTGCCCTGTTAGGTACAGTCCAAAAACTGATACCGTACAGTATGCAAAAAACATAGACTTAACTATCAGATATAGTAAACCTAATAGTGATCCATTCCCAGCTACCAGCGAGTATGATCTAGTTATTATTGCTCCACCAGAGTTTACAAGTGACCTGCAACCGTTGGTTGAGCATAAAAACAGTCATGGTGTACGGACGATTCTTAAAACAACAAAAGAAATATACAATGAGTACTCTGGTGTTGATAAACCTGAGAAAATCAAATATTTTATCAAGGATGCACTTGAAACCTGGGGTGTCAAATATGTTTTACTAGTTGGTGGTTTAAAATCTTTGATATGGGCTAACCCACGGGATAACGTGAATTATGGTGATAAACACTGGCGTGTACCCGTTAGATACTCTAATCTTAATGCAGGGGAACCAGGGTACTTATGTGACTTATATTACGCTGATATCTACAAGGAAGGTGGAGAATTCGACAACTGGGATTCCAATGGTAACGGTATTTTCGCGGAGTGGAAAGGCTGGAAAAAAGATAAACTAGATCTATACCCGGATGTCTGCCTTGGTAGACTCGCCTGCAGGAACACACGAGAGGTGAGGAACGTAGTTGACAAAATTATACACTATGAAAACGGTGCTGCTGATCCTTCTTGGTTTAAAAAGATGATAGTTGTATCAGGTGACGGTTTCCTTGATCAAATTGATTTAAACTTTGAATGGAATACGAATGGTTTACCCAATGGCGAGTACACAATCTATGCTCAAAGTACTAATGCGGATATGACCCCTGGGCCAATAGATGTAACACATGTAACACTTGACAAAACACAGGATACAAAACTAACGTTTAACCATGATGACTACAAACTCATCGCGGATTACCCTAAATATCCTGCGCTACCAGTGGCTAAGATCATGAGTGTATCTGAAGGAGACGTTATAGGTAAAGACGACTATTTCTACAAACCCACAGAGAAAGAAGCATACTGTAATGACCATACGGGTTACGCGAATGTTGAATACAAAAACGGTATACTACACCTCAGAGGTAAAAGCTATGATCCAAGGCCATATGGTAATGTTACAAACATACATGTCTGGGTTGAAAATAATGCTGGAACGGTTGTTTTCTCAGATTGGAGGAACCATACAGAAATGTACTACGAAGGTGAATGGACAACTGGTGAAAAACTGTTACATGAGAGAGCTGGAGCTCTCTACTACATGCCAAGTGATTTCCAGAAAGTAATACTTTGGAGTTCAAAAGGTACATGGTATGGACAACAAGATGTGATAAATGCACAAAACCAAGGTAGCGGTTTCACGTTCTTCAGTGGACACGGTAGCCCAGCGGTATGGGCTAACCATTACCCAGGTATACCGGGTAACCGGCAGATTGGCAGCCTCAATGGATTGTCAGTAATAGATCTCCTTGGTGGTCCACCGTTTTTCCCAATGGAAAAGCTAGAGAATGATTATAAAAACCCTGTTGTAGTAGTAGGTGGATGCCATAATAGTATGTTCAATGTATCACTGCTAACAACATTATTTGATGTTAAAAACAAACACATGATGCATTCCTATGGTAACCCTACTGCTGAATGCTGGAGTTGGTGGTTTACACGTCTTTCAAAAAGAGGAGCAATAGCATGCATTGGTAACACAGGATACGGTTATGGTATACTAGGTGAATGGTGCACAGTTGGAGGACTTGATAACTACATAACCACAGAGTTTTTCGTTCAATATGGCACAAATGGGCATGACATCCTTGGAGAAGCATATGAGCAAACACTCACAGAATACATCAACCATTTCAAAGGAGCACATGAATGGGATATAGCACATGAAAAAACAGTAGAACAATGGGTGTTACTTGGTGACCCGAGTCTCAAAATCGGTGGGTATCCAGCGTCAGAGGAAAACGTGAAGATAACAGTGAATAGTAAAAACGATGAAGGAGACAGCTCCCCGGGTGTACCTGTTCAACTAAAAGCAGAAGCAAACGATGAACCCATCTCTTATGTCTGGGATCTCGATGAAGATGGAATCTATGATGACGCAACAGGTAAAACAATACAAGGAGAATGGGATAAACCAGGTGTATACTGGGTTAGCGTTAAAGCCATCTACAATGACAAAGAAGTCAAATACGATACCATTGTAGATATAGAAAAAGATAAAACACCAGGTAAACCTGTTAAACCTGAGGGTGCAACGAGTATAAAAACCGGGGAGAGTCACACTTATACTTCTAAAGCAGTGGATCCATATAATGATGAACTATACTATGCATTCGACTGGGGTGACGGGGAGCAAAGTATCATAGGACCAGTATCTTCTGGTGAAACAGTTACTGCTAGCCATAGTTGGAGTAGTAAAGGTAGCTATGATGTCAAAGTACAAGCCTATGACAGCTATGGTCAATGGAGTGACTGGTCAGAACCACTTAAAGTATCTATAACAAAAAGTAGAGATAAAACAGTGAAAATATGGGATCTACTAAATACTTTCTTTGAAAAACATCCTAATCTTTTCCCAGTGCTACAGCAACTGCTAAGGTTCTAAAAAATTTTTAGATCTCTCATCCCAACTCTAAATATCTTTTTTTTATATTTTTTTTAGGAATAGTTTTAAACATTCATAGTCTATATCTTTTATTTGGATGCATATAACAAAAGATGAATTTTATGAGAAAATCAAGGATTTCAAAACAAAAGAAGAGTTTGAACAAGAAATAAAAAAACTACGAAAGGAATATGATGATTTATTTGATGAAGAAACCATTGCTTGGTTGATTGTTGATAAGCTCGGTAGAAACACGTGTAACACATGTAAAATCACTGATTTAACAGTGGGTATGGAATGCACGGTTACTGGGGTGGTTAATAGTATAGCGGAAACAAAAAGTTTCAACCGTAAAAACGGGAGTACTGGTAAGGTAGTTAATCTTGAGATATCAGATGAGACAGGTGTATGCAGGCTGGTGTTATGGGATAAAAACGTGGAGTTAGTAGAGAACAATATTTTAAAAACAGGGGATAGAGTTAAAATAGTTAACGGTTATGTAAAAAATGGTTTAAACGGTGTTGAAATAAATGTTGGTCGATGGGGTACTGTTGAAATATTAACTGATGAAAAAAATAAACTTTTAGATAATAAAAATAATACTATAGATGAAGAGGAGAAACAACTTTGTTCTACTATAACTGGTAGGATAGTTGAAATACAACCTACACGTGCTTTTTTTAGAGACAATGGTGAATTTGGTTTTGTAACTAATGTTAAACTAAAGAATAGAGAAGGTGTCAGAGTAGTAACGTTATGGGGTGAAAAAGTAAAAGAGATACAAGGTTTTAAACCTGGTGATATGGTTGAATTATATAATGTTGAGTTAAAACAGAGGAATAACGAAACAAGTTTTCATTTAAACAAAAAAGGAGTGATCAAGAAGGTTTAGCAGCTGCCTTGGATATATTTTTTGTTTTGTTCAAGTGCATATTGTGCTTTTTGAAGTTCTCTCCCAATGTACATGTAGTGTTCAGGTAAAAGACGTGGGACGTGCTTTGTAATAGTGTCACATAGTGCATCTGCTTTATCCCCTGAGAAAACCTTCTCTAGTTTACCTGAGACTATTCTATTGTCTTTGTAAACATTTGAATAATATTCAACATGTATTTGTTTTCGTTCTCTATTGATTTCTATTACGAAAAAACCATTAGGATCTAATGTTACGTCTTTTTCTGGTGTTTTTTTTGCTTTAATAAGAGGGATTTCTTTATCTACCATATAGTTATAGCCTCCTTTGCTTTTACAAGGTTTTTAAGTTTTTGAAAAGCAACGTTTCTAGGTAACAACCGTAACCCGCAGTCTGGTGATATCTGACTGATTCTACCATTGAAAGTTTCTATTCCTTTTTCGATATGGGTTTTTATTTCTTCAGCTGTTTCAACTCTGGTGTCATCTGAACGGACTGAACCTAGGCATATATGCTGTTTGAAACTATAGTCTTTGAATACATTGAATAGATGTGGTGAGGCTTTGAATTCATGTGATAAAACATCTACAGGTATTTCTAAAAGTTTTGGTACTATGTTTGATACATCACCGCATACATGCAACCTAGTAGGGCATGAAAGTCCTTTTATGATTTTTACTATCAGCTCACGTGCGTATTCTGGTATTGAAATAGAAAAAAAAGGTTCATCTATACCGATCATATGTACATGTTTTTGTAATATTTTTGCTTCTTTCCGTAGTGCATCTGCGAAATCAAATGCTAACTGTTTTTCATCGTTATAGAAGAGATCAACGCATGTTTTAGTGAGCGTATATGGTCCAGTAAGAAGACCGATTAATTCTTTACCTGGTGGTAACAGTGTTTTAACATATTTTTGATCCTCAACTGTTATAGGTTCAACGTGTTCTATTTTGTCTATAACTTCTGCTCTATCTCTTATTCTACATCCTTTTAGTTTTCTAAAAAAAATGTTGACAAATGGGTCTCTTGTTTGACCATCTGAGATAAGGTCGATACCTGCATTGACCATGTCTTCTACTGCTTTTTTAATATATTTCTCCCAAGAGATTTCTGTTTGGTTGAAATATTTTTTCATGAGTTCCATGTTGTTTATTTGTACTGGGTACGATCCGATAACAGTTGTTTTAACTTTTTTCATCTAAAAAAACTTCCTCCGTGGATGGTAATCAACAGGTGATACGCCGAAATAGTTTTCAGTGTACTCGGAAACTAGTATATCCTGCCATGCTATTACTGGGAAAACAAGGTCTGTGTTTTCTATAGGGCCGTATATTGCGAAGTCTCCACCATACAACGGGATGTTGATGTTAGAAGAAACATCTACGGTTTTACGTGCTGTTTTAAACTCGTTCAGCCATGTGGATTTCTCAACGACGTTATGGATTGCGCAACCAGTAGGTAGACCGTATTCTTCTTTCACCACGGGTATAGCTGCTATAGATGCGCCACTGTTTTCTCCTGGTGCAAGTGCTGCGGTGTCTACAAGGGTTTTTTTAACCCCTACTTCCTTAGATATGTCTATTAAACCTTTATCCAGGAGATTCGCACCATTTGATAGTACTTCTATTTTACCATCAGATGATTTATCTTTAGGGTTGAAAGCTACGAGTATAGCCATTTCAGGTGTATGTTTCTGTAAAGCTTCACGTTCTTCATCTGTGACTCCGATATGGATTGAGTTGTAGATCGTTCGATGTAGTAGTTTACGTTTATGAAGTGTTTCTAAGGCAATGATTTTTAATGATGGTTCAATGATATCTATAGAGAAAGGATAACCCGTGGGGAGGTTTTCTTCGATGAAATCTATGATGCTTTCAAGGTGTTCTTCTCTGCGGATGAAAAAATCAGGTATACCAGGGTTACCTGTTTTTTTACTTAAACTTAGCATGTTTTGTATATGTTTTTTTGCGTTTTCAAAATCTGGTTCACCTTTAAAGAATAAACCACCGAAGAGTACAGTAGGGTACATACCTGGTTGTCCACCGATTTTTACTCCAGATATCTCCAGGGTTTTTTGTTCTTTAGTGAAAGAAAACATTTTTTTCATCTACCCTTTTCTTTTTTTAACTTTACCCATGTAATCTATTATGATTTTTGAATGTAACGCTCTTTTATCTTTAAAAGACGCTACTGCTTCTGGAGTGATTCTAACCGCGATATATGGTTTCCCAAAGGACGAAGGTTTTTTCTCTATACATTCATCAATGGTTTTATTGATTTTATCAACATTTTTAATACCTATAAGATCAATGGTTTCTATCTGTGAACGGAAACGTTCAATGGCTTCCCTATTCAAGTTTTCAATATAGGGTATAGCCCCTGGTGCGTCTCTGATTCTATTGTTTTTATCTATACCGTTTTTATTCAAAGCTACAAGGGAACCCCCTGATTTATGTCCTCTGATTTCATCTCCGCAGATGATTAAAAACCGGATATATGGGTTTGATATAACGTTTGCAACTATTTTTTCAACTCCAATGTTTTCGGTTTTCAAATGACCATATATCGCGACCTTGTCACAGGAGGGAGTATAATCAATGTTTAACAGTACTACTGCAACGCAACTTGTTGGTGAACATACTGTGAACTCGCCACCCCATGGGTAATATTCCACGTTATTATCGTTCATTATGTCCATTATATCCCTATTTTAAATATAATAGTTTTAGTATACCATACCACACTTTTATAAATGTTTATTGATTTACGTATAAACGTTAGGGGTTTTATATGGAGGAAGACAACATATATGATGATGACATTAGCAAACTACCTGGTGTAGGACCAGCTACTGCTGAGAAACTACGGGATTCCGGATACGTGGATATACTTAGTATAGCTGTATCTTCTCCCTCTGAATTAGCTGATGCAGCGGAGATTGGTGAATCAACAGCTTCGAAGATTATATTAAACGCTAGGAAACAAGCAGATATAGGTGGTTTCGAAACAGGTAAAACATTACTTGAAAAAAGAGCGAAAATTGGTCGTCTTACATCTGGTTCAAAAACATTTGATGAACTACTTGGTGGAGGTTTTGAATCACAAGCGATTATAGAGTTGTTTGGTGAATATGGCTCCGGTAAAACACAGATAGCTCATCAACTCTGCGTAGTTGTACAGTTACCAGAAGAAAAAGGAGGGTTGAACGGGCATGCGTTTTATATCGATACGGAGAACACGTTTAGACCTGAACGTATAATTCAAATGGCTGAAGCCTACGATTTAGATCCAGATGAAACACTTTCTAAAATCCATGTCGCCCGAGCGTATAATTCTAGTCATCAGATGCTTCTTGTAGACAAAGTTAGAGAGCTTTCTAAAGAAGTACCAGCGCGTTTACTTGTTGTGGATTCACTCACAGCTCATTTCCGTGCTGAGTATGTCGGTAGAGGAGCACTTGCTGATAGACAGCAGAAATTGAATAAACACATGCATGACCTCCTTAGATGGAGTGACCTTAACAATGGTGTAGTATGCGTGACTAACCAAGTAGCTGCTAAACCAGATGCATTCTTCGGTGACCCTACCAGGCCGATAGGTGGACATATAGTAGGTCATACCGCTACTTTTAGGATATACCTACGTAAAAGTAAAGGTCCTAAACGGATAGCGAGACTTATTGATTCACCTCATCTACCAGAAGGAGAAGCTGTTTTCACCATCACTGACAAAGGGATTAGAGACTAAAAAAACAAGTAAAATAAAACCCTATTCCTAAGGGTATTTTAAAGTATATAAAAAGAAAAACTTAAATGTAAAGATAAACATTCTATCTCTTGGAGGTAGAGTTTAAAATGGCATATGTTCATGATGGTTGGACATTATATACGCGAGATGTAAAACTTAAAGGTGGGAGAATACAAACAATTTATTTCTTTAGTAAAAGAAAACCTAAGAGTGGTACACCATGTGATCTCCCCAGTGGTTACACTGTTGGTGTTAATAAAAGAACTGGTCTCCCGTATCTAAAGAAAAAATAAAAAAAAATAGGGGAAAACGGTTTTTTTGTTAACTCTGTTGTAATTAAAATTTTTGGGCTGACAAAAAAATTATTTTTTTGGTTAAATGTCAGCTCCAAAAAAATCTTTCATTTTTTTTTCTTCATATGTGTTGTGTTTAAATATAGGTTTTTTGTTAGTCTTCTAAAAAGAAGAGGTTTCAAAAGGTTTTTTTATGACGTCGAAGATAGGTTTCATAGTTAACCCCGTAGCTGGTATGGGTGGACGTGTAGGTCTTAAAGGTACAGATGGTGTTGTAAAAAAAGCAGAAGAACTTGGTGCCAGGCCAGTAGCACCTATTAAAGCTGAACAGGCTGTTAAAGAATTTCTAAGTATGCATCATGAAGGGGATGTTAAATGGTTTACTTGTTCTGGTGTTATGGGAGAGGATGAACTTAAAAAAGCAGGTGTTAAAGATATAAAGATAGTTTATTTTTTAAAATCAGGTGAAATAGGGACGACTGCTGAGGATACAAAAAAGGTTTGTAAAAAGTTTTTAGAAGAAAATGTTGATTTGGTTTTTTTCTGCGGTGGTGATGGTACAGCTAGGGATATCTTTGAAGTAGTGAAAGATAAAACACCGGTTCTTGGTATACCCTCTGGTGTTAAAATGCATTCAGGGGTTTTTGGTATTAACACAAGTGCTTCTGCCAAGATGTTACATGAGTTTGTGAATAAACGTTTAACAATTGGTGATGTAGAAATACTTGATCTCGATGAAGAAAAATATCGTAAAGGTGAATGGAATATACGTATTTTTGGAGTAGCGAAGGGTATTATAGAGCCTACATATGTTCAAGTTGGTAAAACTGTTTTTAAATCTGTTTCTGATGATGAAATCAAAGATGAACTATCTGAGCATATAGCTGATGAGATGAATATGCATCCTGATTATTTGTACATCTTTGGATCAGGCGGGACTATTGATTATATCGCTAAAAAGATAGGTGTTGAAAACACGCTCCTTGGTATTGATGCGGTGTATAAGAAAAAACTTGTTGGTAAGGATTTAAATGAGGAGGGTTTACTGAGGGTTTTAGATAAACATCCTAAGGCTAAGGTTATTCTTAGTCCTATTGGTGCACAGGGTTTCATACTTGGACGTGGAAACCTTCAGCTAAGTCCAAGGGTTATAAAGAGAATTGGTTTAGATAATATAATTGTTGTTTCGACACCCTCGAAACTTATATCTACTCCGGTTATCCGTGTTGATACTGGTGATAAACAACTTGATCATGAGTTCGCTGAGAAAGAGTATATGATGGTAGTTATCGGGTATAAGCTTAGTAGAGTAGTACGGATTCAGACCAACAACTTTTAATATTCTCCTTATATTTCAGTAAAAAAAAGAATTTGGTTTATCTTGGGAGGCGAAGATGTTTTATGAAAGAAAAAACAGAGTTTTTAGAGAGAGAATATAAAGAGTTAGAGGAAAAAGGATACACATGGGTTATAAGAGATTTACTAGGTCCATCAGATGTACATGTTAATGTTGAAGGGAAAGAATGTATAATGTTAGCTTCTAATAATTATTTGAATTTAGCTAATCATCCTAAGTTGAAAGAAGCTGCTATGAAAGCAATAGAGAGATATGGTGCAGGTGCTGGATCTGATTGGTCAATCGCTGGTACTATGGATATACATCAAAAACTATATAGGAAAATAGCTGAGTTTAAAAACACTGAAGATGCTGTGACTTTTCAAACAGGTTTCGCTGTGAATGCTGGTGTTATACCTCAACTAGCAGGTAAAGGAGATATCTTGATTTCTGATGAACTAAACCATGGTAGTATAATCGATGGAGTTAGATTAACTAAAGCAGATAGAGCAATCTATAGCCATTCAAATATGGGTGAGTTAGAAAAAGTACTTCAGGATGCTGATAAGAAAAACTATCGTAGAGCCATAATTTTAACAGATGGCGTGTTCAGTATGGATGGTGACATAGCCAAGATGGATGAAATCTGTAAACTCGCTGAGGAATATGGTGCAATGGTTTACGTGGATGATGCACATGGTGAAGGAGTACTAGGAGATGGACATGGTATAGGTAGAGAGTTTGATTTAGAGAAAAAAATAGATTTCCAAGTTGGAACTTTTTCAAAAGCATTTGGTAGTTTCGGTGGTATGTTGGCTGGTAGTGAGAGTTTAATCAAGTTCGCATATAACACTGCACGTACATGGTTACTTAGTGCAGCATTTCCGCCACATGTTGCTGCTGCTAATATCGCAGCTTTAGAAGTAGTAGAAGAAGAACCAGAGAGGGTTAAAAAACTATGGGATAACACAAGGTATTTCAAAAAAGAAATTGAAAGCCTTGGTTTCGACACAGGTTACAGTCAGACGCCTATAATACCAGCTATAGTCGGTGACAGTAAAAAAGCTAAAGAATTAGCTGAGAACCTTTACAAAGAAGGGATTTTCGCGTTAGCTATTGTGTTTCCAATGGTAGCGAGAGACAAAGCAAGGATTAGGAATCAAATGAACGCGGGTATGACCCGTGAGGATTTAGATAAAATATTGAGTGCTTATGAGAAACTAAGTACAAAATTAAAACTTGTCTAGAAAAAACTTTCTTCTTTTTTCCCATTGATTTTAAAACAAAATCTCTTATACCTATTGTTGCGGTAAGGTGGACTTCAAAAAAAATTTTACAAAATTAAGAAGAGGAGGGATGTTACCTCTGAGAAAAAAAATGTCATTGAAACATGTTGCATTACAATGCAATAACGTAGAAAAAACAATGGTTTTTTATAAAAAAGTTTTAGAACTGGAATTATTGAAAACATTTACGTTAACTAAGGTTTTATCGAAACAAATATTTAACGTCGAGGAACAAGTACAGGCATATGTGTTTGGAAACAGAGATATAGTATTTGAAATTTTTATAACAAAAAAACCTTTAGATCATGGTTTTGAACACGTATGTATAGAGGTTGATAACCAGGAGGATTTTGTAAAACACTGCAGAATGTATGGTGTCAAACCCTTGTTTATAGAGAGAAATGGAAAAACTTTGTTATTTATAAAAGATTTTTCAGGTAATCTTTTTGAAGTTAAAGAGAAAAAGAAGGATGTAAAAGAAACAGGAGAAAAATAAATGGTTTTTTTTAACGTCTCCATTTACCTTTCTTTTTTTGATTTAAAACCTTATCAATAATGGTTTGTTCATCTACCTCAACAAATGAGTCGTCTTTATCTTTTTCAATATGTTTTTTTAATGCTGCTTCGATTGCTTCTGAATCTGCTTCGACTATGATTTTTTCCTCTCCCCCTTCTTCTTTTTCTTTTGTTGTAGTTGTTTCTGAACCTGTGGTTTTTGATGCTTCCTGTCCTAGTTTTTCATCGATATCTTTTTCTATTTTTTCTTCTGTGACTTCAAATACTACAGGTTCATCATTTGTTTTCTCCAGAGGTGGCATATCATTGTTATTGATAGGTTTTTCTTCTGTTTTTGGTTCAGTTTCTAAAGAGGTAGGTGTTTCTTCACGTATCGCTGGTTCAGGTGTTGGTTTTTCTTCTTTTATGGTGTTGTAGGTATTTGATGTTGATGGTTTTGTATACGAGATGGGTGTTATGAGTTCAAATGCCTCGGTTAACAGATTTTTTTCTTCTATAGTGGGCATCCAGGAATACCCGTTTTTATCTATTATCACATTTGGTGCTTTTGCATCGAAATGCGCCATAATAGTTAGTTTACCTGAAGTGTTATCTCTGCATACTTCAAGTTTAATGTTGATTTTATCTTTACTCATATTTTATCCCTTTTTTTCTTTCTCCTAGTTCCAAAAAAGTTGAATAAATTATTAGAACTTATACTTTTCTTTAAAAATTAAGTATTTCAAAAATTTTATTGATTCTATTGAATTGTGTTTTGTATATGTTGGTGAAAAAGTTTAGTAGTATGTTTCTTTTTGATGTTTTTTTATTTATTCCGTTGTTCATGGTTTCATGGTTTTTTTCCTCGATGATATTGTTATTGGTTATTATTTGGTTGTTGTTAGAGTTTTTATCTATGTTGAGGTTTCCATCAGGGTTGTTTGAGAGTACGCAGTTTATTATTTTGTTGTTTGATGCGTCAGATAGATAGATTCCATATGCTACGTTGTTGTAGATTTTACAGTTGGAGATAGTGTTGTCATTGTTTAATTTAGCTATTGCGTCTATTCCACTATGTGTGTTGTTGAAAAACATGCATCTACTGATAATGTTATGTGAGGCGTATTGTAGTTCTATACCATCAGTGTTTTCGTAAAAGGTGCAGTTTATTATTCTGTTGTTTTCACATTTTGAGTAACTACTTCCAACGAGTGCTATTCCTTCGTCTTTGCAGTTCCAGAATTTACAGTTTTCTATACTATTGTTCGATGTCCATATTGTTATACCTATGGGTGTATTGTAGATGTTGCAATTATATATTTTAGTGTTTGATGCTGCTATTCTTAAACCTGTGGTGTAGAGGCCAGGGGCTTTATTTATAATACTTAGGTTTTCAATAGTGACCCCTAAAACCCCTATATAGATAGCGTATTTGTTCTTACCTGAAACCGGTTTTATTAGAGTAGCATCCCTATCCTCACCAATAAGGGTTATAGTTTTTTTAATATAAAGTACCTCAGAGTATTCTCCTTTTTTAATGTATATGGTTGAGTTAGTTGATACATTATCTATTGCTTCCTGTATGGTTTTATAACAGTTTTCATTGTTTTTATCGACTATTAAAAAATGTTTTCCATTATTTCCCTGAGTGACCTGCATCGCGTTAACGTTTAAAGTTACTACTATTATCTGTGCTAATAGAAATATTGCTACTGTTAACATGGTTCTTTTAATCCTTCTCTCCATCTTTACCATACCACATCAGTATATTGCTTGACAATAACTAACGTGGTAGTTTTTCTGTTGATAACATTATATAAAACTTTTTTGTGAAAATAGCAAAATGTAAAAAAGTCAGACTCAAAAAAAATTTTTTATTGTATAACTAAGCCTTTAAATTCTTTACATTTAGAACAAATAATCCCATGGATTCTAATGTTGCATTCACCAGAGATCGTCACAAAATCGTTATATGAAACCTCATGCACACGGGTTTTTTCATAGATCCATGAGATAAAAGATTGTGTTTCATTGTTAACTGGTAGTTTAATTTTGAAACCTATGAGATGAGGTAGAACATTGTATATGGTTTCTAATAACATGTTGATATTGTAACCTGTTTTAGCGGAGACAGGGATCATTTTTTTATCGTTAACTATCCCAAGTTTTTGTATATGTTCTATTTTTTTTAACAACTCCTGTTGAGAGAGTAAATCAGTTTTGTTTAAAGCAATAATAATTGGTGAGTTTACATCTAAATCTATTAACTCATCTAAAGAGACTTTGAGTTTCTTCACCATAGTATCTATGTTTTCGCTTATGTCAACGATAAGTATTACAACATCAGCGACTTCTATTTCTTCTAATGTAGAATGAAACGCATTGATGATAAACGCTGGTAAATCTTGTATGAAACCTACAGTGTCTGTTAATAGGATAGGTAGATCCTTGTTTTTTATTTTACGTGTGGTTGTAGAAAGCGTGGAGAATAGTTTACCTTCGACTTTGACTTTTTCATTAGATAGTAGGTTGAGTAAACTACTTTTACCAGCGTTTGTGTAACCAGCTAGAGAAACCAGGTAGAACCCACCAGTGTGTCTATGTCTTCTACGTAGTTCACGTTCTCCACGTATACTCTCAAGTTCGTTTTTGATTTTTTTCATCTGTTTTTTAATCATCTCGTAGTAGTCATCAACTTGGTATTCCCCACCAGCCATGAAACCCGGGTGTTCACCAGCTCTAGCTCGATGTATAAGTTCACGGACAAAAGGTCGTTCGTATTGTAACTGAGCGAGTTTAACCTGTAGTCTAGCTTCTCTACGGTCAGCGCGTTGTTCAAAAATAGCTAGTATAAGTCTAACTCTATCATATACGTCTATATTTAATTCTTTTTCAAGTATGAACCATTGAGAAGGTTTAATTTCACCGTTTATTATGACTAAGTCGATATCATCATTAGAGTTTTCAATGAATTCTTTGATTTCTTCAACTTTACCGCTACCTATGTAGCTGTTTACATCTGGTTTATCTCTTAGTTGAAAAAATGTTTTTACTGTTTTGTATCCTAGAGAGAGAGCTAACTCTAATGTTTCTGAGATGTCTTCGTTTAATGAAACAACTATAGCGTTTTTATGGTTTTTTTTCATTTTTTTATCTTTTTTTCACCTTCTTTAACAGGGTATAAAAGAGAAAGGTAGTTTAATATTGTTATGTTAGAAAAAACTTTTTAGTAACATGTATGATAAAAAAAAGAAAAAGATATCGTGTGTGTATGTAAGGTTTTATAAACTTGTTACATGTTTAACCTATTTTTGAGGAGAAACTTGGTAGAAGAATATAGATGTAAATATTGTGGTAAAAAAATGAGTAAATTCGACTATGAAACATATAATGGTTACTGTGGTAAATGTAGAGAAGTCCTGGATTGGAGAAAAACTCTGCAGGATTTGAAAAAATAAAAAAAAATTTTTGATATGGACTATATTTTTTAAGAACAAAAAAAAGATGAAGAAACAAATGAGGGGGTTTTTTGATAGAATTTTTAATAAAACTGTTTTGTATTATTGGTATGAAAGTGGTTTATGGTGAGGAGAACAGGCGTTGAAAACATTGGTTTTATCTCTACTAGGATTGCTGGTACTGATGGTGTATCTTTAGAGATTGAGAAATGGGCAACGGTTTTGGAACGTAATGGTTTCAACTGTTTTTATTTTGCTGGGGAGGTTGATAGAGGTTTAGATAAGTCTTTTAAAGTCGAAAAAGCGCATTTTGAACATCCTTTTATTAAAAGGATTAATGATTCTTTGTTTTCTGAACTTAGGAGGCGGCCGGAGGTATCTAGTCTCATCCATGATATCAAAGAAGATTTGAAATCAAGTCTTTATGAGTTCTATAACCGTTTTAATATTGACTTAGTTATTACGGAGAATGCTTTGAGTATCCCTATGAATATCCCATTGGGTCTTGCGTTGACAGAGTTTATCGCTGAGACTGGTATTAAAACAATTGCTCATCATCATGATTTTTATTGGGAGCGTAAACGTTTTTTTATTAACAGCTGCTACGATTACCTCCGTATGGCTTTTCCACCGGATTTACCATCTGTGAAACATGTTGTTATTAACTCTATTGCTTCTAAAGAACTAAGTTACCGTCTTGGTATTTCAAATGTTGTTATCCCTAATGTGTATAATTTCGCTGAGGAAAACCAGGTGTCGTTAGAGAAAGATATAGAGTTGAAAAAATTTATTGGTTTAGATGAGGATGGTGTCCTTGTATTGCAACCCACACGGATAGTACCTAGGAAAAGGATAGAGAGGTCTATTGAAATCGTTCAGAATCTTAAAGATTTCAACCCTATTCTTGTTGTTTCACATGCGTCAGGGGATGAAGGGGATAGCTATAGTAGACATATAATAGAGTATGCAAAGCGTATGAATGTAAAGATTGTTATGCTTGGACAGCTAATAGGTAGCAATCAATCTTCGGAGAAAAAATTTACATTGGCTGATGTATACAATTCTGCTGATCTGATAACGTATCCTAGTGACATTGAAGGATTCGGTAATGCTTTTCTTGAAGCTATTTATTATAAAAAACCTATTGTTGTGAACAGGTATGCAGTGTATGTAATGGATATTGAACCTCGGGGTTTTGATGTTATCTCTTTCGATGACATGGTTACATCTGATGTTGTTGAAAGAATAGAGAAAGTATTAACTGACTCTGGTTACCAGGAGGCGATGGTTAACCATAATTTTAGAGTAGCGAAAGAGTTTTTTTCATATGAAGTATTAGAGAAAAAACTACTTTCAGTTATAGAAACTTTTTAAAAACATAGAATGTTAATAAAAAAAAGAAGGAGGTTTTTTTGTTGAATATCGCAGTTCTTCATTATACCTGTCCACCTGTTGTAGGTGGCGTTGAAGAAATCGTTCGTCAGCAGGCGTCTCTCTTCCACCGGTATTATCATCTGGTTAAAATCATCGCTGGTGACGGTAAACAGTTCACAAATGATTATGAGATTGAAATTAATCCTTTGCTTTCATCACGTAATAATAGGATACTATCGTTGCAGGAGGATGCTGTAAAAAACCTAAATGTGATAAGAAAGGTTTCTAATCAAATCTATAAATATTTCACTAAAACCCTTAAAGATATGGATATACTGATAGTGCATAACGTGTTTACAATGCCTTATAACCTACCGCTTACAATGGCTTTACATAAAATAGCTGATGACAATATTATAAAAGTAGTAAGCTGGAATCATGACTCACCTTATTTCTACAAGAATTACGATAAAAAATTTGACAAGGAACCATGGGTGATTCTAAAACATTATAACTCAAATGTTTTTTATGTTACCATTTCAGAGAGCAGAGCAGAAGAGTTTAAAAAACTATATAACACCCAATATGAGTTAACTGTTATACCAAACGGTATAGACCCTATTCGTTTTTTCCGTTTAGATAGAAACACTGTACGTCTTATACAAGAGAATGATCTATTCAACGCTGATTTAATCCTTGTGCATCCCTCACGTTTACATCCTAGGAAAAACATTGAATCATCTATACATGTTATAAAAGCATTACATGAAAAAGGAGTAAAAGCTAAACTACTGTTAACTGGTGCATATGATCCACATGAAAAAAAGAATATAAACTATGTTCATAAAATAAAAAAACTAATAGAGACATTGAAACTCAATAAATATGTTATAATCGTAGCAGAATACCGTTTTAAAACTGGTGAAAAAATAACAGCAAACCGTATAACTATGAGGGATTTATATCAAATCTCAGATGTTTTATTCATGCCTAGTAAACAAGAAGGTTTCGGTATACCGCTCTTAGAAGCAGGAATGATAAAGCTACCTATTGTATGCTCAGATATACCACCTTTTAAAACCATAGGTAGTAAAAACGTCTGCTACTTCAAACTAGATGAAAAACCCATGGAGATCGCTGAAAAACTTTTAAAGTTTATAAACACATTAAAAACCCATAAAATGTATAGGAACGTGATACATAACCATGTATGGGATAATATTTACAAAAACAAGTTAAAACCGTTTTTAGAAAATATAATTCAAAACTAAAAAAATTTCATCCTAACTCTACTTTCTCAACAACACCACGTTTCAACAACAACCCACCTATATCATTAGGGAGAGAAACAATATCATTAACCCTAAGTTTATACTTTTTTTCATCTGTACCAATAAACTCAGGTATATCTTTTTTAACCCTAACCACCGGGTTAACATTACCCATAGAGGGTTTCATTTTTTTTTCTTCTTTTCCACCCTCGGCTATGTCAAGAGATGATATGTTATCTCCCTTTGAAAACTCCTCCTCTTGTTCCTCCTTTTTTTCCTCATCTTTTTTTTCTTGATTCAAAAAAGACTCACGTGTTTCTAACAATAAATTCAAAACAGAATCATACAGTTTTTTTTCAACATCAACCATGTTTTCAAGATTAGGGTTACCACTACGGGCTTTAGAAACCGCTGCAAGTAAAACTTTTTTCTCACGTTGTTCATAAATACTTTTAACAATTTTTCTTATATTCTGCATCTCATCTTTTAAAAGCGATAGTTTCTGCGGTGAAGACTCAGTATTAACTCGTTCCTCTAGTTTTTTTAGATAATCAGATACATCACTGTAGAAACTATTTTTTAATTTTGTCAACGCAGAAGTGTTTTTCTCCATCTGCTGAATTTCACGAAGAACTCTATAGTTTATCTCATCTTCATCCATACAACCTACTATTCCTCCCCCTTTAACTATTTTTTAAAAGGTTTTCTTTTTATTAAAAATAGTAATCACAGATAAAGGTTAAATAATATTCGCTATACGTCTCCCGATTAAAAAAACAGCTAAAAACACGGGTAACTCTTGCTCACCTGGTTTCAAATCAAAAACTTCATCTTTCATCTTTATACTAATCTTTTCTTTTAAATCAATTTTAACCAAATCATTAGATAAAACAACAGCATCATCTAAGGGGTTAAAAACATCTAACTCCTCAAGTTTAATCTTTACAACTTTAAACCCTGTTTTACCATGTAAAGAACCTGGTAACCTAATCAAACGTTTAACATCACATGTAACAGGTTCATCGGTTTCACCTGCACTCATAGAAACAGCGGTTTTCCTCAGAGCGCTATTAAGGAAAAACCTCCGGATTGTCTTAGATTGATCAAGTCTACCGTCTTGTATCCTCTGGATTCTATCCTCAGAGAGATCACGTAAGAGTTTTTCAGCATCAGATTGTTTAACACCATACTCCTTAAGTCTCTCCATAGGGTTTCTACTGTTTTTAATCTCATTTATAATCTCTATAATACCTCTACTAATACGTCCTCTCCAACCAGGTTCATCAGGTCTCGGCATCCTTAAACTCTTACCTGCCGGGTAACTTTTACTACCATATATCCTACTACCAGTTACATACTCATGAAAAACTAGGGAATCCTTCAAATCACGCCCTGTTATATAATCAACAATCTCTCTTCTCTCACCGCTATCCAACTGAAGAACCCGAGGGTCTTTAACATGACAATGGTAACCCCTACTACCACTGAAATAAAGCTCTATATATTTTTCATCGAAACCAAAATCACCAAGTAAAAAATCATTTACAAGTTTAGAAAACTCTTTTTTCACAATGTCTAATTGTTGAGTATAATCCATTTTCTCTGCATCAGGGAGATGATCAGAGTCGAGATCAAAAATAAGCTCCGCGCCCATCCATTTTTTCTCCTGCATAGTAGGTGCATCTGGTTTCTGATAGTAAGCAGATGAATAATAAACATGAGCAGGGGTTTTTTCTCTTAAAAAACTTATAAACTGTTTCTTCTTAGAAAAACCTATATGTCTTATCATCCCTCGGCCACTAAAAAGTATAAACGCGAATTCTCTCCGTCCAAAACGATCTGGTAAACCTATCTCATTTTCCATATAGTATTTTCTAAAATTTTTTTTAAGGAATTCTAAAGATTTCTGCAAAGTAGAAAGAGTATCCATTTTATAGAAATTAAATATATCTTTAGAGTATTAATGTTTTTATTCATTTATACTCTCACATTTCCACTATCTCTTCTCCCCCCAAGTAGTTTTCTTTGAGATAAAGTTTTATGAAATACTTATACTATTACATATGCTATAATGAACAACTCTATAGAAGATGAACTACTTTCTTCATCGGTTATAAAAAACGTTAACACACTTGATTTCGACTATGTACCAGAGGAGATTATACATAGAGATGAACAACTTCGTTTTTTAGCGCAAATGTTTAAACCCTTACTCTCAGGTGTACCGCAAAATGTTATTATCAAAGGACCTGTAGGTACTGGTAAAACAGTTATAACAAAAAAATTTTGTAAATCTCTTATAAATATAGCACGTAAACAAGGGAAAATCATTGAATATGTTCATATAAACTGCCGGAAAAGATCAACTGATGCAATGGTTTTACTTGGTATATTAAACCATTTCGACCCGCGTTTCCCAGATAGAGGTTTCTCTGTACAAGAAATGCTTGAAGTATTACGTAAACAACTTATTAGGCGGAATGCACAGTTGTTAGTCGCTCTTGATGAAGTAGATGCGCTTCTTAAAAAAAGTGGTTCCAACCTTATTTACAATCTCACACGTTTCTCAGATGAGAGTTCAATAGAAAAAATACCTGTATCGATTATTCTAATCTCTCAAAGGGATATCCTTCAAATGCTTGATACTGCTACTATTAGCACGTTTAAACGTAGTAATGTTTTATCACTAGATAAATACACACGTGATGAGTTATATGATATAGTTAAACAACGAGTTGATCTCGCGTTTCATAAAAACACAGTCGAGGAAGACTGTATTGATTTAATAGCTGATGTCGCAGCTGAAACTGGAGATGCACGTTTTGCAATTGAACTTCTATGGAAAGCAGGTATCGCAGCTGATCATCAGCATGTTGAAAAAGTTACACCAGAACATGTGAGAGCAGCAAAAGCAGAGACATATTCTATTATAACTGAATCGAAACTTAGAAACCTACAACGGCATCAACTTTTAACATTATACGCGATCGCTAAAAGACTTAAAAAAGATGGAACAGCATATGTTAACACAGGTGAAGCTGAAAAAACATATGCCATCACCTGCGAAGAGTACAACGAAAAACCACGGACGCATACTATGTTCTGGAGTTATCTAAAAGAAATAGAAAACGCTGGTTTTATAAACATTAAACCCTCAGGTAAAGGCCATTTAGGGACCACACAACTCATCTCCCTACCAGATATACCCGCAGAGGTTGTAACAAATAAAATACAGGAGTTATTAAAATAAATTTTTTTTAAACAAACACTTGTTATTCAACGGACAAACACTACATAAAGGTTTTTTCTTACAATACTTTTTAGCTAGTTCAACTATCAAAGCATGTAACTCTTTATATACCATAGTTAATTTTTCATCTGAAAAATTTTTAGAAAGATCATATTGAAAAACCCTCTGCACTGTGTCATAGGAAGAAACATCATTTACACCAACAACTGGTAACCTTTCACAAACTCGTTTAGTATAAGCATCCACAACAAAAACTGGTTTACCACCTGCATATAAAAGTATTGAATCCGCAGTCTCAGGTCCTATACCACTAAGTGACAACAACTCCTCCCTGAGAGTATAAAAATCTCTATTGAAAAAACAATCAAGATCACCGTTATACTTAGATTTAAGATACAAAACCAGGTTTTTAAGTCGCTTAGCTTTTTGTTTAAAAAAACCAGAAGGTCTAACTAACTCCTCCAATTTTTCCAAGGTCATATCCATAATACTATCAACATCTAATGCTTTATCTAATTTTAAATTATCCAATGCCTTTTCTACATTCGACCATGCAGTGTTCTGAGTAAGCACTGCTCCAACTATTATTTCAAATCTCGGATCACTATTATTCATCATATGATAATTTTTATCCATAGGCCACCAGTTGAGAACACCAAATTTTTTTTGTAAAACCATATACAACCGTGTAGGAGTCAAACCTGTCTCCATAGAAACCCTTACCCTCCTTTATTTTATCCCGTTTTTTCTTTTTAAGATTATTTTTTTGAAAGAGTATTTTAATTAGATAATATATTACATTATCTTAAATTATAAAAGAGGTAAATATAATGTTCCCTGAAGAACAT
>Ga0164318_10001356_pt1 | contig 21641 bp, 17 predicted proteins | sample GuaBasSedimGuay9_FD_113734 | JGI IMG/M metagenome (GOLD analysis project Ga0164318, IMG submission 113734) | Subseafloor sediment microbial communities from Guaymas Basin, Gulf of California, Mexico - Guay9, Core 4571-4, 0-3 cm | ecosystem: Environmental > Aquatic > Marine > Hydrothermal vents... | reverse complement strand
GTTAGAATCGGATGGATAAAAACCTGTCTCCAACAGGCCGCTGAGTGGACGAAAATAAGGTCTATTCGAATTTGGGGAATAAGAAATTATGCCGTTGAACTCCAGCACGTATATGGCATTTACCCGGCAGCTAATTGCCAATCAAATTTTAAGACCCACCCAGAGATTTTTCAGAAAACAGGTTGCAAGCAGCGTGTTACTTCTTGCGGCTACGGTTATTGCCCTGGTTTGGGCCAATTCCAACATCGCCGAAACTTATCACAGCTTCTGGCACACCAAAATTTCTTTTGATTTCGGTGAGCTTCATATCAGCGAATCATTGGTCCATTGGATAAATGACGGTCTAATGGCCCTATTTTTTTTACCGTGGGCCTGGAAATCAAGCGCGAGCTTCTGGTGGGAGAACTGGCATCACCTAAAAAGGCATTGTTGCCGGCAATCGCGGCTCTGGGGGGGATGTTGGTTCCCGGACTTATCTATATTGCCTTTAACCTGGGTTCCTCAAACATAGATGGGTGGGGTATCCCCATGGCTACGGACATTGCTTTTGCTCTGGGCGCCATCGCCATATTCGGTCACAAACTACCTGTAAACCTGCGAGTATTTCTTGCTGCTTTTGCCATTGCGGATGACCTGGGTGCGGTATTGGTTATCGCCATATTCTATACCAAGGAAATTGTTTGGTTTTATGTCTTTGTCTGCCTTATGCTTACCCTTTGCCTTGCCATAGCGAATCTCCTTTGGATCAGATGGACACTGGTCTATGCCGCTTTGGGACTCGCCATATGGTTTTTTGTATTAGGCTCAGGAATTCATCCGACAGTGGCAGGAATCATTGTTTCCCTGTTCATTCCGGCCCGTGGCAGGTATGATACCGATCGTTTTTTGCAGAATGTAGATCAAATAATGGCAAAATTCAAGTGCGAGGATCAGAGCTGCGGATACTCAATTCTTCTTAATCAAGAACATATGCATGCCGTACATGCTCTAAAATTGGCCTGCCATGACGTGGAAACACCGTTGCAGCGACTGATGCACGTTTTACATCCATGGGTAGCGTTTACGATTTTACCTTTTTTTGCTTTGAGCAACACGGGCTTGAATTTTCATGGCGTTAATTTTTTAGAAGTGGCAGTACACACCGTAAGCCTGGGCATTTTTTTCGGACTGGTATTTGGAAAGCCATTGGGAGTGATGCTTTTTTCTTATATAGCGGTAAAAACCGGATTGGGTTCCTTGCCCAAAAATGTCAGATGGTCACATATTCTTGGAAGTGCGATGCTCGGAGGAATCGGTTTTACCATGTCCCTGTTTATTGCCGACCTTTCATTCTCATCTGTTCACATGCTCAACTATGCCAAGATAGCAATTCTGTCGGCATCCGTACTATCAGCAATGATTGGAATCACTTTCCTCGGCATTATCAGCAGCACAGCTTCAGTTAAAAGGTTAACGCCACCAGATGATCCGAACTAGTGTCCAGAAAGCTATCCATGATGATACCAGAACTTGAAAAGATGCTTCTTACCATCAATGTTTACCAGACAGATTACTCCGTATTTGCCTTTTTCGATAAATTTAAAATTGGCAGCAAAAATTCCATTGTAATTCTTCAAGCTATTTATTTGTTCATTTCCGTTGGGTTCGATTACTTTAACCTTTCCAACAGCGTCTTTAATCGGATGGTTAGCGGAATCATGAAACAGCTTTACCATAACGTGATGGGTGGCGCCGTTTGGATCTTTCATGTTCATGCTTGCCAGACTCATGATCTGGAACTCTGCCCGGATATTTTTTTCGATCATTGTGTGTTCAAATGTACCTGTCTGGCCGGTGTGTCCCTTTGTAGTCATTGCAGGCATGTGTGTCTGTCCGTGCCCTTCATGGGTCGTGTCTGCGATTGTCATGTTTGGCATAATCGAGCATATAATTAGAAACATTGTAAAAAATACTATTATTATTTTCATTGTTAGATCTCCTTTTCATCATGTTCTTTGGGTAGATGCCATCCTCTCCAAATTCCGTAAATTACCGGAATCACGATTAAGGTGAGGAAGGTGGCGCTTACCAATCCACCCACCATCGGAGCCGCGATACGCTTCATGACCTGGGAGCCGGTACCGTGACCCCATAAAATGGGCATAAGCCCTGCGGTTGTGGTAATAACGGTCATCATAATGGGACGTACCCGCAACGCAGTGCCTGCAACAATAGACTCACGCAGGTGTGTTCGATTGAATGTATCTGCGTACCGTGCTTTAAACTTCTTATAAGACTGATCCAGGTAGACGAGCATTATCACCCCGGTTTCAGCCGCTACCCCGGCCAGGGCAATGAACCCCACGCCCACGGCCACACTCATGTTGTACCCCAGAATATACATAAGCCACAGACCTCCGGTGAGAGCGAAAGGTACACTCAGCATAACAATAAGACTCTCGGTAATATTCTTAAAGTTGAAGTAGAGCAGCAGAAAAATGATGATCAGGGTCAAAGGCACCACCACCATCAAACGCTTCTGGGCCCGTATCATGTACTCATATTGCCCGCTCCAGACCAGGCTGTATCCGGGCGGCAGTTTGATTTTATCCCTAACCGCTTTTTGCGCTGTTTTGACATAAGTTCCCACATCAATGCCTCTGAGGTCTACATAGATCCAGGCAGTGTTGCGAGCGTTTTCGCTCTTCACCACCGGAGGACCTTTGACGATCCGAATATCGGCAAGTTGTGTGATGGGGATCTGGGCACCGGTGGACGTAGGGATTAGAATTCTTCGAAGTTTTTCAGGGGTATCCCGCAGTTCCGAACCGTAGCGCAGGTTCACCGGATAACGCTCCAGCCCTTCCACTGTTTGAGTGATATTCATCCCGCCGACAGCGGTCATAATAATGTCCTGGACATCTCCTACTGTGAGCCCATATCGTGCCGCCTCCTCCCGCTTAATGTGGTAGTCGAGAAAATTACCGCCGGTGACCCGCTCTGCATATACACTTAGCGTATTCGGCACCTCACGGACTACTGCCTCAACCTTTTCACCCAGTTCATTCAATACTTCTAAATCTTCACCCATGATCTTAATGCCAACCGGAGTTTTAATCCCTGTGGAAAGCATATCGATTCGTGTTTTGATGGGCATGGTCCATGCGTTGGTCAAACCCGGAAATTGGATCGCGTTATCAAGCTCATCCACCAGCTTCTCTATAGTCATTCCTTCTCGCCACTCCGATTCAGGTTTCAGCATAATCGTTGTTTCGATCATGGAAAGCGGCGCAGGATCCGTGGCTGTTTCAGCTCGGCCAATCTTTCCAAACACATGGTGGACCTCCGGAAAACTGGCAATAATACGGTCTGTCTGCTGGAGCAATTCCTTTGCTTTTGTTACCGAAATTCCCGGAAGGGTCGTAGGCATATACAGCAAATCGCCTTCATTCAACGGCGGCATAAACTCCGAACCGATGTTCTTCCAGGGAATATAGGTCACAGCCAGAATCACGATTGCCAACAACAGGACTAGCGTCTTGACTTTTAGCACCAGCTTAATCACCGGACGGTAGATCCAGATGAGAAATCGGTTAACCGGGTTTTTCTGCTCAGGTCGGATCTTTCCCCGGATCATATACCCCATGAGTACAGGGACGATTGTAATAGCCAAAAAAGAAGCTCCCAGCATGGCATAGGTTTTGGTAAAGGCCAGGGGTCTGAAAAGCCGTCCCTCTTGGGCTTCCAGGGTAAATACGGGCAGGAAGCTGACGGCGATAATCAATAAAGAGAAGAAAACAGCCGGTCCTACTTCCTTGGCCGCATCACGGATCAGATCCCAGTGCGGTTTTTTCCCGCCTTCGTGTTCGATATGTTTGTGGGCATTTTCAACCATGACAATGGAGGCATCCACCATGGCCCCAATCGCGATGGCAATTCCCCCCAGGCTCATGATGTTTGCATTGAGGCCTTGTCTTTCCATGAGGGTAAAGCTGATCAGCACGGCCACCGGAAGGGTAAAAACGATGACCAGCCCACTTCTGATGTGAAGCAGAAAAATGATGCAGACCATCGCCACCACCAGGCCTTCTTCAAAAAGGGTTTTTCTTAGATTATCCACAGCCCTCAAGATCAGAGACGAGCGGTCGTAAACTGTCTTTAGACGTACACCTTCCGGTAACCCTGACTTTAGCTCTCCCATCCTCTTCTTAACATTTTTAATAACCTGAAGGGCGTTTTCGCCGTAACGCATGATGACGACACCTCCCACCACCTCCGCAACTCCGTTGATATCGGCAATGCCTCGCCTGAGTTCGGGACCGATTTTAATGGTGGCAATATTTCGCAATAAAACAGGCGTGCCCCGTTTATCGACAGCAAGGGGGATTGTGTAAAGATCCTCAATACTTTTAATGTAGCCCAGCCCCCGTATCATAAATTCGGTTTCACCCATCTCAACCAGCTTGCCGCCTACATCATTATTGCTGCGCTGGATGGCCTTTTTCACCTTCTGCAAGGGTATATTGAACGCCACCAGCTTATTCGGGTCCACAATCACCTGGTACTGCTTAACATAGCCGCCGATAGAGGCGACTTCGGCAACCCCTGGTACGCTGGCGAGTTCATAACGCAGAAACCAGTCCTGAATGGATCGCAGTTGGGCCAGATCATGCTTATCGCTCTCCAGAGTATATTCATAAACCCAGCCTACGCCGGTGGCGTCCGGCCCTAACGTGGGCGTGACCCCAAGAGGTAAACGCCCTGAAACAAAATTAAGATACTCCAGTACCCGGCTGCGAGCCCAATACAGATCGGTTCCGTCCTCAAAAATGATATAAACAAAAGATAAACCGAAAAACGAATATCCCCGGACGACCTTGGCAAAGGGGACCGATAGCATCGCAGTGGTCAAGGGATAGGTAATCTGGTCCTCCACCACCTGGGGAGCCTGCCCCGGATATTCGGTCATGATAATGACCTGCACGTCGGAAAGATCCGGAATGGCATCCAGCGGTATTTTCAACATCGAATAGATGCCGGCCGCAATGATAAAAATCGTCATCAAGATTACCAGAAACTTGTTTTTTATGGATAATTCTATTATTTTTTCTATCATTTCAAGCCCCTCTTTCCGGTCTTAAGATTTGCACCCTAACTGAGCAAAAGTCGAGGATGCCCCAGATTTGAGTCATCAAGGGCGAAGTCGTAGTCGTCTACTGCGAGCCCTTGATAACGAAAAAGATGGGGTGTCATCGGCTTTCCCAACGGGTAAACAAAATGGGATTTTTTATTATATCCATATCTCATTTATAGGAAACTTATGAAAATGGATCTAAATCCTCTAAAATGCATAATAAATCAAACACATAAAATATTTTTCCCGTTTTGTTTACGCTCAATTAGGGTTGTAAAAATCAATCCAAGCATGTCAATATCCTTGTATATACTACTTTCGATGGGTTTTCGAAGTTTCAGTCTTCTCATCCATCTTCATATCTGACATATCGAGATTGTCCGCTTCCATCTTCATGGGTTCAGCAGAAGCCGGAGTTGAACTTTGCTGCCGGACTTCCAACATTTTTTGAATGGCCTCGCGCAGGCGGCTTTCCGAATCGAGCATGAACTGGGCGGAAATCACAATCTGTTCATTTTCTTTAAGGCCTTCTAATACCTGAAACTCATTGTCATTTCCTTCTACTCCGAGTTTGACCTCACGGGGCTGAAATTTGCCCTTGCCAAGCGCCACAAAAACAACCTTTCGAACGCCACTGTCAATGACCGCTTCCTGGGGGATGACCAGGCTATCTTTAGCAACGGCAGACTCCAGATTCACATTGGCGTACATATTCGGCTTTAGCTGAAAATCGGGATTGGGAAATTCCAATCTGAGCCTGGCCGTGCGAGTCTTGGCCGTAAGAAAAGGATAGACATACAGAACTTTACCTTTAAAGATTTTGCCCGGGATATAGGAAAGTTCCATCTTGGCAGGCATTCCATTTCGAATCCAGGGAAGCTCGTACTCATAAATGTCCACATCCACCCACACATTTGAAAGATCGGCGATTTTATACTGGTGCTCGCCCGCTTTTACATAGTGACCCTGAAAAGCGTTCTTCTTGATGACCACGCCCCTTGCCGGAGAATAGATGGTTAGAGTCTTTTGGACGCTACCGGTATTTTCAATTTTCTTTATCTGCTTGTCGCTCAAGTCCCAGTATCTCAGTCGGGTATAGGAGGCCTTTAACAAGCGCTGAGCCCCTTCGCGGATGCTGTCATAGGAACTATCTTTCAGGTCCCTATTCTGTTGAATAGCTAGAAAATATTCCTCCTGGGCCGTTACCAGTTCAGGGCTGTAAATATCGAAAAGCGGTTGGCCTTTTTTTACCGTTTCACCGACAAAATTCACATACAGTTTTTCAATCCAGCCGTTGAATTTGGTATTGACCATATACATCCGTCTTTCATCGTAGGTAATGTTGCCGAATGTTCGGATATGTTTAACCAGGGGTTTGCGTTTTACCCGTCCCAGACGGACGCCCATATTCTGCATGGTCACCGGATCGATGCGGATAGTTGAAGCCGGTTCTTTTTCTTCCCCTTCTTCCACGTAAACCGGCACCAGATCCATTCCCATGGGAGATTTCCCCGGTTGGTTTCGGATATACGTCGGATCCATGGGGGCGGCCCAGTATTTGACCTTTTTACCGGTTTTAGGATCAATCATTCCTGCTTTTAGTCCCTTTTCCGAAGCCAGTGCTTTTGTAACCGTTAATTTCGGTTTGCCGGTGTGGTTCATGTCAAAGCCAGTCCAGGTGATCAAGATTGTCAAAACACCGATAAAACCAAGGGTTACCAGAGTAATGGATCGTTTTATAAATCGTTTCATGATGTTTTTTCCTTTTGCAAATGAGATACATTGTCACCAAAATTCTGAGACAAAAGCGGGGCACCCAAAACCTCTTCAAGTTCTGTACGTTTTTTATAGAGGCTGAACAAGTAATTCTCTGATTGAAGTTCGAAGCGGAGCAACCGAATTTGGGCATTGATCATGGTGTTGAAGTTTACCTTGCCAACCTCATAGGCGATTAAAGAAGACCGGGCCCATTGCTCTGCCTGGATTATCAGGGCATCTGTAATTAGCTTGTAGTTTTTCTGTAAGTTTCGGATATCGGTTACCAGAGCATCTATTTTGTGAGGAAGACCGTTTGCTAAATTTTGATAAGACTGTAAGGCGGCCTGATGATTAAATTTGGTTGCTTCCAGTTTTTTGTCCTGCCTGGTTTTTTTCCAAAATGGAATATTCATTACAACAGAAGTTGAAATAAAATCCGGCAAATCCCGGCCGTTGAAGTCTTCTTCCCGTTGCCCATAGGCCACTTTGAAATCCAAATCCGGCCAATAGTCCTTTCGTGCCAGCTCTATTCCAACGCCGGCCAGTTCGATTTCAGCCTGTTTAACCTTCAGCCAGGGATTCATCGTCAATGCACGGATTTGCAATTCCTCTATTTTCAGTGCCGGATCAGGATATGGCAAGCTTTCAGGCGGTGTTACCGGGATGAAAGGCTCACGATTAAGCAGGCTGTTGATCCGATCTTCCAGTGTGCGGCGCTTTTTTGCCAAAGTGATCTGTTCATCCAAAAGTTTGCTCAGTTCCACCTGGGCTTGCAAAACATCTTGTTGGAGACCCTGACCTGTTGAATATCTCGTCTCTGATACCCTGAGTAGCTGGGTCAACATTTTAATCAGTCTCTCATTGGTTTTCTGACCGCTGGTAACAAAACCCAATTCGTAATACGGCGTCGCTATTTCCCGGGCAAGTTCCAGTCGTTTTGCCTTTAGGATCGCTTCTTGACGAATAGCTTTCATTGCAGCCTGCTGGGACCGGAGGCTTAATTTCCCGAACCACGGTATTTTCTGAGCGATGAAAATCTGCTTCTGAGTCATTGCTTCCTGATCAAACCTGAAGTTGTCGGTTGGGATATTCAGCAAAGCGATGCCAATGCGAGGATCATTCAACGAGCCCGCGAATGAGATTTCTTCTCTAAGGCTTTTCACCTGGGATTCCAGGCTCTTGATATCCTGGTTATTTGCCAAACCTTCTTCAATAAGCCTGTCCAGCGGTTGTGGCGCCCGGCTGGAAGTGTCAGCGGCTGATCCGTGAGGGGCAATGAAAGCAACCACGGCCACTACCAACGTTAGCCATAAAAACTTGAGCAAAAACTGCTTCATGTCGTGCCTCCTATAATTTTTTCTATTCTGCCACTAAGGCACGAAGAAAGAATAATAAATATATCCTTTGTGCCTGCCCGCCATCGGCTTCGCCTTAGGCGAGGCGGGCGGGTCTTAGTGCCTTTGTGGCAAATATTTTTGGTTCCGGTTTGTCCTGGTTAGTAATTAAAGCAAAACGGGTGCCAAGAACATAACAGTTTGAATATAATATATATATTGTCTTAACGTGAAATGATCGATTTAAAAGGTGCGTAAATTATGCGCATTTTGAGCAGATTTTTAGGCCATGTGCGAAATATATTTGCATTCAGGCAATTGCCGTGTTATTTTTCAAATTTCACTTTAAAGCGACAAAAAGAAGTAAAGAATCATGGCCCAAAGGACCAGGTTTTCAAGATCAAAATAAAATTTTGGTTAAAGTCCACCATTTTGTTCGCAAGAAATAGGGCTTTTCAGAACAGGGTGCTTCATGAGAGTTCTCCAATTAAAACGGCTGTACATCCCAGCGCTTTCCATCCTGGCCGTGGTGATTCTGATGCTCATTATAATCAGTATCTCCACTTACCGTAATCTGGAACGGCAAGAAAAGGCTGCATTAACTTTCCTATATAGGGAGGGCTTGGCCATACTACATACGTTGGAAGCAGGCGCCCGGGCAGGCATGATAATGACTGAGTGGGAGGAGGATTCGATTGAGAACCTTGTTTTGGAAACCGGAAAAGATGATAATATTGCATATGTCTATCTCATCGATTCACATGGCACAGTTATACATCATTCGAATCCATCCTTTGAGAGCATGTCTTCAGCCTGGTGCCCTCAGTTGGATAATGAGGATCAAGTCCAAAGCAGGATTAGAAAGCTGACAGATGGCGCAGAGGTGTACGACTTGGCCAAACGCTTTTCTCCACGCCAATCGTTGCTTATGAAATATGATCATAAAGATGTGATGGGTTACAGGCAAAAAATGGCTTTTCATCAACATTCCGACAACATCATTATTCTAGGGCTGAAAATGACGGCTTTTGAAGAGGCGCGTCGCTCGGATATTCATCATGCCATGATCATGGCCGGAATTCTCGTGGCTCTCGGATCAGGAGCACTTTTTTTTATTTTTGTTATCCAGAATTACTATCTGGTAGACAAAACATTAAAAGAGACGCGGGATTACACCCGACAGGTTGTTGCCAACATGGCCAACGGCCTGCTGAGCATTGACCCGGAAGGCCACATTATATCTTACAACCGGTTGGCTTTAGAATTGCTTGGACTGAAAGAAACCGAGGTTTATGAAATGAACTTGAAGTCGGTGATCGACTTTAAGGAAACTGGGATAGACAGTACTCTTGAAGGATGTCAGCCCGTGCTTGAGTGGGAATTCCTTCACCAGCAAAAATCCGGTGCGCTGATTCCAATTACCCTAAGTGTCACGCCGATTCTTGACGAGAAAAACACCTGTACCGGTGCCGTTATTGTGCTTAGAGACTTAAGAGAAATAAAACGATTAGAAAAGAAGGTCCGACATTCGGAAAAACTCGCGGCCATCGGGGAACTGGCTGCCGGAGTTGCTCATGAAATCCGTAATCCGCTCAGCTCTATCAAGGGATTTGCCCGATTCCTGGCCCACTCCCTTTCGGATCGCACCCGGGAAAAAGAATATGCTGAAATCATGGTTAAAGAGGTCGATCGAATTAACAGTGTAGTCAATGATTTGCTTACGTTTGCCCGTCCGTTGGAACCCGAACTTGCATCAACAGATCTTTTTGAGCTTATAGAACATACGGTGCGGCTACTGGAAACCGATGCCCGATCACGTAATATAAAGATCCGGAGTAAGATCAATCCGGATTTTAACAGCCTTCTTCTGGATGCCAACCAGATAACCCAGGCCCTGCTTAACCTCATGCTTAATGCACTGCAGGAAGTTGATGACGGGGGAACAGTAGAAGTGGGAGCCAATATAAATGAATCGGGCACCAGGCTGTATATTTGGGTAGAAGATGACGGACCTGGAATCCCCAATGATAAAAAGAAAAAAATTTTTGATCCTTTTTTTACAACCCGAAAGAAAGGTACGGGTTTGGGTCTTGCCATTGTTAACAAAATCGTGGAAAACCACAGCGGTGAACTTCAGGTTGAGAGTCCGTTGTCCGGAAAAACCGGAGGTAGTCGATTTACCATTACCCTTCCAGTCGGACCACCGGACATCGAGTGAGGAAGAAGATGAAACCGAAAATCCTAATTGTCGATGATGATTCCGCCCATCGGAAGATGCTTGAAGCAGTTCTTTCCGCCCAAGGTTACGAGATACGGCAGGCTGAAGACGGTCAAACGGCAATTGCCGCCGTGGAGAAACGCTTCTATGACCTCATTTTGATGGATGTTCGTATGACTTTGGTTAGCGGCATCGAGGCCCTGAAACGTATCAAGGAAATCAGTCCGGGGATACCTGTCATCATCATGACGGCCTATGCTTCGGTCAGTACGGCCGTGGAGGCTCTGAAATCAGGCGCCTACGATTATTTGACCAAACCCCTCGATATTGATGAACTTAAGATCCTGATTAATAAAGCCCTGCGGCATAAACAGTTGGAAAAGGAGAACATATATCTTAGGGAACAGCTTAAAGATCGTTTCGATTTCTCAAAAATTATTGGTCAAAGTTCTGTGATGCACAAATTGCTGGAGTCAATCGCGATAGTTGCTCCAACTGAAGCCACCGTGCTTATTATTGGTGAAAGCGGTACGGGCAAGGAACTCATAGCTAACGCCATCCATCAAAACAGTCCGCGAAAGGAAAAACCACTGATCAAGGTCAACTGTGCTGCCTTGCCTGAAGCCTTATTGGAAAGTGAGCTGTTCGGTCATGAAAAAGGGGCATTTACAGGCGCCTTAACACGCCGGCAGGGCCGTTTTCAACTGGCTCATAAGGGATCAATATTCCTGGACGAAATCGCTGAGATGGCCCATCAAACACAAGCCAAGATCCTTCGTGTGCTTCAGGAGCGCGAGTTCGAACCCGTAGGCAGTTCGAATACTGTTAGGGTAGACACCCGCGTAATCACTGCAACAAACAAAAACTTGGAAGAAGAAATTAAGGAAGGTCATTTCCGCGAAGATCTTTTTTATCGAATAAATGTCGTCACCCTCAACATCCCACCTTTGCGCGAACGGCGAGAAGACATTCCATTGTTGACGGATTTTTTCCTTAAACAGTATGCCGAAAAGAACAGAAGACTTATAAAAGGCTTTACGCCCAAGGCAATCGACATACTGATGCGTTACGACTGGCCCGGGAATGTTCGGGAACTTGCAAACATGGTAGAACGCTCAGTGATTATGGTTAGAGGAGATATGATAACCCCGGACGAATTTTCCGATACCCTGCGGGCCCTGGACCCGGAGATGAAAAAGTCTGAGATCGGTCTCACTCCGGGAAGATCTCTCAAAGACGTCGAAAAAGAAATGATTCTAATGACTTTGGAGCATACCGAAGGCAATCGTACCCATGCTGCAAAGATTCTTGGTATCAGCCGCCGCACCCTGCAGTTAAAACTTAAAGAATACGGTATTAATTGAACGTCTCGGAATTTCCTTTTTTGGGACACAGATGAAAACAAATTAAAAAGTTTTTTAAATTATAAATAATAATAGTATCTGTGTATATCTGCGAAAATCTGCCTGCCCCGTAGCTCCGGTAGATGGTACCGGGGCGTCCTATTTAACTTGTAGTGTGAACAGATATTTTTATTAAGATTGCTTTTAGGATAAGCTTATAAATTATGCTTGGATATTCGAGCAAGAAAACCCAATAGATTAATATTTTTTATCTACCTCCGTAGCCTTCCAAAGTAAAAGCTGGTAACTTTTTATCCACTTTTTTACGCCCTCCCACAAAAAAATAGCACTTCTTTTAATATTGAAATCAAATAACACCTGTAAAATTAGATGGTTAAATATTAATACTACAATGTGGCATGATCCTTGCTTTTAAATATAATAGAAAGCAAAACAAGAAAGAAAGGAGATTTGTTATGAACAAGAAAATCTATTTTATTACCGCCGGTAGCTTCGAATGTCGCAAGTATGGCCTCTTTTTCAATTTCCTCCAATAATCGGTTGGCTACAACCGGTTTTGGCAGCTCAACCCAGTTTCGGCTCTCTGAATATGGTTCGGTGATATTTTTGGTATGATCATCCTGATTGAGCGCAATAACATTAACCCAAATTGGGTATTTTGTAGACAATAAAAAATAATCTTAGAAATAATTGTGGTAATTTTACCCATATGTTTGATGGAACCTGAAATATCATTTTGATATAATTTGTTCCGCTAAAAATATATTATCTTTTATATTAGCATGTTATAAATTACTTTTAATCTTTGGCACATCCTTTGCTCTGATATTAAATCAAATTTTGAACTTTAATTAAAAAGTATCAAAAACACAAAAAAAGGGAGGCAAATTATGAAAAAACTTCTTATTATGGTTACTATCATGGTTTCGGTTGGTCTTATTGCTTCACAGGGTTTGGCATGCTGGTGGGGCGGCTACCGGGGAGACTCCGCAAGAGGTTCCATGATGGGAACATGGGACGGTTATGGACCCGGTGTTAACGACAGCGGTGCTTATCGTAACTTTTTGAATGATACTACAAATCTCAGGCAGGAACTTGCTGCAAAACGGGGTGAGTACAATGCCCTTATGGTGCAGAGCAATCCCGATGTTAACAAGGCTTCCCAGCTTTCCAAAGAGATTGTTCGTTTACACGATCAGCTTCGGGCAAAAGCCCAGGGCGCAGGGCTACAGAGACCTGGGAACTATGGCCCCGGATACGGACATCGATGCGGCGGCTGGGCCTGCTGGTAGTAAGGAAATATAACTTATCATGGAATCAACAAATCAACGAATAAAAGCTACAATAATAGTGTTTCTTGTACTGGTGATTACCGGACTTCATATTTTTACATCTCAAGAGAAGGAATTGTCCCATGTGTTTTATCGGGAACTTTATTTTCTGCCTTTGATTCTCAGTGCATTCTGGTTCGGACTGCGCGGCGCTTTTATAACTTCCATATGTGTGACCTTTGTGTTTTTACCCTATACCATGTTCCACTGGCAGTCCTTTTCACCCAATGACCTGGACAGACTACTGGAAATAATACTGTTCAATGTTGTTGCAAATGGTCTTGGTTTTCTTCGTGACCGGGAGAAGGCCGTTGAGGAGGAAAAACGAAAAGCCATTATAGCTATGGCAGGTGCAGTTGCTCATGAGATGAATACGCCTCTTTTTTCGGCCATTGCATCCAGTCAATTGCTGCAGGAGGATTTTAATTCAGATTCAGACGCCTACAACGACTTGCAACTTATCATCAGAAATTTAAAAGAAATCAGCAGCATGATTAAAAAAATAGCTGCCATCGAGAATCTGGAAATGAAAACTTACGTTGGGAATTCAGTTATCATGGATATTGAAAAATCTTCTGCTAAACAGGACACTTCTTCATGAGTCTTGCATAAACCTCAGATAATGCATTCCGGACTTGATCCGGCACCCACAATTCATATGGCACTGATAAGATTCTGGATTTCCGCTTTCGCGGGAATGACAATACCCAATTTGTGGTTCTAATAATTTCAACGAATTAGAAGAACTTTGGACTGTACCGTTAACAAATAAAGGTGTTATTATGTGGGGATGCGATTACATACCGTCTTTAAGCGGAAGCAGTTGGCCCGGTCGATTTTTTCCCGGCGGGATTTTATATCTGCTGGTATGTGGATTATTTATCTTTCTGTTTGTCTATGTTGCAGTTCGGATATTTAATGCAATAACAACAGACAAGTCAGGTTCTCACCGGGATCGAACCGATTCGCTGGCCATTTTAAAAGTTCGATTTGCAAAAGGCGAAATCTCTACCGAAGAGTTTAGCAAGATGAAGCAGATTCTTTTTTAGAATTAAAACAAACGATTTCGCAAATCCTGCTTCAGCGGGGCTGTGTTGTGCTGCATCTCGCAATCATTAAACCCACGATTAGTAAGCCTCATGGATGAAAGAATTAATATCATGGAAGAAATACCCATACAAAGATTTTCCGTAAAAAACCTCGACTGTGCATCATGTGCGGCAAAAATTGAACAAGGATTGAATGCACTCGATGGAGTGGATGAAGCTGTACTCGATTTTGCCAGCCTGACTCTTCATTTAAAGACAAAAGATGTTGCAAGGGTTTTAGAAAAAGTCCGAAAACTTGAACCTGAGATTGAGCTGGTACCAAAATCTAAAAACAAAGTTCCGGATGAGCATAAGGAAGAAACTGAAAGATTCAAGGTTAAAAGAGAGCTTTCAGTCCTCATTGTGGCATCTTTCTTGTTTATACTGCAAATATTTTTTGAGGACTGGTTTCATAACAAAGCCTTTGCCAATCTGGAAATTGCCCTTGTTTTTTCAGCTTACATTCTGGCAGGGTGGAATGTTCTTTTCGGAGCTCTGAGAACCATCAGAAAAGGAATACTTTTCGACGAAAATGTACTCATGGTTATTGCTACCGGTGGAGCGATGGCGATTCACGCTTATTCAGAGGCTGTCGGAGTAATGATATTCTTTAAAGTAGGTGAAATGTTACAAGAATTAGCCGTGTCGCGTTCGCGAAGATCGATAAAAAGTTTGTTGGCAATCAGGCCGGACAAAGCCGTAGTAAAGACTTTAGAGGGATATATGGAAACAACGCCCGAGTCTGTTAATGTCGGTGATATCATACTCATAAAGCCTGGTGAAAAAATTCCTCTTGATGGCGATATACTTTCCGGAAATTCTCAGTTGGATTCATCTGTTCTAACTGGCGAATTTGTGCCTGTAACAGCCGGTCCCGGAGATAAGGTCATGGCCGGACAAATTAACAAAACCGGTGCATTAACTATTTGCGTATCTCGGCCTTTTAATGAATCGTCTATTGCCAAAATAATGGACTTGGTTGAAAATGCGACTGCCAGAAAGGCCAGGACCGAAAAATTTATTACTACCTTCGCACGATATTATACTCCTGCCGTAGTATTTATAGCAGCGTGCATTGCCCTGATTCCGCCTTTCTTTCTGGTAGAATCTTCATTCCAGACATGGATATATCGTGCTCTGGTCCTTCTGGTGATCTCCTGTCCCTGTGCTCTGGTAGTCAGTATTCCCTTGGGTTATTTTGGCGGCATAGGCAGGGCTTCCCGAAGCGGTATACTTGTAAAAGGCTCGAATTATATCGACGCACTTTCAGTTGTTAAATCAGTAGTATTTGACAAAACCGGTACGTTGACTAAAGGTGTTTTTAAAGTCATAGAAGCAGTTCCACAAAATGGATTTAATCAGGCTGAGCTTTTGGAGTTTGCCGCCGCTGCCGAATGTCAATCAAACCATCCAATCGCAACTTCGATTACGGAAGAGTTAACCCGTCTCGGTAATAAAATAGACACTTCAAAGATTCTTGAACATACGGAAATCACCGGGAAAGGAGTACGGGTGCGTTACGGTAAGCATACTGTTCTTGTAGGTAACGACAAGCTTTTGCACCGGGAGAAAATTCCCCATGACAAATGCGATTTTGACAGCACTGTTGCTCATGTTGCAGTAGATGGAACATATGCAGGTTGTCTTATAATCGGTGATGAAATTCGACCAGATGCGGAAAAGGCTGTCAACGCTCTGCGCAGGCAGGGAATTGGACATATTGCGATGTTGACAGGAGATAACAGTTGTGCGGCTGAAGTTGTTTCAAACCGGCTGGGTCTTGATCGCTTTTACGCTGATCTTCTTCCCGAGGATAAAGTCAGGATCTTCGAAAAAATTGTAAAAAATAATACGAATAGTGGAAAAACTGCTTTTGTAGGTGATGGTATTAATGATGCACCTGTTATTGCCAGAGCAGATGTAGGAGTGGCAATGGGAGCGTTAGGATCGGATGCGGCTATTGAAACCGCTGATGTCGTACTTATGACAGATTCTCCTTTGAAGATGGCCGAGGCTGTTTCAATTGCAAAACATACCCGAAAAATAGTCTGGCAAAACATATGCCTGGCATTTGTTATTAAAGGGATTTTTATCATACTTGGAGCCATGGGGTTGGCAACCATGTGGGAAGCTGTTTTTGCAGATATGGGAACGGCTTTGTTAGCAGTTGCAAATTCTACAAGGATTTTTGGCGGGACTCCATAATACTTTTAACCAACACTTATCGTAACTTTTAAATATTTCCCGTTAAAGTAAGCATAAAGGGAAGTCGTAACCGTTCACTTATAATTCCGGAACGGATTTATGGGACTTGGAAATAACCACATAATAACAAGGAGAATTGCATCATGAAAAAAAAAGTTTTAGTAACAGTATTGGTCCTTGGTATTGTAGTAGGGACAGCTATGGCCCAGCAGAATATGCATATGAAAACAACTGACCAGAGTATGCATCAAGGTCAGGGCATGCATCAGGGCCAGAATATGCATCAAGGACATGGCATGATGGGGGGTGGTATGGGAATGGATATGAATTGCAGCAGAATGATGGGCAATATGAACGCTGCAAATCAACAGAAATTCCTTAACGAAACCAAAGAACTGCGTAAGCAAATGCAGATGAAGCGTTTTGAATACATGGAAGCCAGACGAAATCCGAATGCCAACCCGCAAGATATCAATAATCTGGAACAGGAAATGTTCAATTTAAGCGAAAAAATGAAAAAACAGGGTGAAAAGTATTTGCATTAGAAATTTTCTTTTCCCCAAAATCAACGGGGGATGTTGCTTATCCTGATCTTCCGGGTAGTGGCTGTCCCCTTATTTGTAAATTTTGTGTTTTTCCCGGCTCATTCAGGTTAGAACCTGTCCGGGCTAATCCTGTTCCCTGGATTGGATATTGACACTTTTTACACAACGGAATCCGACCTCTTCAAAGGACTCCCATGGCTGTCTAATGATATGAGATGGTATAATCACTTCACTGGAGAAATGTTTCTTAATACCTCCTAAAATCACATATTTCAAGTTGTTTGAATTGTCTGTTAAGGTTGTTTTTTTCAGGCTGACAGTCCACTCTCCGATTCCCACATTTATTCCTCGAATTCCAAAACTACAGGCTTGCTGCAATTTTCATTACATTATCGACAAGATCACTTTTAACCTTATTCCACTGAACATCCCATACCATAACCGGATCAGGCTCCTTGTCTGCTTCTGTGAAGTCAACCAGCCCCTTTAAAAATAAAAGTTTGCTGTAATTAACACCATGGCCTTCCTTTATTGCCATTTTTATCAGTTCATCCAGAAATATTGTTTTTCTGGTCAGGCAATACAGATCGATAAAATCTTTTTTACACCCCCTGCTGCCGATTGATATTATTTTCATTCGACCAATATCTTTCGGGTCAACTATCATAATGTTTTCCAATTCAGCTCGGATGGACTTTAAGGGAAATTTTAGCGATATGGGCAGGGTTATCAAATCAACTTTTATGGATTGAATCATTAACTCAATATGTCTTGATGACTGATTAATGACAGCAATGTCCGTATCTTTCATGTGCTGTTTTATAGGATAAAATATTTCTTCAATATTTTTACCTGTAAAAAAGTCTAGATCCTCAGATTTTCGATGTCCCAGTTGCAGTGCAAGGGCTGTTCCTCCACCAAGATAACATTGCTTAATCCAGGCAAAAGAATTCAACTTTGATAATATGTTCCATATGGTGTGGGATATTGTTTGTGGGTACATGCTTTGTCATTTAATTTAAAAAATAGTTTCCAGAAATTTTTCGACCTGAATGATAAATTCCTGCTGGTTTTTAAAACCTGAATTATCTCTTCGCTGGAAAAAGTTTTCAGCATATATTTTACACCGGTTTCATCTCCGTGTTCTAAAAGACGATTAATAATAAAATATGAATCTTTTTCCGAAAGGTTTTTAAAGTCCACATCCCAAAAAAAATTACATAAACATTTGGGAAGTTTTTTATTTTTTTGAAATTCAGGCAAATCTAAACCTTTGATCTTTTATAGCTGTATTGGAAAGTTTTTAAAAAATATACCACAAATGAATTAAAATGCAAGGTGTTAAGGCACCAATAAGTGGGTGTTTTTTGCATTAGATAAATGTTTTTATTGATCTTTTATCTAAACTTGGCAACACCTTTTCCTTATTGCGTTAGACTGATTCTGGGAACATAAGTTGAAATCTTACCGTTTTTATCGGCCACACCAACCAGAAACATGGTGCTTCCAGGGAAGTGTCCATTGTTGGTGGAACCCCATTCGGCATGGTCATGGACTGCCCACCAGCCGGGAATCTTGGGCTGTAGAATAAGATTTTTGGCCTGCCCCGAAACCGACAGCCGGAAACAGCAAGATAATCAGCAGCACCGAAAAAACACGCCATTGTTTCTTCATCGCCGATTTTTTCGCCCGAAACAGGGCTCCTTTTGTTTTCGGGGAACTGTTAAGGCCCGTTTCGGCTACCAACTCAACGTCTTTAAATCCCGTCTGCTCGAGTAATGCCAGGAAATCCTCTCCCGGTATGGCCCCACCCTCTCAATGGGCCCATTTGTCGATTTGATCATCTATATCAGACTGCAAGGGTCCTGATAGTGTCTGGTCTGCGATCATCAACCGCCCGCCGGGCTTTAACACTCTCATGGCCTCTTTCAGGGTGGCGGCCTTATCGGGAATCAGGTTGATTACCCCGTTGGAAGTCACCACATCGAAAGTGTTATCTTCAAAAGGAAGTTCCTCCCCGGACGTCCTTTGGAAGGTAACGTTTTTTAGGTCTGTCGCTTTAAGATTTTCTGTTGCCCGCTGAAGCATCTCCGGTACTATATCCACGCCTATTGCTTTTCCGGCGGGTCCCACCATCATCGCAGCTAAAATGGTATCCACCCCGGCGCCGCAGCCGATATCCAGTACTGCTTCACCTGCGTTAACCGGCCCGAGGGAAAAAGGATTACCCACTCCGCAATAAGAGGCGACCACATCTTCGGGCAGTGACTGGATCAGTGCGGGGTCGTACTTCAAAGTTTCAAGCCCGGCCCGGCCCGTGGGATATTTGAAAAGACCCTCTGGGCTTTGGGCTACCTTTACATACTTGCCCCGAATGCCGGCCTCAATCCGACTTTTGTCTTTCTGAGATATATGAGTTTCCATAATCATACCTCTTTAATTTGTATGGTTTTTTTCATTTGTTCAAATTCTACTCGAGTAATTTCCCCTCGGGCGTATCGTTCCTTCAGGATGTTTAAAGCTTCAGAGCTGTCTGCCGGATACGATGTCCCTTTTTTGCTCGTTGTCTGGATGAGCCATTTTATCAGGAAAATCCCCCCGACAATTATTAGAATCCAAAAAATCATCATAAATATCATGCCGAACCATCCCATTCCCCAGTTGCCCATCATCCATGGACCCATGTTCCAGTCATTGTATCTTCCCGACCGGGCCATTGCTGGATTAGAGTGCAAATAGTCGATGATCATTGTAGGCAGAATCCATTTTAAACTAAATAAGATATTTTTTATTGTCATATTAGCCTCTATCTTTCTTGTTCATTTGTGCCTCCATAAGATTAATTGATTTTTATTTGGCCTTAAAATAGCTGCTTTTTAAAACCCCTTAATGTTGGAGCCAAATAGAGCAATTGCCGTGCCAAGCCTTGTCCGAAGCATCTTCGTTATCTATTAACTTCCTATATTTGTATGGTTTTTTATGATTTACAATTTGTTTAACCAGTTAGGATGGCTAATTATCTATTATTTAGCCTGTGGCGTTATTACACAACATCTGACGCAAAATTTAGAGATGATGGGGTGAAAATAACCAGTCAGTTAAGCAATATTTACGTATTCACATGGACCGGCGGGAGTTTTCGAGGCGATTACGGGATATGGAGGAATAATTACGGAATAATGGACGGACATGGAATGATGCTCAACTATTTAATTAAAAACACGATTGCATCTTTGTAGACGGTCTTTCTTAGGACTTCATGAAGCCGATCAATTAATGTTTCGCTACAGTTCCGAAACATCCTGCACGCAACGAAACCCAACTTCCTCAAAAGCCTCCCAGGGATGCCGGACAATAGAAGACAGGCTGTTATTTTCATTTTCCGAGACGTTTTTCAGCAAGCCTAAAATCACATAGTCAATTTCACGTCTTTTACCTTTGGACGGTTCTTTAGAAATCCGCAGCCCCCACTCAACGAAATCCTGATTCAATCCCCTTATGCCAAAAGTATTTGACTTTAGGTCAAGTACGGAGGATGGCACCTGTGACACAATTTGGGGTCTGGAAATGGATTTTGGAACCGGACTGTGCTTCTCTCCCTTCATTTCGCTCATCCATCTTTCTGTTCCTTGCCCGCCGGCGCTTTCAGAGGAAACTTCCGAACTTCTCGTTTTTGTTTTCGTTCCCTCTTTCAACGCATAAAGCCATTCCGTCTCGGTCGGTAAACGCCTGCCATAAAATCGTGCATAAGCAGATGCTCCATAGGCCGTAACCCGAAGCACGGGCAATGAAGCGTAAGCTGTATTTTTGATATAGAACTTATCGTCACGAAAGACTATGGGTTCGTAGTCTTCCATTATCTCTCCCAGAAACAACCAGATATTTTTTGTACCTTGAACCACCCTCCCATCTATTGTGAGTTTAGGAAAAATTTGATTTAAAAACTCCACGTACTGGTGATTAGTCACTGGAGCTTCATCCATGTAAAAAGGATTTACCTTCACCAAATTCCCTGACTCCGAACCGAAGTTTTTGGGTATAGTGACCGTTCCACCGGGAACAAAGTGCGATGTAGCTCCGTCTTTGGCCAGGATAGATTGACCAGGAGAAGACCCGGGAGGTAATTTGACATCTGAAAAAGCCATTATATCTATTGATGAACCTGTTTTAGAAGACAGCGGGGGGATGAATTGTAAAAATAAGGACGATTTGCCAGGATTGCCCATCAAATGCCAGAGAGTCATTACTGCAACCGACAAAATCGCCACGACAACCCCTATCCAGATCCACTTGGGGTTATAAAGAAATGAAATATGTTTTGGTTTTACAAGAGCCCCGGTTGCTGTCTCTGATTTTAAAATGTCAATAGCATCTAACAAAGATTTACAAAGTTGGTGCACCGATTCCTGGCGGTCCTCCTTTTTTTCGGATGTAGCATTTTGAATGATGTGATCAAGCTTTTGAAAAAACGGGGTGTCTGGATTTGGCAACTTTTCTTTTTGAAAGGGTTTCATTTTAGACGTTATTCTGCCGGTAATCGCTTCATATAGGATTTTACCCAAAGAATAAACGTCTGCTTGCTGATCCGCCATTCTGAAGTTGAAAAAATGCTCCGGAGACATGTAGGGTGGTGTACCTTTGACATCCATGGACTGGGTTACGGATTTCAAAAGGCAGGAACGGGC
>Ga0164318_10001354_pt1 | contig 21646 bp, 29 predicted proteins | sample GuaBasSedimGuay9_FD_113734 | JGI IMG/M metagenome (GOLD analysis project Ga0164318, IMG submission 113734) | Subseafloor sediment microbial communities from Guaymas Basin, Gulf of California, Mexico - Guay9, Core 4571-4, 0-3 cm | ecosystem: Environmental > Aquatic > Marine > Hydrothermal vents... | reverse complement strand
TCTTCACTTCATCATAATAATAATTATTATGAGAAAAATTTATATAGTATCAGCCCAGATGTAGAAGTGTGTGCAACGTGAAGCCCACCTCGTTGCTTGCCCACAGAATGGGGGCTCCAAAAGGGCCCCAATTCCCTTTTTAATTTTCTTTTAAGCTTGTAAAATATCATAAAATTAGAAACTGAGTTTACAAATTATATCAAATATTTTGCTATGTCTTCTGTTATCTTTCTTTCGCAGTACATACATCTCAAAACAACTGGCTTCTTTCTTTCAACGAGAAATTTTGGGACAATTGGCTCATTTGTATTTGAAATACAATTTGGATTCGAGCACTTCACGACACCCTCCACAAAATCATGTGGGGTGACCTTGTACTTCTCAACAACCTCATAATCCCGTATGATGTTTATTGTCGCATTTGGAGCTATCAATGCTATCTGGTCAAGCTCATCCTCAGCCAGTTCTCTATTCTCTATTTTGACGATATCCTTCTTGCCTGTCTTTCCAACAACATTCATCACCATGCTCACAACTTCTTTAGACCCTCCTCTTATCCCGAGTATCTTCAAGACGTTTGGAGCTTGCCCGGGAGGAATATGGTCTATTACAGTCCCACTCTCGATTCTCTTTACCTTGAGCTCCTTCAATCAAACACCTCCATCAAAATACAGAGGACTGCCATCCTCACAGGGACGCCATAGAACGACTGCTGAAAATATTTCGCATTTGGCATATTATCAACAGCAGGATCAATTTCATCAACTCTCGGAAGTGGGTGCATAACAATGGTCGTGGGTTTTGCCATTTTCAACAGTTCTGGTGTGAGTCTATAGCTCCCAACAACCCTCTGATACTCACTTGGGTCTGGGAACCTCTCTTTCTGGATCCTTGTCATATATACTGCATCTACTTCCTCTATAACATCCTCAATGGAAGCTGTCTCATGAACGGTTGCACCCCTTTCAAGAATGTCAGACACGACATGAGATGGCATTGAGAGTTCTGGTGGTGAAACAAGGAATATCTTCGCATTGTATAGGCTCAGAGCATATACGAGCGAATGGACAGTTCTGCCATACTTCAAATCTCCAACCAATGCTATTTTCACTCCTTCAAGTGTACTCTCCTTATGGAGTGTGTATAAATCAAGCAATGTCTGAGTAGGGTGATGACCTGCCCCATCGCCAGCATTTATCAAAGGCACGGTAGAGTACTGAGATGCAAACAATGCTGCCCCCTCTTTGGGATGCCTAAGGATTATTGCATCTGCATAACCAGAAACGACTCTGATTGTGTCCGCTAAGCTCTCCCCTTTTGAGAAGGACGAAGATTCTGGAGACGAAAATCCTATTACATCACCACCTAGTCTTTTTGTTGCTGTTTCAAAAGATAGTCTTGTTCTCGTACTGGGCTCGTAGAACAGCATGGCAAATAACTTACCAGACAGCAAATCTCCTTGCACGCCTCTAGCATAGGGTTCAAGTTTTTCAGCAATCTTCAAAATATAGTCGATATCTTCTTTTGACATCTGTCTGGTGGATATTATATGTCTGGTAGACATCTATCTAAAATAGTATGAGGTCATATTTAACCATAGGGGTATGCCTATGAGCGTGTATAGAATGTTGAAACTGCTATCTGATGCCCATTCTGTTTCAGGGCGTGAGAACTCAATACGGGAGATTATTTCTGAGACCGTTGGTGCCTACTGTGACGATATCAGAACAGACAAACTTGGAAATATAATATGCAGGATTGGTTCCGGAGAGCCGAGGATAATGCTTGCTGCACATATGGACGAAATCGGACTTATTGTGAAACACATTGAAGAAAATGGATTTCTCAGATTCGCAAAGATAGGCGGATGGTTTGACCAAGTCCTTCTAAGTCAGAGAGTTATTGTTCATGGCAGGAGGAAGGTACTTGGAGTGATCGGGTGCAAACCTCCTCATGTGATGAAAGATGATGAAAGAAAGGTATCTGTGAAACATGAGGATATGTTCATAGATGTGGGAGCGAAAAGTGATAAAGATGTTAAAAAGCTTGGCATAGATGTTGGTACTCCAATAACACTCGATAGAGAGCTCCGAAGACTCTCTGGCTCAAGAATTACTGGGAAGGCAATGGACGATAGAGCTGGGCTTGCGTGTTGCGTGAGTGTACTCAGAAAACTGTATGAGGGAGATGTAAATGCAAGTGTTTATGTTGTCGGGACTGTGCAGGAGGAGGTTGGACTGAAGGGAGCGAAAACGTCTGCATACAGCATATCGCCCGATGTTGCACTTGCAGTTGATGTTTCAATAGCGGGAGACCATCCTGGAATCACCAAAAAGGATTCTCCAATAGAACTTGGAAAAGGACCTGCAATTACAGTTGTGGACGGCTCTGGTAGAGGATTAATCACTCATCCGAGAGTGCTGAAGTGGCTCAAAAGTACAGCAGAGAGGTATAAAATACCAGTGCAGATGGATGTTTCTGAGGGGGGAACGACAGACGCCACTGCAATCCACCTGACAAAGGAAGGTGTGCCAGCTGGTGTGGTAAGTGTGCCTGCCAGATATATTCATACCCCTGTTGAAGTTGTTGATCTGAACGACATCAAAAACACCATAGAACTGTTATCAAAAGCTGTGTTAGATATACACGAATGGTTCATGGATGAAGAGGATTTACTACCAGTATAATGGAGTCCTCAACCATGCATATCTCAATCTCAACAGGTATCCCTCTGAGATCTGCCTCAACTTTCTCTCTTTTTAATATCTCATCTAAATTTATTTCCGTGGTGGAAGAAAATATATCATTGAGATGCTTCCCAATCACACCCTCTTTTTCCATTGTTGCGATTCTCAAAAAGTGAGGGTCTACGTCAACCACCTGCCCACTCTCATCAACAAGTACGATGCCACTGCAATATCCCTCAAGCATCTTCTTTATACACTCATCTCTTTTAACCAATTTTCTCTTTAACAGAGCGAATTCCGCGTCTAACATTTCTTTTTCTCGTTCAAGCTCCTTTATTTTGACACAGCATCTCAATAGCTCCCTCCTCTTGAATTCCATCGCTCTCAAACAATCATATGCCCTTTTAATCGAGTCTTTCACAACTTCTGAAGACAGGGGTGCCAGTAATATCTCAAAGACACCTGCTCTGAGGTATTCTCTTGCAATACCAATATCTCGAGAATCCATAACAGCTATAACAGGACTCAGGTGCCCCATCTCCTTCATGAACCTGACAACCTCTATCCCGCCACCTTTACATTTATCCGCCACAAAAACCACATCAAACTCATTTTCAAGTACTGCTACTTTAAAGTCATCTATCCCTTCCAGACTAACAATGGGAATTTCTGGTATGTAGCGTGCGATTTCTGAACATTCGCCCACAACTGCTATGACGCCCATTAGACCTATATATTACCTCATAGTAGATAACTTTTATATTCGATAATCGACAAACCTTAGTTAAAGGAAGTGAGAATATTAAGTACCCTTCAAGAGATAGCTTCGAGAGTATTGCATCTATTCGTAAGTATCTTAGAAGCAAGAAAGGAAGAAGGAAGATAGGTGTGTTAGTTGATGGTCCAAATATGTTGAGAAAGGAATTCCAAATAAATCTCGAAGAGATAAGGGATGTGCTAAAAGACTACGGAGACGTAAAGATAGGTAAGGTTTTTCTCAATCAATACGCATCTGAAAAACTTGTTGAGGCGGTTGCAAATCAGGGATTTGAACCAGTAATATGTACAACAGATGTCGATGTGATGCTTGCCATCGAAGGAATGGAGATAGTGCATAATCCAACAATAGATACACTGGCTCTTGTGACAAGAGACGCAGACTTCAAACCTCTTCTCTCAAAGGCAAACGAAAGGGGAAAGGAGACTATTGTGTTTGGTGCAGAACCAGGATTTTCAGTGGCTTTGAAGAATTCTGCTGACTATGTGATAATACTGGAAAACGGGATTATGACGAACTACGATTCTGTCAAAGAGGAGAGAAAACACGTGGTTATGGAAGAAAATCCCGATACTGCATAAAATATCTTGAGATTTTTGCCATTGTTGCGTAGTACTGATGCTCATGTCTAATGAGTTTCCTGATCCTCTTGATTGCATACTCGTCTAAACTCCATTCGACCCCATTATACGAGATATCCTTCAACACAAGTCCGTATGCAGGAGCAGGTTCCACACCCTCTCTAAAAACCTCTGGCTTGAGCATCTTACACAACCATTCTTCATCTCTGGTACCAAGTCCCACCAGCTTTAGAGCGCCAACAAGTTTTCTAACCATACCTTTCAAAAAGCTACGTGCAACAAACCTGAAACATACAAACTCTCCCTCGACCCACATATCAACCCTATCAAGAGTCCTCACATTTCCCCATCCCTCTGAAAAGTTTGAAAAATCATGAGTCCCAGTTATAATACGACAGCAATCTTCCATACTGGATACGTCATACCCCTCATTGTAAAGATAATACTCGTATTCCCTCGATATCGCATGATGTCTGGGGTGAAAATCACTCTGAACGTCTGCTCTTGCCCACACCCATATCTCTGGGGGTAGCTTCGTATTTATTATTCTTGGCAGAGCGAGTTCTGGGGTTGGTGTATTGAATGCTATCACTTGAGAAATGGCATGCACACCCGCATCGGTTCTTGAGGCTCTCGCATACTTTGCATCCCTTTCATCTTCAAGCAACTTCAATGACTTCAGTGCTCTGAAAAGTTCTCCTTCAATAGTGGGAACATCGGGCTGTATCTGAAAACCATGGTAGTGCGTTCCGATATATCCTATCTTAAGAGCTACTCTCCTCATGCGAGTGGCTCCACCGAAACAACACTTAACGAGATGTTTCTAAGTGCCCTACCAATCACACTTTTTGCTATTCTTGCTGCATGGTCTTCATTTTCAGCATCAAAAACCTTCATCTGAAGCACAAGACCGACAATTGCTGTATTGGCTATTAGGAATACACTATCAAGCACCTCACCACAGTATGGACAGGTGGTTTGCCCAACCTCAACCTCTACGAAGTCAAGTTCTGGGTTGAGGCGCTTCCCAGCTTCAGCAATTGCAACTCCAATCGCATCGTCTGTAGTTTTCACATCTCTAACGATCCATGCTGCTTCAAGTGATACAACATAATTTTTCATTTCCACCCCTGCCCTTCGAACATACCGAGTCTGATACCTGCATCAAGAAGACCATGCCCATAACTAAAACTCACAAGCGCATTCACATACTCGTTATTCCTGAGGAAGAATAATCCATCAGAATAATAAGCTTTTGCCATTTCGTAAAGCTCAAGAGCATCCTCGTAGAGAGGGTCATCTTTCTGAACAATAAAATCCGCCCCCTCAAGTGCGACTCTCAAAAGCTCCTCATATCTTTGGGTCCTTCTTTTTAGTTCGTCCAACATATTCTAATCAATCTCCAATATACCCACCTCATCCATATATTAATGATATGAGTTTATCTCCAGCCCACTCAAACCTTGCTCTTTTTCTATTCGAAAGCTCATCTCCTACGTTCTCAATTACTGCCTTGGCAATTAATGGGAGTCCTATGGTAGCATCCATATAAACAGTTGCATTCTTTGAGTGTTCCAACAACTTTTTCCAAGAGACTGACTCGCTCAAAGTACAGCCACTCAATCCACCCCATTTAGGGTCATCTGTGGTTATCTGTATTGCGTACTTATGCCCTTTCTCTTCATAGCCGAGGATGTGTCTCATTGGAGATATTTGCTGTATATAGTTCTTCGGAACTCCCCCTCCTATATAAACGGCTCCGGTGTTCTCTGACTTCAACGAAATCTGTAGGATTTCATAATTGTCTCTCAGCAAATCGATGTTCAACTCCCCACCTCTCTCATAATACTTTGTGAGCACAATTCCTATCCCACTATCGTGTATTGTGGGACAGAAAACCGGAACTTCCATTTCATAGCATGTCCTCACTATAGATTGTTTCTCCCTGATGTGAGACCCCAAGAGATGAAAGAATTCCCTCGTTGAATATGTTGTTGGTTCCATTTGTTCGATGATGTCATACAATATCTCGTCCAGTACTATGAAATCATTATCATCCGCATATGTATCATATATTCTATCTATTCTGTATTTTGCAAGCAACTTATCATCAACACTGCAGCTTCCCAGATAATGATGGAATCCAAGAGCTTCAAATAAGTCATGATATAGGTTTGCTCCGGTTGATACGACCACATCAACCATTCCAACCCTAATCATCTTTGATATAACTTTCCGCATGCCTGCTGGAACCATGGCACCTGAAATCCCAAGAAATATGGTAATGTTGTCTTCTAATAACATATCCTCATACACCTTCACGCAATGTGCCAGATTTCTGCTTTGAAATGATGTGCGCTCGAATGCTTTGGCAATTGCACCAACACTGCACACCTCATCCAGATCTATCGGTTCTACCTTCTCCGAAAGAAAGTCGGATTTGTCCATCTCAATCACCACCTAAGAAATAAGGAAAATATTAATAATATATGCACTCAAATGAACTCGAGGGAGACAAATGTTCAAAGCTACCATTGATGCTGAGTTGTTCAAGGATGCAGTAGATGTTGTGTCAGTACTAGTTGATGAGAGCATATTCAGTACCGATGAGGAGGTAATAATTTCGAAGGCTGTTGAGCCTGCAAATGCTGCAATGGTTATACTTGAAATGAAGAAGGACGCCTTTGACATTTACGAAAGTGATTCACATGACCTTGGAATTGACCTGAAAAGGCTATCAACTGTCCTTGACATGGCTCAGCGTGGGGACATGGTAGAGCTTGAGCTTGAAGATCACAAACTTAAGATTGTAATGGGAGGACTGAGATACCATCTGTCTCTTTTAGACCCTTCTACGATCAGAAAGATACCGAAAGTCCCGCAGATTCAACTACCTGCAAAGGTTGTTGTGGATGGAAGCACGATACAGAGGGCTATAAAAGCTGCATCAACTGTTGGTAGCTACGTCGCCCTTGGGGTTGAAGACGAGTCGTTCTATATAGAAACTGAAGGAGATACTGACAAACTCAGGTTTGTGCTCGGAAAAGATGAGTTAATAGACCTTCAGGGAGATGATGTAAGGTCTCTATTCTCTCTTGACTATCTGAGATCGATAACAAAGAGCAGGGCGTTTGGACGAGGGATTGTGACGCTGGAAATCGGAATAGACTACCCTATCAAGATATCTTTCTCTTTCGCAGATGACAAAATAAAAGCATTGTATATAGTAGCACCAAGAGTTGAAGCGGTATAATGTATGCAGGATTCAAGCCAGAACTCAGACACTTCTATAACCTGCCGTTTTTGAACAGTGCGGTGGATTACATTAAGGAACATGGGATTGAAATAGACAGAATTCTCTCTCCAGACTATGAAGAGGCCAGAAAGAGGGCTTTGGAAAGAATAAAGCAAGCCCTTGAGGGTGAGATTGAGAAAACGAATTTGGGGCAGAGTAAGAAAAGTAAAATTGAAAATCCTGAGTTTGAAAGTGAAATTGAGGTGGAAAATAAAATTAAGATTAAGATGGAAAATGAGCTGTTTTCGTATCCGATTGCAAGAGCGATATTATCCTGTATAAAGGACAATTACCTGATAAGAAGATATGCAGTGATGGAGGCAAAAGCATCACACAATTTCATAAGGAACTGGCTTGAAGAGATTAAAAATAATGAGGGATTGGAGAGAAGGAATGAACTCACAGTATGGTTATGCAAGGAACTTGACATAGATGTGAAAGAGAAGGAGGGTATTTTCGTCATCCATTTCTCGGATTATATCAGGCTCAGTAATACAATAGGTGACCCATCATGGAGGCTTATCAACCGTTCTCTAAAAAGAGGTATGCTCAAACTAACACATCCTCAATTACTGAGAATAATTCAAGAAGCCATAAGACAGAGAGTGCAACATGGACTGCCTCTGGATGTTCCAGCAAATTTTTGTAAGAGTATTGAACTGGATGAGATAATTGAGGAACTTGAAAAGAGGAAGGAAATGTATGGGGAGATTGAGTACGGACCAGAAAGATTCTATCCTCCATGCATGAGAAATGCGATAAGACTCATAAGAGAGAGTATAAACATATCGCACACACTTCGGTTCGCACTTACATCATTCCTTCTTTCAATAGGATGGGATAGAGGGAAGATTCTCGACTTATTCAGAAATCTACCAGATTTTGATGAGAAATTGGCTTCTTATCAGATAGAACACATCGCGGGGTCAACTGGTACTGTGTACACACCCCCTTCATGTAAGACAATGGAAACGTATGGAAACTGCGTAGGACGAGACAAACTTTGTATAAAAGTAAAACATCCTTTATCATATTACAGAGTTAGGCTGAGGAAGGAGAAATATGAAAAAAGAAGACAGAAAAGCAATCGTGGAGATTGAGACCACTGTACAAAGTGGAAAAGCAGGTCTGACTGCCTCAGTCGTAGAAGAAATAAAGAGACAGATAGATAAGCGTAAGGTTGTTAAGGTAAGGATATTGAAGAGTGCGTTGACCTCAATGGATATTAAAGAGGTGGGAACTGAGCTGGCAAAAATGACTAACTCAAGGTTAGTTGGAACGAGGGGGAGGTGTATTGTTTTAAAGAAACCTAAAAAGTAATCCATAAGCCGGACTCAATAAATTCTGCCTCTTGCACACATCACACATATACCTTTTTTTGTAAAGCAAGACCTGCACACTCTTCTACCGCACAATGGGCAAGTAAACTCTGCAATCCGTGTACCACACACATCACACAGGTGTATCATGCTCTCGTCCTCATAATTCTCGATGAGGTAAAAACACCTGCGAATGTTATGACAATCGATAGCACAACTGTGATGACGAAGCTGATGAAACTACCAGAAAATCCACCTTCAGCTCCAGCCTCTATGGAAGAGAGTAGATATGAAGTTGCACCCCATACAAGAACTCCTGCGGCAAGAACAAAGAACGGATGGGAGATGCCGCTCTCAATTGATTCGCCTTTTAGATACTGTTCAAGAAGGTCTCCAAATGTAAAGAACATCGTTGCACCAACATACCACCAGAGTGAAGAGAACACGAATATCAAGAACAACGAGAAGTATCCGTAGAATATCTCAGCGTTTGTGTAATACACCCACAACTTTAACAACCCCTCAACACTTCCTATTACGAATAGAGATATTGAAAGCAGATAGAAAACCATCGAGGGACTTCTTCCTCTCAGAGCACGAACTACTCCCTCCCTCAAGTCTCCAACAAAAGTATCCACCCCAAGTCCTCGCAGAAGCACATATGCTCCAACCACTCCCGCAATAAGCGAGATTGCATATTCAGTTTTACCGAATACCAAGGCAATTGAATACGATAGCAGTGCAAGACCAAATGGAATTAAGATAGAGTTCCTCGTTTTTCTATTTTCAAAGAATTCTTTTAGTAGATAATAGGCACTTTCAAGATTCTGACTTTGCTTAACTACAACCCTTCTAACAGAGTTTATCTTGAATCTGGAATTCACAATTGGGACTATCTGCTCGTCCTCGGCGCCATCTGACACAAGAACAACATCCCATCCACCATATCTCTTTCTCAACTCCTCGAGCTGAGATGCAATCATCTCATCAGAACGGACGCCAACCTGAGAATCGCCAGCAACAATCGCTATCTCTACTTCTCTGTCCTCCTTTACCATCTCATCATAGAGCTGTATCCCCCCAAAGATGCTGTTTAGGTCACTGTCCTCGGGGTCAACACTTCCAAGTTTCATTGCTGCGTTGAGACAGTTCTCCCTCCCTATCACTGGTGTTTTGATGCCAGCTTTTACCCCCAAGTCATTATCCCTATCTACACACAGTATCAGAGTCGGCATTCAACCCTTTTTTGTTTTTATTGATATAAAAGCATGTTTATATATCCAGTACCCATTGTGTAATATATGCTGTTCTTAGTAGTTGCCCTATTGCTTATGCATGGTGTAGTTGTTGATACTGCTGAGATTGATGGTAGCATTTCCCTCTCACACTCAAATATAACCATATCTGCATTTCCGACAAACGATGAACTCACAGATGCGCTTCTTCCGGGCGGGAACTCTGTAACAATATACAGATATGCGTATCTCACAATAAAATTTGAAAATCCAAGGGAGATTGTTTTTGTAGGTTTTAATGTGACAGACGCGGTTGAGGGGGGAGATGTGTTTGAAGTGTATGTTTCAACGAATGTGTCTGAGCTTGGTATTAGAGCGGGTGGATTTGTTGGGGATGTGGGATGGCATTATGTGGAGATGCCTTTGCTCGAAGGAGAGAAAATGTATCTCAAGTTAATCGGGGTTGGGGAGGGTGGCTCCAGAATAGATGAGGTTGTGATTGTTCCAGAGGGGATGGTAAAAACAGTCTACTCAATAAAAGTGGCTGGAAAGGATGTACCTCTTGGGTACCTCATCTTGGGTTTCATCATATGTATTGTGGGATGTTATGTATTTGAGAGAAGAGGTAAAAGATTGATGACCGCTTCATTGATATCGTTTTTGCTACCTCTCTTGATTCATTTCGCTGGAATAGAGAGCTATCCTCTTGCATATCTGCTTGATGAGAGAATTGCGGTTTTGGTTTCCTACCTCATATACAGTGTTGCAATCGGATATGTATATTCTCAAGGAGGAAAAAGATTGCAGTGATACCAGAGTTTGCACTCATTCTCAGCTACAACACATCTCAGGTATGCATCATCGATACTTGAGCCAATGCAAAACAGTCCATGCCCCCTAGCAACCACCGCTGTTGTATCGAATCTCCTGAGAGACTGAACAACAGAGTTGGCAAGCTCCCAACTCCCAGCTTTCCCCTCACAAAAAGCTATCTTTTTCAGAAAGATCCTTCCCTCTGTCCTACTTTCTACAAAATCCTCTTGAAAAATCATCGAACAGAGGATGCAATAAAATGGATGTACATGAATGACTGATGAGACATCGAATTCTTGATATATTTTGATATGGGTGGGTGATTCTGAGGAGGACTCGCTTAAAGGAGGGTTTTGTAGCAACACAAAACTCTCATCCTCAAGCTCATCAAGTGGAACACCGCTCTTTGTGATCCAGATCTTATCCCCTATTTTGAAACTAATGTTTCCGAAAAAAGAATCAGTATATCCTCTCTCAACAAGTTTTTTCCCAATTTTTTTAGCTTTTTCGAGCATTTATCTCCCCCTTATTAAAGTGCCTTCAACTTCTCCACTTTTAATCGATTTTACAACTCTTTCAGGGAAGTTTCCATTAACCACAACACAATCCATTTTTTTATGGATGAGAAAATGAGGAAGATTATCATCTATACAAGTTTTTCGAGATAAGAGAGTTGATGCATCTACGACTTTCATAAGCTTTCCATCCACAAACACACCATCAACATCGGTCACCTTGTAAAGTTTTGCGTTCCACTTATGGGCAATGACGGCGGAAATTGTGTCGGATGTCGTTGCCCAGCTCTGATCTGGTAGTTCTATATCCCCTCCTCTCAAGAATTCATATGGCAAAAGAACAAACAGTCCATCAAATCTCGGAGTTTTTGTTGTCTTCAACCCACCCACATCTGAGAGAAAATACCCGTATTGCTCCATTGCAGCTACTGCCATCCAGTGTGAAATAGATGGAGAAAGGAGAAACTTGGAATCGATAAGCCTGACAATATCTGCAAAAATGCCCCCTCCCGGAACAATTAATGCATTCACTCCTGCATCTCTCAAAGCGTTGATGATGGGGGGCACTTGCATCATCAAACCCCCTCCAATCTTTATGACGTGTCTCTCCACATCATTCCTCCAGTCTCATTAGTGGATATCCTGTCTCATCTACCTCCAGCAAAGCTCTTACAGTTTCTCCTTCCACCTCAACGAACAATTCAACCTGAAGCATTTTCCCTTCAAGCTCACAATAGCCGAATCTATTCTCACTTTTTTTTATCAAATCCTTGTTTATAGATACATGCACACTCTTAACAAATGGTTGTGATAACACGCTACGCTCAATCGCCCTTTCGAGCAGTTCAGCACTCTCCAAACTAACTGGAGTGCCTACAAACTGGTGATACAGTGCCCCCAGCTTTATCCCCGCTTCGAAGATTGCTACTTCTCTGGATGTCGGCATAAAAATAAAAAATTAAAGTTAAAGTTTTTCAAGAGTTTCTATACCTATCTTTCTCACATGAGCTTTCTTTATCTTAGGTGGCATCCATGCAGGTCTGTTCGCTGGTGCATCCACGATCTCGACCCATCCTTCAAAAACATGAACCTTCTTTGTACCCTTTTCCCTTAATCTTATGGTCACTGGATTGTCCTTTGTCCCCCCAAGCCTCCTTGCCGCCTTGAGAGCTGCTTGTCTTGGTTGTCTTCCGGTAAATACCCCAACTTCCTCACCATTTTCATTCCTTAAAGCAAAGTTCTTTTTCTCAGCCATATTCCATACCTCATTCAATTTTAACGAGAGAGGGTATGGTGCTCTTATTTATTAATCTAACGGATAAAGAGCACGAGGGGACTTCAAAAAATGAATGTGAATATTACTTCTCAAAAAGTATTCATAATGCGGCTGCCGGGATTCGAACCCGGGCTACAGGCTTGGGGGGCCTGTGTCCTGCCACTGGACTACAGCCGCTTGGGTGTCGACTGATAGTGATTTCAAATTACAAAATATAGTATAAAATCTTACTGTTCTTAGTTTGGAACCAGAATTAAATAATATAGTGGCGATGTGCTGAACAGATTCACAGTGGGTGAAACTATCGATGGGGGCTGTAAAATGTATGAATCCTAATTGACGGGGCGATTGCTAAATCCTTACAAGAACTCTGCAAGAATATTTGAAAGCTTGTTCTCCTCAGCAATTGCCAAGAAGACAGATGTAATCAAAGGTGCGTTTGTAACCTCACTAAAAGAATTAGGCATATGGAAGACATTGGCAGAATGGGAGGACCCTCTGAAGAACCTCAAAACGATAACGTCCGACCTCAAGACAATGTTCTAGGTTAAACATGCAAGAGCAAGATTTGGAAAGTTGCAACTCGAACACTTACTGAAAGACATTTTCCCACACACCAGACCCTCATTCCAGAAGAACATTGGTACTGGTATACTAGATGCTTGTATTCTATTCTTGTCGAAAACAACAAATATCTCTGTATCGATTCAAAATTCCCTCTGCCTATTTCAGCTGATTTCAGCAAGAATAACTGCCGAGGAGATTTCAAAAAGAACAGAGGAAACCAAAAAACTGGATGAATTGAAGATATATCAGCACACTTGGTAGTACGCTTGAGGTCCTTTCAACTCACATAAATAACACACCAAAAAACTTGCCAAAGCTCAGACGATCTTTTGATGATTTAAAGAAATACTATACAACCCTCTGCAGTTTGGAAGGAACAAATGAAAATAACACGAAGGGGAAGATTAAATCCCCAGATAAATCCTTAGGTTTTACTTACTAAAAAACAACTTTGTCGCTAACATACTTGAAAACGACACCAACAGTAGCACCAATGCACATCCTATTGCCAGTTCGAGTTGACCAGTTGATGTATTCAGAAAAACTCCAACAGGCAAGGTCTCGGTTCTGTATGGAATTGCTCCTGCTACCATGAGTGTTGCTCCAAACTCCCCCATACACCTTGCCCATGTAAGCATAGTGGCTGTAAAGATACCATTTTGTGCAATGGGCAAGGTAATCATAAAAAACACTTTTAGAGGTGAGGCGCCCAGTACACGGGCAACGCTTTCGAGTCTTGTGTCTACCATCCTAAAACTTGACTGTGCCCCACGTATGAGGAAAGGGGATGCAACGAATAGCTGGGCGAGTATCGCACCTTTGAGAGTGAACAGTATTTTCACACCAGCTGATGCAAGAATTTCTCCCACCGGAGAGAGAGGTGCAAGGAGAAGTAGAAGTGCGAGTCCACTTACGAGAGGAGGAACTGCGACAGGCAACTCTACCAGTGTCTCTATTACCGAGATGAGTCGGGATTTTGGGGTTCTTGATAACGTGTATGCAAGTGGTATACCCAGCAGAAATGCAATGGAAGTGGCTGAGGTTGCAGAAATAATACTCAACTTAACAGCAGACAGCACTTCTGAAGAGAGAGAAAAGGATATGGAAAGAGCTCCAAAGAGAAGACTGGCTATCACAAGAAGAACCAACAAAGGATATATCATGGAGATTAGAGGCAAAATACTACCAGACCTGAAAAGATTTTGGACTCTCTCAGAATATGATTTCATAATATCAAGAAATCGATGTGAACCCATAACTCTCCCACACTCTATCATTCTTCAAAATATGAAGTACCTCATGAGCTCGTTCAGAACTTGACGAATTTGAAAGCACAGCACCACACACCCATTCTTCTGAGGAGTTTTTCAACTCGATAATTCTGACCATTCCTTTTTCTTCGTATGGAAGTGCGGATGCTCTCCAAACTATTGATGCGTCAGCCACTCCACTCACCACATCCTCACACATCTCGTTTACGGTCGTTCTGAGTGTTACTGCTTGTGATAGAACTGTTTCATATCTGTCTCCGAAAAACTGTTCTTGGATGTGAGAGAGGGCACATGAATTTGGTCTTGCCAAAGATAAACGTAGCCCATCAGGTAGTTCACTGGCATTATCTATTTTGTCTATTCCATCCATTATGCCCGACCTCACCATCAGAACAGGTGTGTGGGGTGCAAGCCTCTCGTAGTCATCCACCCATCCCCGTTCTACTGCAATCAACATATCCCATTCAGAACCAGTTATCAAAATATCTCCCTCTTCTGCCAAGGCTATCTTGCTGAATAGAGTACCAGTCCCTCCATAGATACAAACAATCCCATCAACATCTTCAAGTAATGAGTCCACTGGCTCCCTTACTCCTGCAGCACACAGTACAACAATCTCGTCCTTCTCAGAAATACAGCCCAAAAATGCTGTGATCAAAATCATTATCACGAACCACGATATCCTCTCATGTCTCATCAGTCAATGTTAACCATTAGCTTGATTTAATATTTTCGATTTATCTTGGATATTAGTAAATCAAAACTAATTTACCAAATCATTCAAAATGGAGAATCAGATAGTATCAAAAAAATCAAACAACTTGCCCACCACAAAATCTTCTGATATAACCAACTGCGATATCTCTTGCTTTGTTAAGTATGTCCTCTCCAACTCCCGGCGCCCCACATACCATCAGCAACACATCTTTAGTCTCAGTTGTTATCTTTGTTTCATCAGAATCTCTATGAGGATATATGGCAATCACCTTCTTCGAGTCAGAGATTACGATTTCATTTCCCTTTAACTTGACTTCCTTCATACCAATCCCAACAAACTCTCCATCTTGCTGTGCGAATCTCATCAGTAGCTCTCCCTGAAGAGTCTGATAGTCAAAAGCTGCTAAAGGTACCTCTGATACAATGGATGCCAAGTTATAGGCATCGACAAGAGTGTTGACACTCGGGATTTGTTTGCCTTGGAGGATTCTTCTTATCAGAGCTTCAGATGCGGGCCTCGTTTTGGTAGGGTCAACCCCAATCTCCCAAAAGAAGTCCCGGTATGCTCTGAATATAGCCACATCTTTTAACTCATGGAGAGAATATCTTCTCTTTACATCATCAAAAACATCTTTTTTGAATTCTTCCAAGTTTTTTAAAGTATTTTCGATATGCACATCCTTTATGAGGATAAGAAATGCCCTTAAATCAGGAAATCGTTTCCTGACGTCATCACATATGATAATTTCCTTCATACTCATACTCACAATCAAATAATTACGAGTTTTGCACTCAATACACCATCTATTCCTTCTATTTTTCTAAGCAAATCGTCTGGAACTTCGCTGTCAGTACTCAACACCATTATTGACTCCCCACCTCTTTCTATTCTTCCCACCTGCATACCTGCGATGTTTATCCCCTCTTCTCCAAGCACAACACAGCAGGGACCTATGATGTTTGGCTTGTCTATGTGCCAAACAACAACCATATATCCTCGAGGTACAACATCCATCGAATAACTGTCTATTCTTGTAATCTTTGGCACACCACCAACGATAGACCCAGTCACATATCTCTGTTCAGAAGAGGAGAACAATCTTATGGTTATCTCATCTGAAAATATATCCCCCTCTTCTTTGGTACTCTTGATAACCTTCAACCTTCTCTCTTTTGCAAGATACTCTGCATTTACATAGTTGACTCCAGACCCCACAACAGGCTCAAGTACACCTTTTATACTCGCAATTGTCAGTACATCGTCTGCTTTGTTTGGAATGTCTCCTGCAAGCACAACCTCTAATGTATCATATCCGCTGATGAGCTGGGCTGTGAATTTTCCAAGCTTCTCTGCTAATTCGATATAGGGTCTGACCTCAGATAACACCTCTGGCTTTATGTATGGCATATTGATTGCATTCCTTACGGGCTTCCCTTCAAGCGCATCTATTACTTGTCTTGCTATGGTGATTGCAACGTTGATTTGAGCTTCTTCGGTAGATGCACCAAGGTGTGGTGTAACGACGACATTTTCAAGTTCTAACAATGGACTGCCCGTTGGTGGCTCACTCACAAAAACATCAAGTGCAGCACCAGCTATCTTTCCCTCCTTTATGGCATTGTACAGTGCCTCTTCATTTACAATCCCCCCCCTCGCACAGTTTATAATCCTCACACCCTTTTTCATCCTATCAAACTCATCGGTGTCTATCAAATCCTTTGTATCCTTGGTTAGGGGAGTATGAACTGTTATGATGTCCGCACGGGCAATCAGCTCGTCAAGTGATACAAGAGTTGCACCAAGGCTCCTTGCTCTCTCCTCTGAGACATAAGGGTCATATGCTATGACCTCTGTCTCAAGACAGCTACACCTTCTGGCAACCTCCGCTCCAATTCTTCCAAGCCCAATTATTCCAACCGTCTTCCCTCTGAGTTCTGTCCCAATGAACTTGCTTCTGTTCCATTCTCCTCTCTTGAGAGAAGCATGAGCCTGAGGAATATTCCTCGCAAGAGCCATCATCATGGCTATTGTATGCTCAGCTGCTGACACAGTATTCCCTTCAGGGGCATTTGCAACTATTATCCCCCTCTCAGTTGCTGCCCTAACATCGATGTTGTCGACTCCAACACCTGCCCTCCCAACTATTTTTAGGTTGGTTGCATGCTCTATTACCTTCTTCGTAACCTTTGTTCCACTTCTAACAATCAGCGCGTCATATTCCCCTATGATATTGCAGAGTTCACTCTCGCTGAGCCCTGTTATAACATCCACCTCAAATCCGTGGTTGAGTAATTCTTCTATACCCTCTCTTGCAAGTGGGTCACTCACAAGTACTTTCACACTTCTCACTCCACCGGAATTGTCTCAAGATTGCTCACTATATTCCAAACAAGTGTTCTTGTGTGAAGAGGTATGTTCGGGTCGTTGTTCAGTTCATCCAGTATGGATATGCCTGTCGCAGCCCTCATAGCCGGAGGCTCATCCTCTCTCAGAAGTATGTTCCTAACTTCTTCTGCACCTCTTCTTATGTTCCTCGGAACTGAATCATCATTCATTATTCTCTCCAAGATTTGAACACACTGCCTTATCGTTTCCTCTGGATCACTCATATTCAATCCCCCAAAACAACACAAAATGAATGATTGTGTCTAATGTTTTGTTTATCTATATATTAACCTTTCTTTATTAAACTAACGAGGGCGCTTGCCAGAGCAATCTGCCTCTCGAAACTTTTATTTGACCTTGATGAATCCACGTACACGAGCTCGTTTGTGAGTAGTGGCGCTCCCCATGAATTCCACCCACCCACAAGTACAAGAGCTCTAAACAAAATATTTCCACTCATTCCATCTGGAGCCAGTATAACAGAGTATTCTCCAATAACCTCCTCTATCGTAATGCCCACGTGTTCTGCTACAATCCCCTTGCTCCTCAATACCGAGGCTATCAACTCTCCTTCCTCCATACTATCATCAACCACCTTACTCCTACCTCTATCCTCTTTTCTTCCGCCAGAGAGGACGCCGACTTTTATCTTCTCACCAAGCTAAGAGAGTAATTTTGCAATTCTCAAACCAAGCTCAACTTTTTCATCCACGCCTTGCCCCTCGTCTATGCCAACTGGTACCAGACCCAAGATGCTGTGGTTGATTGCCCTCTCCAAAATCACCCCCCTCCTCACATTTATTCCCCTCCTCCTCAGAGCTGAAAGTGTTTTGTTAGCTGAAAGATTTCCTCTGACGCCCCCTTCAATCTCATTGTCTATCATCTTCACGAGTTCCTTTGCAGGATTATCTGAAGTAATCGTCTCGAATCTTTTGAACATATTTTCAGAATTGTATGGACAAACAACCACAATTCTTGCCCATTTCTTTGCTCTTAATAACGAGTTTAAGATGGCTGTCTTCATTACCTCTGTCATATCATCTGGTAAATGGACTCCAATCCCAACCACATTCTCTGGATTTGCCAATCTCAGAATATGCATATACTGAAGTTATAGCAAAGCATTTTAAGGGTTTGGAAGATGTTATGTTGTGAAAGAAAGAAGGCGTGTTTGGGCAATTGAGAGGGAGGCACTGGAGTTTATCCTTGCTGCAAGTAAATCAAACCATCCAAATGAGTTTGCTGGATTGCTCTCAGCTCGTGAAGGCATAATAAGGGAGTGCGTGATTCTGCCAGGAACACAATCATCAGAGGTGATGGCAGTACTCCACCTCTACATGATGCCAAATGTTCGATATGCTGGGTCTGTTCATAGTCATCCAACACCCAATCCATCTCCTTCACTGGCAGACCTTGAACTGTTTAGGAAGACAGGTGAGGTTCATATCATCGTCGCATATCCATATACGATGGAAAGTTGGAGATGTTATGATAGGGCTGGAAGACCAAGAAATCTTTAGGTTATAGGAGGGGGCAAACGTGAGACTGGAAGAAAGGATTGAACTTGCATGTAGAAATGCAGTTGAAGTCATTACAGTGAACGAACTTGAGGCATTGATGAAGATGGAGAGGAAACCAACCGCTTATGCAGGATATGAGCCAAGTGGAAAGATTCATCTCGGACATATTTTGACCGTAAATAAGCTCATAGACCTCAAAAATGCTGGATTTGATGTAATCGTGTTGTTGGCAGACCTCCATGCATACCTCAATGAGAAGGGTTCTCTTGAAGAGGTGAGAGAGACTGCCCATATGAACATGGAATGCTTCAAAGCCATGGGACTTAAAGGTGCAAAATTCGTTCTCGGGTCCTCATATCAGCTTGATAAAGAGTACATACTGGATGTGCTCATGCTTGCCCGACATACAACCTTATTGAGAGCCAGACGGAGTATGGATGAGGTATCCAGAAGTGTTGAGAATCCAAAGGTCTCGCAGATGATATATCCACTGATGCAAGCTGCTGATATTGCAAAGCTAAAGGTGGATGTTGCTGTTGGTGGCATAGACCAAAGGAAGATACACATGTTGGCAAGAGAGAATCTTCCTAAGATAGGTTATTCTGCTCCGGTATGTATCCACACACCAATCCTCCTCGGACTCGATGGTGAGAAAATGTCGTCCTCCAAGGGGAACTTCATATCAGTGGATGATAGTGAGGAGGAGGTGGAGGTGAAGTTAAAGAAAGCATTGTGTCCAGCTGGAACTGTAAAGGACAACCCAGTATTCGAGATATTCAGATACTTCATATTTCCAAAGTATGAGAGAATTGTGATAAAAAGACCTGAAAAATATGGAGGGGACATCGAGTTTGAAGACATAGATGAGCTTGAGAAGGCGTTTATGATGGAAAAGGTTCATCCTCTTGATTTGAAGAAAAGCGCATCCATGTACCTAAATGAGATACTCGAACCTGTCAGGATGTCTGTAAGTTAAGTTAAGATTTTAATCGCTGTATGGAATATCCACTACCATCAAGTCATGGGCTATTTCGCTCTCTTCGAATATCTCCCTCGCTTCCTTGCGTATCTGCTCAATCTCCTCACTATGCCTTGCACTGATGTGTGTGAGTATCAGCCTTCTTACTCCCGCCTATTTTGCGGTGAGTGCTGCTTCTCTTGCGGTTGAATGAAGAAACTCTTTTGCAAGTTTCTCGTGGTCTGATGTGAACATTCCATCGTGTATGAGAAGGTCTGCGCCCTTTGCCTCTCCAACAACCTCATAACAAGGACGCGTATCCCCTGTATAAACAATCTTTCTCCCGGGTCTGGGAGGACCAACAACCTCAGAGGGATGTATCACCCTGCCTTTCCATATTATACTCTCTCCCCTGTGAAGTTTTGAATAGAGAGGTCCCGGGGGGATTCCCAACACCTTTTCAGCTTTCTCTCTGTTGAATTTGCCACGCCTCTCATCCTCAACCAGTGAATAACCAATCGATGGTACTCCATGTACAGTTTTGAAGCATTTCATTGTGTATCCTTTCAACCTAACACTATCTCCGGGAGTTAGTTCTTTTATTTTTACCTCATAGGTTGGTTTGAAAAGTCCCATGAGATGAAAAAAATTCTTCAGCCTTGCTATCCCTTTTGGGCCATATATTGCAAGAGGGTCTTTTCTTCTGAAAAAGGCAAGCGTCTGAAGTAGTCCGGGCACTCCAAGTACATGATCAGCATGTAAGTGAGTTATAAAGATTGAAGATAGTTTCCCAAACCCCACCTTTGCCCTCATCATCTGTTGTTGTGCACCTTCCCCACAATCCAACAAGATGGACTCATTATCCGTTGCGACCACAATTGCAGATGGGTTTCTATCCACTGTTGGAAGTGAGCCGGCAGTTCCAAGGAATGTCACTCTAAGCATGCAAGTAAGTGGAGTTTTTTTCTCGTTTATATCATTATCGAACTGTATAAGTATATGAACGTATACTAATATGTGAGGAGATGAGATGCCAAAGCGTACTAAATTAATTGATGACCCTTCAGAACTTGTTGTTCTGTTAAGGGCTCTTGCAACACCTCTCACAAAAAGCGTACTTTCCCTGCTACTAAATAAGTGGTATACGATAGATGAGATTACACAAGAGCTCGAAGAATCAAAAGAAAGGATAGAAGAGTCTATACAAACACTTAGGAAATGTGCACTCCTTGATGTTGGGTGGAGAATGCCTGCACCTGGTGAAAAACCTGAGATGGAGTACCACTGTATATATGGAAAGGTTCAGATGTCCATCAGATGCACAATGGATGAGCTTGCAGAGGTGCTAAATATTACATTTGCCAGTGATTCTGAGATTATGCCAGAGATTATGGAAATCGTGGAACATGTTAGAAAGGGAAATAAATCAATTTTAAATATATCAAAGGATATGAAAATTAGCCCAATTCGGGTAAAATCTCTTGCCCGTCGCTCAGATGAACTTGTGGTAAAAGGACAGAGAATAGATTTGGCACAGGAAAGAATTTGATGGAGGAAAATATATGGTTGAAGTACTGCATCGCAAAAAAGATATAACGAAATTCCAGATTTTGGTTGAGATTGCTGCACATCAGCCAAACATAAAACAGAAAAAGATTGCTGAAAAGATAGGTGTTACACCACAAGCAGTATCAGAATACATAAAAGAACTCATAGAAGAGGGGCTCG
>Ga0164318_10001353_pt1 | contig 21651 bp, 20 predicted proteins | sample GuaBasSedimGuay9_FD_113734 | JGI IMG/M metagenome (GOLD analysis project Ga0164318, IMG submission 113734) | Subseafloor sediment microbial communities from Guaymas Basin, Gulf of California, Mexico - Guay9, Core 4571-4, 0-3 cm | ecosystem: Environmental > Aquatic > Marine > Hydrothermal vents... | reverse complement strand
TACCCAAGAGATTTTGCACCTGGTTTAGACTGGGATGAATATAGACTTATTGCAAATTATAACTTTTAAGGAAAAATTATGACTAAAGAGCAAATTGAACATGTTAGGAATAACCCGAAGTACCAAAAACTGGTAAGAGAAAGAAGTAAATTTGCCTGGACTCTTTCTATAATTATGTTGATTGTATATTATACATTCATTATGACTATTGCCTTTAAACCGGCATTACTAGGAGCTAAAATAGGTTCAGGTGTAATGACAATTGGAATTCCTGTAGGGATCGCTATTATCTTCATCGCGTTTATTTTGGCAGGAATTTATGTAAGAAGAGCAAACGGCGAGTTTGATCAATTGACAAAAGAAGTAAGAGAAGAATTAGGAGACATAGCATAATGAAAAAATTATTATTCATAGCATTACCATTATTGTTAAATGTTGCCGCAGTTGCTTCCGGGACTATTGAAGGTGAAATTGAAAAGCAGCCACTGAATGTATCTGCGATCATTATGTTCCTTCTTTTTGTATCGGGAACACTTGGTATTACGTATTGGGCAGCGAAAAGAACAAAAACAGCAAAAGATTTCTACACTGCGGGTGGTGGAATCACAGGTTTCCAAAATGGTATGGCAATCGCGGGTGACTACATGTCAGCGGCATCTTTTCTTGGTATTTCAGGACTTGTTTACCTTGCTGGTTATGACGGCCTTATTTACTCTATTGGGTTCCTTGTTGGTTGGCCGGTCATTCTTTTCCTGATCTCTGAGAGATTAAGAAACCTTGGTAAATATACTTTTGCAGATGTTGCAGCGTATAGACTTAAGCAAGCACCTATCAGAACATTGGCTGCCTTTGGTTCTATTGCAACAGTGATCTTGTATTTGATCGCTCAAATGGTTGGTGCGGGTAAACTGATCCAGCTTCTTTTTGGTCTTCCGTATGAGTTGGCAGTTGTTCTTGTAGGTACACTAATGATCCTTTATGTGACATTTGGTGGTATGCTTGCTACGACATGGGTACAGATCATTAAAGCAATCCTTTTACTTTCCGGTGCAACATTTATGGCACTTGCGGTACTTTACCAATTTGACTTTAGCCTTGAGGCTATGTTTGCGAAAGCTGTTGAAGTTCATGGAAAAGGTGAAGCTATTATGAGCCCGGGTGGACTTGTTTCAGATCCTATATCGGCTATCTCCCTTGGCGTAGCTCTAATGTTTGGTACAGCAGGTCTTCCACACATTTTAATGAGATTCTTTACGGTTTCTGATGCCAAAGAGGCTAGAAAGTCTGTATTTTATGCAACAGGGTTTATTGGGTATTTCTATATCTTGACATTCATCATCGGTTTTGGTGCGATCATCATGGTTCTAAACAACCCTGAGTATCTTGACCTTGCAAAACAAGCGATCTCCGGTGGGTCTCCGATCCTTGGCGGTAAAAATATGGCAGCGATACACTTGTCACATGCAGTTGGTGGAAACTTCTTCTTAGGATTCATCTCAGCAGTTGCATTTGCTACGATCCTTGCAGTTGTGTCCGGCCTTACATTGGCCGGTGCATCAGCGATCTCACATGACCTTTATGCCAATGTATTTGAAAAAGGTGCTTGTGATGAAGCTAAAGAGATGAGAGTCTCAAAAATAGCAACTATAGCACTTGGTATTATTGCTATATTCCTTGGTATTGCTTTTGAAAAACAAAACATCGCCTTTGTGGTAGGTTTGGCATTTGCTATCGCAGCATCAGCTAACTTCCCGGTTCTTTTCCTTTCTATGTTCTGGAGCAAATTGACTACAAGAGGTGCGGTTATCGGTGGTAGCCTTGGACTTGGAACAGCAATACTGCTTGTTATCCTTGGTCCGATCGTTTGGGTACAGATCTTTGGATATGAAACAGCGATTTTCCCTTACAAGTATCCGGCATTGTTCTCGGTAACAGTAGCATTCATTGGTATCTGGTTCTTCTCTGTCACAGATAAAAGTGATGCCGCAGCTAAAGAAATAGAAGCGTTTGAAGCACAGGATATCCGTTCTCAAACAGGTATCGGTGCAGAAGGTGCATCTTCACATTAAATATAAAAATACAAAGCCAACTTTTTGGCTTTGTACATTAGGATTAGGTATATGATAGCACTATTGGATAATCTAAAAACACATTTGCCTTTTACACTGTTAGACAACAGATCTTCCAAGTTGATCGAGGAAACAGCCCAAATTGCCTACTATCCTGAGAATACCATACTCATTAAATCTGATGAATTCACACATACTCTTTTTTTGATCATTAAAGGTGCCGTTGAAGCAAAAGATAATGAAGAGCTTATTGATATATATCAGACTGATGATGCTTTTGGTGGTATTGAACTAATAGAAGATCAACCATCACGATATGAATATCTTGTGACTGAAGAGCTTATTTGTTATGAAATCCCAGAAGAGACTTTTTTAACACTTTGTAATGATAATAAAGCATTTAAAGCTTACTTTTTTTCTACTATTGTAGAGCGTATTGATATGTTAAAAGAGAAAAGAAAACATGCAAATGTGGCCGATATGATGGTGGCTAGAGTTGATACAAGTATTTTGCATCATGCCTCTTTGGTAGAAGCACATATGCCTGTTGTAGAAGCACTTTCTCAGATGGAAAAGAGTAAAGCAGTATCTATCATTGTTAAAAATACAGATGGGTATGGCATTGTTACGGATGCAGATTTCAGAAAGTATATACTGCGTAAAAAAGAGGATGACCTCTCAGAAATATCTCAAATTCAAACCTATCCAATGATCTCTATCCAGGAAGGGGAACTGCTTTTTAATGTTTTGTTACTTATGACAGAGCACTCGATCAAGCATCTACCTGTTTTTGATAAAAATGAGAATCTGCTGGGTGTGCTGGAGATGATTGACCTCCTTAGTTTTTTTTCTAATCAATCACACCTTATTACTGTACAAATGGATAGGGCGGAAGATCTCTCTTCTGTGATATCTGCAGCAAAAAGAGTAGAAATAATGATAAGTGCCTTACATGCAAAAGGTGTTAAAAGCCGTTACATTGCAAAACTTGTTGCAGAGATCAAAAAAAAGATGTATACAAGACTTTTTGAAATGATATTTCCTTCAACATGGCAAGAGAGATGTACTTTTGTTTTACTTGGCAGTGAAGGCAGAGAAGAACAGATACTTCGTACAGATCAGGACAATGCACTTATCTTTGAAGATGGATTTATGCCAAAGGATGTAGATGAAGTGACACAGAAGTTCATAGCTGCATTAGATGAGATAGGTTTCCCCAGATGTGAGGGAAATGTAATGATCATCAATCCTAAATGGTGTAAAAGTCTCAGTGAGTATAAAAAAGATATACATCAATGGATAGAGCAACCCAGCTATGATGGCTTTATAGATATGGCGATCTTTTTTGATTCTATGGCTGTTGCAGGTAATGTGTCGCTTCATAAAATACTGCAAGCATATCTTATTTCACAGATCGGTCAACAAAAGCATATTTTGCCACACTTTGCTAAATCTATAGATAGTTTTGAATCTCCTTTGGGTCTCTTTTCTCGTTTTTCTTCAGGAGGAAAAGGTCATGAAAATGAGATCGATATTAAAAAAGGTGCACTCTTTGCTCTGGTTCATGGCGTGCGTGCTTTGGCTTTAGAGTATGGCATGACACAAACCAACACAACGCTACGCATTAAGACACTGAATGATGTTGGATATATGAATAAAGAAGATGCACAAGATATGCTGGAAGCACTCGAGGTGATCAATACACTAAGGCTTCATGCCCAGCTTGAAAAGCTTGAAAAAGGTAAAGAGATGGACAACTACATCTGTGTAACAACTTTAAGTAAGCTGGAAAGAGATGTGCTCAAAGAAGCACTTAAAACAGTAGAGCAATTCAAAAAAAGAGTGAGTTATCACTTTCATCTCTCTATGGTAAGTTAGGTGGGTAAGTTAGATGTTTGAAACGTTAAAGCAACAATGGAACCGAAAACATCTTACAGATGAAAGGTTTACCTTTTTGTTTGAGGATACCCATGAAGAGGAAGTTGTTATTTTTGATTGTGAGACAACGGGACTGAACCCTAAAGTAGATGATATTATCTCTATAGGTGCTGTAAAAGTTAAAGGCAATAAAATTTTAACCGATCAGGCAATTCATATTTACATTAAACAAGAAAATGAGATCAATCACAAGAGTATTACGATCCATCAGATAAGAAACTGTGATCTGGAAGATGCAATTCCTCTGAATGAAGCAATTGAAAAGTTTCTTTACTATATAGGAAACAGAGCACTTGTCGGTTATTACCTTGAGTTTGATGTTGCTATGATAAATAAATATATCAAACCTATGTTTGGTATTACTTTACCCAATAAAAAAGAGGAAGTGTCAGCTATCTATTATGATAAGAAGATTGCTACTATTCCTCAAGGACATATAGATTTAAGGTTTGATACGATCTTGGAAGACTTGGCATTACCAAAACTTCAAGCACATGACGCGCTTAATGATGCAGTTATGACAGCAATGATGTATCTCAAATTAAAACAAATGAAATCTTTTAAGATAACAAGGAGATAGATATGTTGAAAAAGATTTTTTAGATACAAACATGGAGCAATAATAAAGGTTTGGATAGAAATTATGGAAGAATGTAACAAATAAGAGTAATTTACTCCTATTTAAAAACCTCTCTTAATTTTACTTCCTTTCTCTAATAAAATATGTTAAACTTATTTTAACAATATATATCTACAAAGGAACACAATGAGTCAGAAAAAAGAAATATTTAATCCAAACCCAGAGTTTGCAAAAAATGCAGCTATTCCCAGTATGGATGCATACTGGGAATTACAAAACAGAGCTATAGAAGACTATGAAGGTTTCTGGAAAGATTTTGCAGATGAAAAGATCGATTGGTTGGCACCTTACGATAAAGTACTTGATGAAAGTAATGCACCTTTTTATGAGTGGTTCACGAATGGTAAGTTGAATGTATCTAATCAGTGTATAGATAGACACTTGGCAGACAAAGCAGATAAAACAGCTATCTTGTTCGAAGGGGATAGAGGAGATGTAGAGCATATTACATATGCACAGCTTTCTAAACGTGTAAATAAGATGGCAAACCTGCTTAAAAATGAGTTTGGTGTGACTAAAGGTGATAGGGTAGTACTCTATATGCCTATGATCCCTGAAGCAGCATATGCGATGCTTGCATGTGCAAGAATAGGGGCAGTTCACTCTATTGTATTTGGTGGATTCTCTGCTGAAGCGCTTAAAGACCGTATCGAAGATGCTGAAGCGAAGGTTGTTATCACTGCTGATGGTGCGTACAGAAAAGGTAAGCCATATATGCTTAAGCAAGTGGTTGATTCGGCACTCTCTCAAGGTGGAAAGAGTATCGAAGCAGTTCTTGTTGTAAAGAGAAACAATGAAGAGATAGAATGGGTAGAAGGTAGAGACCATAACTATAATGAACTTATCACTGCACAGTCAGATGTCTGTCCTTTTGAACTTATGGACTCTGAAGATCCACTCTTCTTACTCTATACTTCTGGTAGTACAGGAAAACCAAAAGGTGTTCAGCATAACTCTGCAGGGTACATCCTTTGGGCACAGATGACTATGGAGTGGGTATTTGATGTGAAAGGTGATGATGTTTATTGGTGTACTGCAGATATCGGATGGATCACAGGTCATACATATATTGTTTACGGCCCTCTTGCAGCAGGAACAACAACATTAATGTTTGAGGGTGTACCGACATATCCTGATGCAGGACGTGCTTGGAAAATGGTACAAGACCATAAGATCACTCAATTTTATACAGCACCAACAGCGATACGTGTACTTCATAAAATGGGTGAAGATGAGCCTAAAAAATATGATTTATCATCATTAAAAGTACTTGGAACAGTTGGTGAGCCTATCGATCCTCCGGCATGGAAATGGTACTATGAGACAGTAGGTAATTCTAAGTGTGCCATAGTAGATACATACTGGCAGACAGAGACAGGTGGGCATATGATAAGTCCACTTCCTGGAGCAACACCTATCAAGCCAGGGTGCGCAACATTGGCACTTCCTGGTATTATGGCAGAGGTTCTGAGTTATCAGGGTGAAACTAAAGAAATAGGTGAGGGTGGATTGCTTTGTATCACAAAACCATGGCCAGCTATGATAAGAAATATTTGGGGTGATTCTGAACGTTATGCATCAGCCTATTTTGGTGATGTAGCAAAAGATGGTCAGCCGGTCTATTTTACAGGTGATGGTGCAAGAGTGGATGAAGATGGCTATATTACGATTGTTGGTCGTGTAGATGATGTGATCAATGTTTCGGGTCACCGTATGGGTACAGCTGAGATAGAAGCAGCGGTAGCAAAAGATGATTCTGTAACAGAAGTTGCTGTAGTGGCACGTCCTCATGATATCAAGGGTGAATCTATCTTTATCTATGTCGTACTTAAAGATGAACATATCAATGCAGATATTAAAAAGCATATTAATGCTCTACTCTCTACCGAAATCGGTAACATTGCAAAAGCAGATCATATTATCGAAGTACCTGGATTGCCTAAAACACGTTCAGGTAAGATCATGAGAAGAATTTTACGTTCTATCGCCAAAGGTGAAGAGATTACTCAAGATATCTCAACACTTGAAGATCCGTCTATCGTTGAACAGATCATTACAAAAGCGAGAGAAGCTTAGGCTTCATCGCAACAGACTACTCTGTTACGTCCGCTCTCTTTTGCTTCGTAGAGGGCTTTATCAGACCGTTTTATAATGGTCTGTATATCCTTGTCTTTTTTTCCATAATGGCTTAATCCTATACTTACAGTGACCTGTACCACTTTGTTTTCAAATATTATTTTATGTTTGGCTATATTTTCTCGAAGCCTGTCTGCTATATGAAATGCTGAATCTATACCTGTTGCCGGCATAAGTATGGCAAACTCTTCGCCACCTATTCTCCCAATATAATCTGTAGTACGGCTATTTTCAACCATTTGTTGCGCAAGGGAACGGATAACTTCATCACCAAAAGGGTGCCCATACGTGTCATTAATAGCTTTAAATTTGTCAATATCGATAGTTAGATACGAGAGTCCTGTATTGTAACGTATAGCATGTTCTATTTCTTTTTTACATGTATCAAAAAAATATCTTCGGTTCATCAATCCTGTAAGTGAGTCCGTTGATGCTTGATACTTGAGATGTTTTTCTAATTCTTTTTTCTCTTCAAGTTCTTTGGCAAGTTGTTTGTTGGCATTATTTAAAGCAACAGTTTTTTCTGCAACTGCATGAAATAGACGTGAACTTTCTGTATGTTGTTGTGCTAAAAGCTTCTCTTGTGCATCTAATGTTTCTTCACGGAACAGATTAATACGATAAGCAAGCAAGAGTGAAAAGAGCATGATCTCAAAGAAAGAGCCGATAATAGGTGCGTTGCTAACCAGGATACTATAGGGGATTAGGCCTAAGGCAAGTTGGCTGATCAGAATCATACTTACAATATAGATAATAAGTCCAAGCAAGTATATCCTTGCAAATTTTTGACCTTTATATAGAGCCCAAAAAGCAACTAATAGTAAAAAAGGAAGAAGAGGAGATGAAAGCAAGTTCATAAAGTAAAAACCTGTATGCATAGATAGAAGCATCCAGACAAAACTAATAACTAGAATTACTATAAATCCGTTTAATATTTTATGGAAGAGGGAGAAATATTTTTTCGTTTCTAGTACAGTTTGTGTAAACAGGATGAGCATAGTAAAGAATATGGGGATAGTAATCTGTAGAATATTATACGTTCCTATAGTTGTATAGGAGAGTAAAAGACCTTTATAATTTGCTGCCCAAATGACAAAAGCCAATACATAAGTGACATAATAAATATAAATTTTTTCTCTTGAATAAAAAAAGATAAACAGATTATACAATGCAATGGCAATGATGGCACCAAAATAAAAAATATAAATATTATTTTTCTGTAGAGTATCTTTATGAAATTGTTCAGGTGTTTTTAACTTTAGTGCGCCAAAAACAGCATAAAGAGAAGCTATATTGACATAGAGTTCTTTAGTTTCATGGGGTGCAAAATGAAGTGAAAAAGCAGGGTTTGATTCTTGTATTTCACGCTCTTCTACAGGAATACGCAAGCCATTTTTCTTATAAATAATTGGGTCAGACAGGATATAGAGGTCAACCGTTTTATGAAAGATCTCAGTAAATTCCAAGACCATATTTTTGGACTCTTTTGAATCGTTATAAACAGAGAAATGGAACCAAAAATTGTTTTCTTTATATCCGAAAGTAAAGGCATTAGATGTTTTTTTTGTAAAAGGCATTTTTGATATTTCTTCTATACCAAGAGACTCTCCAGGATTTTCCATGAGGTACTCTACTTGAAAATCACTATAAGAAGATATATTGTTCTTTAAATTCACTTTGGGTACAGCAGACCATAGAGTACTAGGCACAAAAAAAAGAATGATCGTAAATAGTAGTAGTTTAATAGGCATAAGAAATATCCATTTACATTTTTTAACTATGATAATACATTCCTTTGCGTAAATTAATTTGTACTTATATCAAGCTCTAAAAGTATATCTTAAATATGTCAAATTATGTCAAAAATACTGTATATTATTTGTCTGTGCTACATTAAATCTTTTACTTTCAACAGATCTTCAAATACTTCTTGTTTGGCAGAGGGATTTCTCAATAAATAACTTGGATGATAGGTAGGGATAAGTATATATCCATTTTGTTCATGAAGAGTGCCTCGTATTTTAGTGATACCCGTTTCATCACCGGTGAGATAATGATAAGCAGTGGCTCCCAATGTCACGATAAGTTTTGGCTTGATGAGTTCTATCTGTTTTAAAAGATAGGGTTGGCAAGTATGTGCCTGAGTTGGTGTTGGGACTTGATTATTTGGTGGACGGCATTTGACTATATTTGTAATGTAAACATCACTACGGGAGATCTTCAGTACATTTTCTATCATTTTGGTTAACAGTTCACCGGAGCGACCTACAAAAGGTTTACCGCTGCTATCTTCAGTAGCTCCCGGTGCTTCTCCTATAAAGAGAATATCAGCATGAGGGTTACCTTCACCAAATACAACCTTCCCACGACTTTTACTGAGTTCACAAAGATGACAGTTCTGTGCTTGTTTTTGGAGTGATTCAAGCGTATTGGGAAGAGAAAGATCTAGTTGATCTTCTTTATAGGCTGTAATGTTAGTATAATTATAGCCTAACTGCTTGAGTTGATAAAGTTGTTTGAGCAAGAGTGCATTACGAAGGTTTTTCATAAGACTATTATACTCACTTACATCTTAATATTCTTTCTTAAAAGCATGCGTCATTTTCTATGTAGTAAAGTGCTGTTTTCAGCATTGTTTCATTCTCATCACCCATAAGATGTGTCAGATCATCATCTGCTGTACAGGTAGTAGGGATACCATCAAAACTGGTAGTATCTCCGGCATTATTTCTTACAAAGAAATTGATCAGAAAATAATAATTCAATCCGTAGGTTTTACCACTCATGCCTACTGGTTTCCCATGTGTATCATCCCCGATCGTTATAATATTATCTGCTCCCAGGTAAGGCACAAGAGCAGAGATGACCGCTTCACTTGCAGAGGCAGAGTTTTTTGTTACAAGAAAAAAGACACGTTGTATATTGAGCTCATTACCATCTTGCATATCGGCATCTTCAAATGTATAACTGCTATTGTTATGTTTATAATTTACATTCCAGTCAAGATACATCTGTCTTTGACCGCTGTAAGCATTGGTGATATTATCCAGTAGTGCACTGGCTGTTGCAACAGAACCACCACCATTGTAACGAAGGTCAATAACTAATTCATCGATGTTTTCATTATGAAAAGTACTGAAAATAGTTTCAAACTCAGTTACTGAACTCTCAGTAAAAGAGTCAAAGCGTAAATAACCTACTTTTTTACTGCCCTGTGTGATAATTTTTCCCAGTGATACATTAAAACTATATTCATTTGGTATGAGGGTAACATTAATTTCACTTCCATCTCTTAATACCGTAAAAGTACTGCTTACATTCAGATTTTTACTTGCTTGGCTTACTAACGTACTTGTAACAGCTTCACCATTAATTTCAAGAATTTGGTCTCCTCTAAACAGAAGACCATATACTGGAGCGTTGATACGTACAAGATAGACAACAAAGTCAGATGTATATCCAAACCCGAACCCTGCCGTCTTTTGATTGCTGTAATCCTCATATTCCTGCTGTGTCATGGTAAAGCTCCATGCATCAGGCGGGTTCAATCTTAAATCATTTATCATTAATTGAGGATCTGTGTATTGTGCATAATCAATATTTGATACTACTTGATCATACCAGAGATACTCAGTAAGAAAAAGATTATGTACAAACTGTTTCTCCTCTAAAGAAAAGACTTGCGAATCTCCATCTGGATGCGAATTGGAACCGCAAGAGTTTAAAATGAAAGAGGAAGTCAGGACAAGGATTAAGATAAATTTATTGATCATTTATAAATACCTTTCATAAATACACCTAAAAGTAGATTATTATATCTAAAAATAATTCTGCTATGATTGAAGTATGATAAGAATTAAAATTCAATGCAGGGAGGCACTAAATGCCGAGTCGTAAAAAACCATTAATATTATTCATTGTTTTTGTTGTCTTATTGATCGTTGCTAAAATGGCTTACAATAAGTATTGTGATTCCAAACCTGAGGGCTGTAAAAAAGTGAAAGTTGATGAAAGGTTAGGTTCACCAGAAGAGGGTATTGATTATTAGATAGAGAAAAAATTTCTCTATCTTACGTAGGGTAGACTAGTTAACTGCTACTTCTACAGCTGTACCTTCCCAGATACCGTGTTTAGTACAGTAACCATGTGCAACAAGGTTAAGTTTTTTACCTGTTGGGATGATCGTGAATGTAGTTGTGTTGTGTGCTTTGATGTTTCCAAGTGTTCCTGGTACATATGTAGCTTGAGCAAGTTTAGTTTCACCGTTGAAAAGAGTAATAGACTCAATGAAGTGATCGAAATCATCCGGGTGAGTATATTCGTTACCCATTTTTACAGTTACTTCAAATGGCTCACCAGCAGTTGCTGTATCGGCACATGTAATGAATGGAGAGTGTCTGTCGATAAGGTCTTTTTTTGCTTCTCTATCTACTTCTGAGATATCTACGTACTTGTTGATCTTTGGCATATTATTTCCTTTTTTTATGTTTGATAAATATATTATAGCACAAGTAAAATTAAATAGGATAAAATTAGTCCTATTTAATTAATTTTCTTCTTTTATGTTACTTTGTGCCCATTTTCTGATACTTTCTCTTTGTGCTCTTGTAAGTTTTGCCTCTTCATGTAAATTGAGATACATTGGGATAGGCATACTTAAACTGATACTTTTGGCTATACCTTTATAGAGCTTTTGTTTTTTCTCTTCATCATAACTTTCCCATGTTTGAAAGTTCAACCACTTCCTACCTTGTTTAATATGGCTTCTTACTTCCCATGAAATCGGTGCGACATTGCCATACCATGGCATATTAGTTTCAGAAGAGTGACAGTCATAGCAGGAAGTCTTAAACATTGCCATGATCTCTTCAGGTGCTTGTATTACCTCTTTGGGATCAATGACTTCAGGTTCCGGTATATCGATCTGGATGGCTTGCAGTAAAAGGAGGACACCAAAGACCCACATAATTATTGTTTTGAACATATAATATTCCTAAGGATTTAATTTTTTGAATTATAGTGAGATAGTTTGAAAGGCGTATAAAATAGCGGTTAAAGTTTCATCAAAGCATCATGCATATCAAAATAAGCAATAAAAAATTCAAACATCATTCTCCAGAATATCTCCATGCAGAGAAAACAAATGATAAAAGCAATATACACGATGAAGCGTTGCTTAGGTGTAGTACGTGTTTGCATCTCTTCTTTAATACGCTTAGATATCTCTGGAAAATAAGACGTTTTAATCCATCTTGCAAGATACCAACTCACTACAGGGATAAGTAGTGCTCCTATGTAATACATAAGTATGAGAAGGGAAGGGGTGATAAATGTTTGAAATGTTAGGAAGTCTCTCATAGGTATCCTAAAGTATTAAAAATATGTTTTCCACCTCAAAAGAGATGGAATAACGGTAGAGGTGCCTACGCTGGAATAATATGCGCAGCTTTTTGTACGTGGAAATTAAGACCTATCTCTTTTTCTGTACATCCAAGTGCAAGTGCGACCATTTGTGGCATGTGTAGCACAGGTAGTTCTACATCACGACCCATGACTTTTGCTACATCATCCTGGTATGTATCCATTTTGAGGTGACAGAGCGGACAAGGTGTTACCATCATGTCTGCGTTGTTGTCTATAGCATCTAATAGTGCATTTCCTGCAAGGACTTCAGAGGTATGATTTGCTTGAAGTTCTACGTGGAAACCACAACATTTGTTTTTATGGTCATAGTCTACAGGGTGACCTTCAAGTGCATCGATGAGGCTGTCAAGGGAAGTAGGGTTGTATGGGTTTTCACCATTGTTACTGCCATGATGAAGTTCAGATGGTCTGATGTTATGACAACCATAGAATGGAGCGATATTCAAATGACTGAGAGGTACAGTTACTTTATCTTTGATCTTATCCAAGCCATACTCATCTATAAGTGTATAAAGAAAATGTTTGATCTCGGATGTACCTTTGTACTCCAATCCAACTTCTGCAAGCTTTTCGTTGACTCTAGCTTTAAGCTTAGGGTCACTGTCCAGTGCATGTTTCGTCATAGCAGAGTTAAGCTGACAGGTGTTACAGATAGTGATCATTGTAAGACCTAGTTTTTCTGCGTAACAGATGTTTCTGGCATTTAGTACGTGTGCAAGAAATTCATCAAAGTCTTGCAGGTGACTTGCCCCACAACAACTTGCCTCTTCTAAAATAGTGATCTCGATCCCCAACTTCTCAGCTACTGCAAGAGTAGATGAAAGTAACTCAGGTGTAGATTGTTTTGCTGTACATCCTGTAAATAGTGCGTATTTTAATTTGCTCATCTTTTCTCCTTATAGCTTGTTAGTCATTGAGATATCAATTAGTTTTTGAACCTCATCTAAGTTTTTGATCTTTGGCATGTTATCAATGAATGGAACACCATCTTGCCAATGGATCTTTCCAGCTTTCATCATCTTAACCGCTGTTTTCAAGTGTTTGTACATTCCTAAGTAACCTTCAGAGTAAACAACAATATCTGCCTCATCAAGGAAACCATGTTTTCTGATGCTTCTTACAAAACCTTCGGCATGTCTAGTTGCAACATTGCTTCTTGCAACACCTTGTTCAAACTGCATGTTATGCAGTTTTGTGATCTTCTCAATAGGGTTGATCTCTTTTGGACAGGCTTCAGCACACTCAAAACACTTCACACAGTCCCAAACACCAACACCCGGCTGAGAAGTAAGTTCAAGACGCTCTGTACCTGCGTTATCTCTTGTATCGACAGTAAATCTAAATGCTGCATTCAATGCTGCAGGTCCAAGATAGTCTGGATTTACTTCAAGAGCAGGACAGGCATAGTGACAAGCACCACACTGTATACAAAGGTCTGCATCAAGGATGCTGTCAAACTCTGCTATGCTCTGTTTTGTCTCATGCTCAGGATGTGGGTCTACATCTGCAACCACATAAGGTGTTACCTCCGCATGTTTGTCCCAGAAGTCTTTTTTGTCGATGATCATATCTTTCATCGCACGTTTTTTGCTTTGTGGTTCAAAAACAAGTTCATTGTTAAAGAGGTCAAGCAGTTCCATAGCATTCTCTTTACATGCAAGAACCGATTTACCGTTTACTTTAATAGCACAAGCCCCACAGATACCATGACGGCATGAACGTCTGTAAGAGAAAGAACCATCATGTTCCCATTTGATCCTGTTTAGAAGGTCAAGGACTAACTCATCTTTACTCACTTCCATCTCATAGTTTTTATAGTATGGAAGATAGTCTGTCTCAGCATTAAATCTGAACGCTTTAATCGTTACTTTTCTTTTTTTACTCATCATGACCTCCTTAATATGTTCTTTCTTTAGGCTCAAATTTACCAAGCACAACTTCACCCCATTCATGAGTAAGATTGAAATCTTTATCCATATAAGCATACGTGTGTTTTAAGAAGTTTTTATCATCTCTTGTAGGGAAATCTTCTCTATAGTGACCACCACGACTCTCTTCTCTGTTCAGTGCACCATCAACGATGAACTTGGAAAACTCTAACATATGTCCAAGCTCTATAGCTTCTTGAAGGTCTGTATTAAATGTATTTGACTTGTCGTCGATACGGATATTTTTAAATCTCTTCAATAGTCTGTCAATGAGTTTGATCTGTTTTTCTAAAGACTCTTTGGTTCTAAATACACCTGCATTGGCAGTCATACCATCTTGTAGTTCAGTTCTAAGTGCAGGAACACGCTCTTTACCGTTTGAAGTTTTAAGCTGGTTCATTTCTGCCAGCATGACATCTGCATCAGCTACAGTTGCTTTACGAAGTTCAATACCTTCATCAAGTTTCTTCACCATATTTTCACCTGCATGACGACCAAAAAGAAGTGCTTCAAGTACTGAGTTGGCACCAAGTCTGTTTGCACCATGAACAGAAACACAAGAACACTCACCAGCAGCGTAGAAACCTTCTACAAATTCTGTTGGAGACTTACGTACTTCACAGTTAATATTTGTTGGTATACCACCCATAGAGTAGTGTGCAGTTGCAGAGATGTGGATAGGCTCTTTTAGCATATCTTGACCCTGAAATGCGATAGCAAGTTCACGAAGTTCAGGAAGTCTTGTAAGGATGATCTCCGGGTCTAAGTGTGTAAGATCGATGTTCACTGATTGTCCATCTTTACCCACACCTCTACCTTGACGTACCTCTTCCATAATAGCTCTACTTACAACGTCTCTTGAAGCAAGTTCCATTGCATTTGGTGCATACTTTGTCATGAAACGTTCACCTTCAGAGTTAAAGAGACGACCACCTTCACCACGTGCTGCTTCAGAGATAAGTACTCCTGAACCACCAAGACCGCTTGGGTGGAACTGTACAAACTCCATATCTTCAAGTGGAAGACCGTGACGTGCTACGATAGAAAGAGAATCTCCTGTATTTGCATGCGCATTTGAGTTAAATCTGTATGCTCTACCGTGCCCACCTGTTGCGAACATTGTTACTTTTGCATTAAAGATAGCCGGCTTTGAGTTACGGATGTCGTATGCTGCAACACCAGATACTTTTCCATCTTCATAAAGAAGGTCTGCTGCATACCACTCATCAAATACTTCGATACCTGCTCTGTGTGCCTGTTCATAGATAGCTTGAAGTACTGCAAGACCTGTTCTGTCTTTTGCATAACATGCTCTAGGCTTAGACTGTCCACCAAAAGGTCTGATAGCAATATCACCTTCTTCATCTCTTGAGAACACAGCTCCCATTCTCTCTGCCCATCTAATGGTTTCAGGTGCTTTGGTACACATAAGTTCAACACAATCCTGATCTGCAAGGTAATCCGAACCTTTTACTGTATCAAATTCATGAAGTTCTGTAGAGTCATCTTTTCCAAGTGCTGCATTAATACCACCTTGTGCAGCCCCCGAGTGAGATCTTAGTGGGTGAAGTTTTGTAATGACTGCCGTTCGTTTTCCTGCTTCTGTCAGCTCTTTGGCTGCTGCCAAACCAGCCAAGCCAGCACCAACGATTACAGCATCATATTCGTAGATTTTAACATCTGGGTTCGTATTCATAGTAGCTACATCCTTATATTGCAATTTGCATTAATTATATCTATTTGTGAATTAATTTTAGTTATAAAATAAAATGATATTTGAAGAGATATGGGAGGTGTTACAGTTTTTCATACTTGTAGTCTGTTGCTTGTCTGTAATTCTCGGGCTTACGCCCAAGGAAAACAGATGGTATTAATGTGGCTTTTTGTCACATATTTTAAATGCTATTTACAGTCATTTCCCTCATATAGACAGTTTCTCTAGATTTATGATTGCCTGAACCTGTAGAAACTTTTGAATCCATGAAATCCGCAGAAGATATTAATTCCAAAGCTATATCTCTACCAATGGTTTTTTCTATGTTTACAAAATTATTTTTAAACATATCATATACTTCTTGTTCTTCTACTATAAGTACCTGGGCTCCAGAGTCAAGTGCATCCAGTAGGGTAGTTGCTGCTTTAGTATAGGCTAATGTTTTATTGTCCTCAAGAAGAGAAAGACCGGAAAGTTTGTTTGCTCTTGAGAATGATACTACTTTTGAACCTGCTTGTATGATCTTTTCATTGATACTGTCTGTATTTCCAGTGGCTGTACCTGCATAATAGGCGATCTGTTTCCCTTCTATACTTACAATCGTTGGCACTTCCTCTTCTTTTTTAAGAAAAGTATCTTTTTTCTCAGCAAGACGAGCAGCAAGATTATCTATAAAAGAAGGGGTATCTGTTTTAGGAGGCTTAACCATCATTTTAAGTTCATCTATAGTCGCAGTATGGTCTTGTGCATTGAAAAAGTTATTTTCATATTCACAGTCAAGTAGACTAGAATGCGGATAAGTAATAGCTTCAAGTATTGCTTCTTTATGTTCTGAACCTTCGGTGATCATTTTGTGTGCAAGTATCAGTATCGCGTCACCGATATATGTATGATCAAACTTCTCTGTCTCAGAGGCATAGTGTACACTATAGAGTGTCTTATAGTACTCCAAGTCCTCTTCTGAAGCAAAAGGTGCCAAGAGTTCATAACTTTGCATAAAGTCATTATCTTTGATAACAAGTCCATTCATAGAACGATAAGAATTTATAGGATCTATTTGTAATGATGTACCTAATCTTTCTATTACATCACTCATGCTTTGATCACCATTAACAATTAAGTCATTGATCTTAAATAGAAGGTTTTCTTTAGGGTATGTAAAGTTCTCATTTTGTTCTCGTATAAAAGCCAAGAGATCTTTAGCCTTCATATCCTCTGCCAATTCAATGCTAAATTGTTTGTAATAAGGGAGGTAGTCTGTTTTGGCATTAAAAAAGAATGCTTTTATTTCTAGTATTGGTTGCATATAATTATTCCTTGAACGTTATTACGATGATTATAGCTAACGTTTGATATTGGTTTGATAATCTAAGACTGTCCTAAAGATAAATAGATTTAACTATGTTACAATTTTGCCAATAATTAAGTAGGAAAGCACTAAATGCCAAGTGACACAAAAATAGACAAAGAACACTACCTCATAAATAAACTAAGTTCAAAGTACATCGGAGATGATGCTGCTGTAATAGGTGATACCCTTTATAGTATGGATGCCTTTTTTGAAGATGTGCATTTTAAGCGTGAGTGGATGAGTATGGCACAGATAGGGCGTAAAGCCATGCTTATCAACCTTTCAGATGCCATCGCGATGAATGCACAACCTCAGTATGCCCTTGTTACGGTCTCTTTACCTAAAGATATCACCAATACAGAGATAGACGAACTGACCCTAAGTTTGGAATCTACAGCTAAGGACTATGGATGTGAGATCATAGGTGGTGATACGGTAGGAGGAGAGAAACTTCATCTCTCAATTACTATCATTTCCAAGAGTGATGATCCTCTTTTGCGTAGTGGACTAAAAGAAGGTGACCTGTTGGCTTTTACCGGTACATTAGGTGAAAGTAAAAGAGACTTGGATGCATTATTTAAAGGAGATAAACTGAGTGATAATGCACGATTTTTTGAGCCTACTTTAAGAGCAGATTTTATAGCAAAAGCAAGACCCTTTTTGCGGGTTGGCATGGATATCTCAGACGGACTCTATTGTGATACCAATAAGCTACTGGATATCAATAAATATGGGTTTAAGATATTAAAAACTATCAACGACTATACAGGGCTTAGCGGAGAAGAGTATGAAATGCTTATTGGGTTTAAAAAAGAGAATCTCGAAGCTGTAAAAAGTGTGGCTAAAGCTCTAGATCTACCTTTAACTGTCTTTGCAGAAGTAGTTCAAAATAAAAAAAGATTCTCTTGTGAAAGTCACCATTTTGCGTAGGGTGGATTGCCCTACGTGTTAGATACATTCCGATGAGCAAGATCAATAGGGTACTCCCGTTCCTTACACAACCTTTCTCCATACCGTGTAATATCATCGTCAGTTAAATTCTTACTATATTCAAGATCTCTTTTTCCTTGAACTGAACTATCAACATAGCCTAGCTTAATAAACTGTTTAATTACGGCATCTATCATATCAATAACTGATGAGACTTTCACTATCTCACATCTGGCATAACGCCCTGTGGGGAAAGAGACCTCTGCTACACGCAAGGTAGGGTCATCACCGGGAATTTGCTGTGCACCAAAAAGAGGTTTGGAACCGACTTGGGCATGGGCAAATGCAGGGATGAACTGCGATAGGTGCTTAATGGCACTTTTTGTGCGTTGGTTCGTCTCTTCTTTGGTCCATGATCTTTCAATTTTCTCGATGAAGTTTTGACCCAGTTGGGGTTGGCAACTTAGCATTGTATTTGAAACCAATCCATCTTCGTAGAGGGTGATCTCTTTCGTCATACCATGAAGCTGAAAGTATCCTCCGGGGTAGGGTGTAAACTGTCCCATACCTTGTGGCGTGCCACGCTCACCATGAAAGATGATCTCCGGCCAAAGTGTATCTGCTCCTTCATTCCATTTGCTCACATAGGCTGCTTTAAACTCCACCATTCGTTTACAGGGAACGCCAAGAAGATCATCGATCTTGCCGCTTCTAAAGCCTGCCGCATTAATAAGATAATCAAAATTCTCATAATGTGTTTCATCATCTTTGATATAGGTGACTCTCCAACCATCAGCATTACACTCTTCTTGAATATTGCTCACAATGGTCTTAGTCCGCAGGGTGATATTGTCGATTTGCTCAAGAGCCAATGATGCACCTGCAGCCAAACGAAAGAGATTAAGTCCATACTCCTGTACCATAATGAGTGGAAACTGTATTTTGTCCAGATCGATGTTTTTAGCTACGGGTATCATCCACTCGTCACAGTTTTGTGGTTTAGAGACGACAGGCTGTTGCTTAAGAACTTCTATCTGTTCTTTACTATAAAGTGTATAGTAGTCGGCACTTTCACCTAAGACTTTGTTGTTTGGATCAGCAGTGATGAGTGCTTCGTATTCACCCTTTAATAACTCCAAACGTGGCAGTAAAGCATCAGGTGTACCACTATCGCTAGTAGGAAGGACGATCACCGTCGGACGATAATCAACAATAAACGGATAAAAACGTAAAAAATCAATAGATTGTTTCAATAATTTGATACACTGCTCATCAGATATCTCTCGGTATAGGTTTCCCCCGGCATGAAGATGGCAAAATGGTGGTCCACTCACCAGACTCGGTTCTTTTTCAAACAATGTTACATTCAAACCAAGCTGACCTAGGTACAGAGCTATACTCGATCCTGCTACACCTCCACCGACTATTGCTATTTTTACTTTTTCATGTATCATCATATACTCAGTTAAAACGTTTTAAGAATATCGGCAAAATCATCAAACACAACATCGGGATCGTAACTACCAATATCTTCACCATAATTATAGCCATAACTCACACCAATACTTTGCATCTTAGCTGCATTTGCTGCCAATATATCATTTTTAGAATCACCTACCATTACGCATTGTTCCACTGTAACATTTAACTTTTCACATACATGCAAGAGTGGTGTAGGGTCTGGTTTCTTTTGAAGTAAACTGTCACCACCTAAATGAAGTTCAAAGAGTTCTGTTAATTTCAACCCCTCTAAAATAGGTGCGACAAAGTCAAATGGTTTATTGGTCACTATGGCCAAACGGTAACCTGCTTCTTTTAAAGTCTTAAGTGTAGAAGGTACATTCGGGTAAGTCACAGTAGTTACCGCAAGATTCTGTGCATAAAAGGTTAAGAATATCTCTAATGCTTTTTCAAACAGTATAGGATCTAGATTTTCATCTATATTACTTTGTCCCGATAAAGCGCGTTTTACCAGTACTTGTGCACCATTCCCAACCCAAAAGCGTATAATATCTTCACTAAAAGTTGCACGTTCTAACGTGTAGAGCATATGGTTTACTGCTACTGCCAAATCTGGTGCACTATCGATCAGAGTACCATCCAGATCAAATAAAATGACCTCTTTATTATTAAATTTCAAATTTATAACCTTCATATTAATTGTTGCGATTATACATTTTTTAGCTAAAATGTCAATCATATCATTAAGAAAGTTATCCATGAACCTAATTTACCCCCTAAATGTCAAAAACGAATTTGTCTTTAACTCCTCTCCAAGAGACTTTACAGTTGAAGAGATACCTCTTTATGAGTTTACAGGTGAGGGTGAACACCTTGTACTTAAAGTACGTAAAAAAGAGATGACTACATGGGAAATGCTTGATGCAATCTCTAATCATGTGGGTATACGCCGCCGAGACATGGGTTATGCAGGACTTAAAGATAAACATGCAATGACCATACAGTACATCTCAGTGATGGCTGTGCATGAAGAGAAGCTTAAAGCATTTACGCATGATAAGATCAAGATATTAGAGAGTGTACGACATAACAACAAGATACGGGTAGGGCATCTCAAAGGCAATCGCTTTAGTATACGTCTTAAAAAAGTACTTGGTATACAGAAAGACAAACTGGATTCTGTGTTGAAATGGATCAAAGCCAACGGTGTACCAAACTACTTTGGGAATCAGCGTTTTGGTACAGATGGGAACAATTGGGTGGATGGGAAGAAGCTTATAGAGGGTAAACTCAAAATACGTGACAGAAAGACTAAAGAGTTTTTAATGGGATCATACCAGAGTTACCTCTTTAACGGATGGCTCTCTAAGCGTATGGAGCTAAACCATTTGCTTGAAAAATTCACTGAAGCTGAAACAGAACAGATAATGAAACTCCCTGAAGGTTCACTCAAAGGCACTAAAGAACAGCCAAACTTTTTTAAACTTGTTGAGGGTGATGTAATGATGCACTACCCTTATGGGCGTCTTTTTAATGTAGAGAACCTGGAAGAGGAAGCAAAACGTTTTGAGAGTAAAGACATTGCACCTGCCGGGCTGCTTCCCGGTAAGAAAGCAAAGAAGGCTGAAAGTGTTGCAGGACTCATAGAAGCACCTTTTGCTGAAGAGATGAACTTAAATGGTACCAGACGTTATGCCTGGATTCAAGTCACCGAGATAACAAAAAACTACGTAGAAGAGAAAGCACACTATGAACTCTCTTTTGTTTTACCTAAAGGGTGTTATGCGACAAATGTACTTGATGTACTTCGTGGTACGAACAAATTTTAGGACTTTTTTGACTTTTTTGACTTTTTTTATATATTTTTTCACTATAATTCAAAACATCATACAGAAAAAGCTGAGCATATCGCAAGGTATGTAAAGAAAATCAATTATCCTTTCAAGGATATTTTTGATCGCCCGTATGTGAATATCTACTTTAAGTTCACAATTATTCACTACACTTTCTCCTTGATAATCATACTAACATAAGTAAAGGATTTTAATGTCTTCTAATTT
>Ga0164318_10001352_pt1 | contig 21661 bp, 10 predicted proteins | sample GuaBasSedimGuay9_FD_113734 | JGI IMG/M metagenome (GOLD analysis project Ga0164318, IMG submission 113734) | Subseafloor sediment microbial communities from Guaymas Basin, Gulf of California, Mexico - Guay9, Core 4571-4, 0-3 cm | ecosystem: Environmental > Aquatic > Marine > Hydrothermal vents... | reverse complement strand
TTAGCACAAGTACACTACGGTCGGGGAGATTGCCACACCCCCAAAAAGCGGGGGTTCGCAATGACATTTGGTCAACGAGAAAAAAGTGTCCACTAATTTCTAGCTCAAAATGAACCATCCCAATAAATCAAAGAAATAACAGCTAAATATTCTGAAGTTAGATTGCTGAAGTTCTCCCGTTTTTTCGAGAATGTGTTCAAAAGAGTTGCAAAAAAGCCAACTTTCTATTATTATAAGGGATGTAAGGCATGGTATTCCCCTTTAGTGATTTTATGTTAAAGAGGGCGGCACGAACTTAGACCAAGAATTTGTGATATTGATAAATACAACACTATAAGATAAATTGGAACAACAAGCAAATGGTGAACGAATGGCTTGTTTCCTGGTTACTTCACCTATTGGAGGGCGATTATGTCTGCAAAAATTTTGATTATTGATGATGAAAAAGCTGTTCGCGAGTCTCTGAAAGACATTTTGGAGTTAGAAAATTATACGGTGACGGTTGCCGAGAGGGGCGAAAAGGCTCTCGAAATGCTTAACGAGGAAGAATTTGATCTCATACTCCTAGACCTTAAGATGCCCGGTATTAACGGGGTTGAAGTAATGCACCAAGCTAATCAATTGTATCCTGCGACCAAGGTAATTATTTTGACGGGGCATGGGTCTTTAGAATCGGCAATTGATGCTATTCGACATGGCGCAGAAGATTATTTGTTGAAACCCTTTAAGACCGAAGATATTTTAGATAGTATTGCTCGAGGTTTGTCCGAGAAAGTTGAACGGCAGCGAAAAGAATTGTTAATTGAGCAATTAGCATCTTCCCTTGAGCAACTTAAGGATGTGGAAGGTATTACTACACCAGAATTACCCAGACGCCGAGTGGTAACTTTGGCTGAAGGTATTATGGTTGACCTAGAGCGTAGGGAAATATGGCGCGGCAACACGCGAGCGCACCTTACTCCCACAGAAGGAAAGCTTCTTAGCGTCTTTTTAGAGAACCGCGGGCGCGTTATGACTCATAATGAGATTGTTTTCTTAGTGCAGGGCTTTGAAACAACAGAATGGGAAGCCCCTGAAGTTTTGCGTCCGATGATTAGCCGGCTAAGGAAAAAATTGGCTATTTTCCCTGGCATGGAGGATTGGGTGAGCAATGTTCGGGGAACAGGCTACGTGTTTGACGCGAAGTAGCAAAAGTAAACCAAATGTACCCAATAATAGGAAAACCTTCCTAGAGGAGATGCCTTTGGGAAGGTTTTTTTATGCATTTGTTACGTAGGGGAGGGGTTAGTGGTCATCAGGGTGCCACGGTACATCCCTTGAGATGCGGGGGGCGCTTAGCCAACTGAGCCACCCGCCAGGCCTTTGTTTTACATGAGCGGCTGTCTTATCCCAGCCAACTAATATAAGGCTTATGGTTAGCAGTGCTGCACCAGTCCATTGGTAAGGACTCAAGGTTTCCTTGAGCCAAAAATGCGCGAAAATGAGAGTGATTAGTAATTCACTCAAACCCAACAACGCCGTTTGCATTCCGCCAATATTTTTTACCCCTAAAAACAATGTTAGCCGTGAACTAAAAGTTACTAAGGTGAGACCAATTAGCGGCCCCCAGGCGGTTAAAGTTGTTGGAAAACTGCCTTCGCCAGAGAAGAAGAAAGTAGGTACCACAATAGCGCTCATTGCCACGAGTGTGTAGAAAGTAACCGTGGGAGCAGGCATCTCGTAGAGCACTTTTTGGTTAATGGGGATATGAAGCGCATATAGGGCAGCAGCGGCTAGCATTTCAATGATGCCAACAATATCAACGTTTCCGGTATTGGCTTGTGTAAGCAGGAATGCGGCAGGGATGGCGAGGGAAAGGCGGATGATGGTGAGCTTACTAGGTTTATTACGATCAAGGATCATCCAGATGGCTAAGAAAAGAGGGTAGAGAGAGTATAAGAGTTGACCAACTCCAGCATCAAGGCGGCCAAGGGCACTGTAGTAAAAGAGAGAACCGAGCCCATTTGTCCAACCTGCTATGACGCACCCTAAAACACCAGCGGGGTAGATGAAGAGATACTCTCGCTTGTAGATGGTTATTACGCCAAAGAGCAGAAAAGTCGCCAGGATGGTTCGGAGGGCAACCACTGCCAGAGGGGGTACACCCGCTATGATTGCTTTTTTCCCGAAGATAGGGGACATTCCCAAAAAAAACGCAGAGGTTAGAGCGTAGTAAATGCCTTTGGTTCGTTGTTTTTGGAATGATTCCGCCAAAGGATGAGTTATTCGCTTGGCGAGCCTTGTTATAGGGCTGTCTGTGGGAGTGTTTTTTTGTTCATTCATGGTGAATGGTAGGCCGCTCTCTCAAAAGTTATTTGGTTAGGCTTTTGACTTCTCCTAATAACTCATCGTCCATGAAATCACCTTTTTGGAGCAGGGAGTGAATTCGCCCTTGAAGATGATTCTTTTCTTGGGCGGTGAGTTCTTTGGCTGTGACAACAATGACGGGAATGGATGCTGTCTCTGGACGTGCGCAAAGCTGATCAAGAACTGAGAACCCATCTTGTTTGGGCATCATTAGGTCAAGTATCATTAGATCGGGTTGTTTTTCTTGGGCAATTTGAATTGCTTCTTCTCCGTTTTTGGCTTCGTAAAAAGTGTATTCCCCTTGAGATTGGAGGATGCGGCGGATGAGGCGTCTGGCGTGAGGATGGTCGTCTACGATGGCAATGTGGGAATATTTATCTGGAGTGACTCGGCTGAGAGCGGAGAGAATGCCATCTTCAGGGTATTTTGTTGATGTTTTGGCGTTATCTTCATTGGGAGCGGGGAGTTTCACGCTATGCGCCCATTGTTTATCGAGGATTATTTTTTCAGTGGGTAGCGTGTGACCGGTGCAGTTGACGACAATAACTTCATCAGGGTCAATTAACCCTGCACGTGTCATTTTTATTAAACCAGCAAAAGCAACCGCAGAAGCTGGCTCCATGGACATACCTTCCATTTCGGCTAAGACGTGCATGGCTCGGAATGCCTCTTCATCGGTGGCACTTTCAAAGGTGCCTCCACGTTCTTCTAGCATCCACTTGCGCAGCAGAGTATAGGTTCGGCCTGGATCGCCGGTGGCAAGGGTAGCGATTTTTGTGTATGGCTTTAGGACGGGGTCAGCTACATCTTGGTTGTTTTTCCAGGCGTGTACCATGGGAGCGCAACCAGCAGATTGAATTCCAGCAATTTTGGGAACGCTGTCTACCAATCCCATGCGCCTAAGCTCGCGGTATCCTTTCATTACGCCTACCGCGCCTACGCCTCCGCTGAGGGCTTGAAAATACCAGTCTGGTGTTCGCCAGGGAGTGGCAGCACCCTCTTTGGGAAGTTTTTCTGCAAGCTGTTCTGCTATCTCAAAGCCAACTGTTTTCATGGCCTCCAGAGTAGGAACGGATTGAGTTCCTTTTTCTAGGTAGAGACTGCCGGTTTGTTGCTTGGCAAATTGCGCAGCTACTGCTTTGGTCTGATCGTAAGAAGCGGTTACTTTGATGACTTGAGTGCCATAAATTGCTACTTCCCGCATTTTTTCAACTGGGACGAGGCTGGGCAGGAATGCCCATAGTTTTATGCTGGCTCGGGAGCTGTAAGCGGCATAGGAAATGGCTACATTACCGGTGGAAGCTAAAACGGCTTCATTTATGCCTTCTTTTTGGAGGGCAGACATTGTGATGACGGCTTGGCGGTCTTTGAAAGAGTTTGTTGGATTTTGGCGTTCGTCTTTGATATAAAGGTTTTTAAGTCCAAGCATCATTCCTAAATCTTTAGCGTGATGAAGCGGAGTTCCACCTTCGGACATGCTGATATCTGGGCGTTCCTTGATGGGGAGAAGTTCAATATACCTCCAAAGATCAAAGGGACGGTGCTGTATGCGTTCTAGTAGTTTTTTCCCTAATGCTGGATTTTCTCCGTAACGCGCTATTCTCCACTTACCGTTACATTTAGGGCAGTAAAATTCATTTGGACAGTAATCTTCTTGGTACCCGCAATCTAGGCATTCAACATAGAGGTTTTCAGACATTTTTTGATTTCCTTTCAGTTAAGGAGTCTTCTCGATATTTGAGTTTCAAGCTCTCGAGGTCTCCGAAAAACTACTTTTTGAGATGATACCGGTTAAGTATTATAAATTATGGTGCTATTAATTATACCTGTTAAGAGCAAAGTTGCGGGGGAAAAAGTTTGAGGCAATTAGGTGTTTTCTATGAGCTTTGGAAGTCACCTTGTTTGGAAATGATATAAAACCAAGACCCTAAGGGCCAGGAAAAGCCGTTAGGGTCTTGGTATTTTAACTTTCCTAAAAGTCCACGATTGTGGTTTGGGCAGCCTTGTTATAATAGCGCTTCAATTTTCTCAATGGCCGAAACTAAATCTTTTTCTAAAATTGGCTTTGTTAGATATTCAGCGGCGCCCAATGACAATCCTTTCGCTTTTTCATCCAGAATACTGCAAATGATAATTGGGATAGAAGACAGTTCAGCATCTTCTTTGAGGGTTTCGAGAATTTTCCAGCCGCTTTCATCAGCGCCAAAAAGAACATCTAGTGTGATTATTTCTGGTCTTAGTTCTTGGATATACTCTATTGCTTGATCGGGTTCAGTGAGAGAAATGACTTCATAGTCGCTATAAGAAAGATAGCGACTGTATAGCTTGGTGATTTGCTCATCATCATCAATTGCCAAAAGAACTTTTTTCTCTGTTTTTTGGGGAATTCCTTTAGGAACAGCCGCTGGGAGAGTGAAGAAGAATGTGCTTCCTTCTCCAATATTGCTTGTCATCCCAATGTCACCGTGCTGCATATTAGCAAGTTGGCTAGAGATAGAAAGTCCCAGGCCTGTTCCGCCTGCTTCTCGGGTGGTAGAACCATCCACTTGCGAGAAGCGCTTGAACAGTTTGTCTTGATCTTCCTCTGCGATACCTGGCCCTGTATCGGTAACGCTAATGCGAATTTTCGTTCTTGCATCAATAGCATTGGCTTTAACTGTTATGCTGCCTTCTTCAGTGAATTTTGCCGCATTTGATAGGAAATTGAGTAATATCTGTCTCACGCGAACAGAATCGGCGCGCGCAATAGGAAGATTAGCTTCAATATCCTTCTCTAATTTAACCGGTTTGTCTTTAACCAAGCCAGAGGCTGTAGTGAGAACGCTTTCTATGATGTCTGGAATTATCACATCTTCTATGGCAATTTCCATTTTCCCGGACTCTATCTTAGAGATATCAAGGATGTCGTTGATCATAGTTAGGAGATGTTGCCCCGATTCATGGACAGCAGTTAGGTCTTTCTCCTGGAGATCGGTGATCGGACCGTCAATTCCTCTGAGAATCACTCTTGAAAAACCAATGATAGAGTTCAAAGGAGTGCGGAGTTCGTGAGACATATTGGCTAGGAATTGTGACTTGAGCTTATCTACTTCGCGTAACCTTTCAGCAGTTTCTCGTTGCTCTTCGTAAAGACGGGCATTTTGGATGGCTACAGCCGCCTGATTTGCCAAAGTGATTGCCAAGCTGATTTCGTCTTCGGTAAAGTTCTCTTCCGATTGTTTGCGACTGAGAGAGAGTATGCCTAGTATGCCATCGGCGCCGGTAATTGGTATTAGGGCATCGTAGGCAATACCGGTTGCTTGAAGTTCTTCACGAACCAATTCTGGTAGTTGATCATCTTCAATAGAGCGTATTAGCGGCTTAGCGGTCTTAATGGCAGTTGCAATTAATGGGTAGTTGGATAGGGAAAGCACCTCATTTATAGGAGGAGAATCCTTGAGCGATGGATACACGCCCGCGCGGATAATAGTTTCTTCTTCAACGGTGAATAAGCTAGAAGTGTGCGTGCTAATTGCCGAAGCGAGGTGCGCGAGCAGGGTATTGACAACCCCAGTGAATGTCAGCGCGGCACTAAGATCGGACGTAATCTCTTGAATAGTAGAAATATTTGCCAATTGTCGCTGCGTTTGCTCAAAGAGGTTTGCGTTTTGGATAGCGATAGCGGATTGTTGGGCGACCGACATAAGCAACTCGCGGTGGTGTTCATTAAATACCCGCGGTCTATTTGTGTTTTGAGCAGAAATTACGCCAAGGACTTTGTCACCAAGCATCATCGGTACCCCTAACCAAGATTTGGCGGGTGAACCTTCAATGATGCGTTCAAGCCCGAGTTCTTGAATCTTCTGCTCTATATTTTCACCAATGAGCAAAGACGACTTAGTATCAATAACATACTGAGTTAGTCCTTCTCTCTTTTGCATGGGGGGAAGTTTGCTCTTGACGTTGTTTTCAACTACTAAAGGGAATTCAATTAGGTTTTGTTCTTCTTGGTGTAAAGCCACAAAGAAGTAACTAGTATCCATAAGGTGAGAAACGTATTGGTAAATAGTTTGAATGATTTCAGCAACGTTTAGCTCAGTACTTAACGCTTGGCTCATTTCATTGAGAACTTTCAACTCGTGTGCATCTCGCTCAGTTTGGTTGAAAAGTTTGGCATTTTGTAGTGCGTTCGCTACCTGGTCGGCCATAGTTTGGAATACAGCAATATCTTCTTTGGTGAAAGCGTTTGCTTTTGTACTTTGAATGCTCATGGCGCCAATAGTGTTGCCTCGGCTAATTAAAGGAAGTGCCATTTCAGATTTAGTATCCGGTAAAAGCGGATTGGAAAAACGTTGAGCCTCTTCTGAAGCTAGTTGAGAAATATTGGCTTTCCCATCGCGGATGCATTGCCCAACCATGGAACTTCCGCCAATCTCAAGTTGGTGTCTACGTTCCACTTGCAGGCGGCCGGCTTCCCCCGTTCCTGCCTGTAAGACTGCCCATTTCCTGGCTTCGCCTGAAAAGGTTCCTTCCTCATCAATAAGGAAAACGCCAACATAATACAAACCAAAGCGATCGCGAATCAGGTTCACAGTCTCTCGAAGCAGAGGATTAGGGTCTAGCATACTACTGGCTGTTCGAGAAACTTCAGCAGCGGCTTGGAGTTGCGTGCTGCGTCTTTGAACCTCATTGAAAAGTCGAGCGTTTTGAATCGCCGTTGCTGCTTGTGTGATAATTGTTTCTGCCAGCCGTATCTCATTTTCTCGGAATGAACGCCCTTCCTCTAAAATATCTAACCCGACAGTTCCAATCACTTCATTTTGAACAATTAAGGGAAATATTCCCAAGCTGTGAATATTGTGCTGCCGTATCATTTCGTGAATAGGTGCGGTAAGGGGGTTTTCTTGGGCGTTTTCTATGATTAGCGTTTTTTTTGTTTCTATAACTTGTTCGGTAGATGGATTTCCTGCAATGGGAATTTCAAGACCTTTAACTGGAGGACGATTTGGATTGGGAGAGTAACCCGCGATGACGGTTGATGTAGCGCCGCCTTCGTTGATTAGAGCAATCCTAGTTTGCACGTTAATCGCTTTTCCTAGTTCTGTAGCTACAATTCCCAGGCTTTTGTTAAGATCAAAAGATGATGCTACCTCAGAGACGATACGGTTAATTAGAACTAGTTCCTGAGATCGTTGTTGAGTCTCTTCAAAAAGATGGGCGTTTTCAATGGCGACACCAATTTGCTGCGCTATTGCTTGAAGAAGTGTGGTGCTTTTTTCAATATCTATATTCTCCCTGTAACTGAAAGAACACATTGTCCCCAGTGTCTCGCCCTTAATGATGATAGGTATTCCCAAATAAGCGCGAAGCCCTAATTCTATTAGCTTTTCTACTTTTATATTCGTGGAAATTCCCCGTATGTCATTATACGATATCGTCTCATTTTTTAAAAAGACTAGCCCACATAACGTGTCGGTGAAGCCTTCCTGGTTGAAGCTTTGCTTCAAAGTCGCTGGTAAATTTTGTTCGGCTGCAAGCTCCAATTGTTGGGTTTGAGAATTGAACAACGCTATCAAACTGACATCAATGTCTGTTGCAATATTAATTTGTCGCAAAACATCCTGAAGAGTTTTTTCAAGAACAAGAGACTGACTAGCCGTGTTGCTAGTAGCTAACAGAATTTGAGTTTCATTAAGTGCTGTTTGAGTTTGGCGGAAAAGTCGGGCGTTTTGGATTGAGATTACTCCCTGGCGGGCTATCGAGAGCAACAAATCCCTGTGATGGGAATTAAAAACACCTGAGCGCGTTTGATTTTGGAGGGCAATTGCACCTATGGCTTCGTCGCCGACAAGCATTGGAACGCCCAACCAAGACTGGGCAGGTTTACCGATTATAAGTTTATTAAGGCCAAGCATTTCTCTGGTTTTATCAACGTCTTTAGAAATCAGCAGAGGCTTTTTTGAATCAATGACATATTGTGTCAATCCTCGTTTGTTAGTCATTGAAGGTATATTAATTGGCTCATTATCCTCCCAGGCATACGGAAAGGATAGTGTTCCAGTTTGCGCGTCATAAAAGGCAACCAAGAAACTGCTGGCATCCATCAATTGAGAAGTATATTTATGAATTATTTGAAGAATATTTTCAATTTCAAGAAGCTCACTTAAATCTCTACCCATATTGTTAAGAACTTCTAGTTCCCAGGCCTGGCTTTCGGTTTGTTGGAAGAGATAAGCGGTCTCAAGGGCCAGTGAAAGTTGGAGGGCAACCTCTTTAACTAATTGTTGTTCTTCATTACTCCATTGCTGCCTATTTTCGTCAATGAATTCCAATAAACCAACTTTATCTTCTTGTATATTAACAGGAACCGCCAAAGTGGAACGTTCGGCAGTGATACTTCTTGTTTGGAGGCTTCTATACCCCGTTTTTGTAACTGGGGCTATGCTAGGCTCGTACACTGCGGGCGGTTTGCTGGGGGGGGCGGCTAGAGGTAGAACCGGCGGCGTTGCCATTCCCCGGGGGGGAGGTTTTTGGATTGGCGAGCGAGATGAAACAACCTGGGTAAACCCTTGCCATCTAGCGTCTTCTCCTAATTGAGGTGAACTGAGAATATGAACCGTAACAGGAATCTTTTCCCCAACCGCGCTCTCATAGATAACCGAGACTTCAGCGGGGTAATGTTGAGCGTTTGTAGCTTCAATGAGCGTAGATTGTGATTGCTCGTCCACGCCAAAACTGGCGAGAGGCTTCCCTATAAGATCATCAGGTGTGTAGCCAATGACGCTTTCTACCTCAGAGCTGCAAGCAGTGTACAAACCCTTACTATTGCACTCCCAAGTCCACCCCAAGGTCTTTGGAGCGTCCTTTAGGGGAGGTTGGTGTGCCGCTTGTTCTCCAAGGCCTACAAAAAGTTTTTCAAGTCTTGAATAATTATCTGTTGACATTCAGATTTAACTCCTGAGCCAATGTGCGGTATTGATTTGCTCCTCGGCTTTGAGGGGTAAAATGCGTAATGGGCAAGCCTTCTATGGCACATTCACGGAATTTACTATCTATTTGGATGACTGTATCGAACAATATATCGCCAAGCTTAGTTTGAAGTTGTTTATAAATGCTGTTATGTGAATTTAAACGGATGTCAAGCATAGTGAGCAGTACACGATATTTAAGGTTAGCATTTTCATTTTTTCGAATATCTTGGACCATAGAAAACATATTTCGAAGAGCATAAGCTGAAAAGTATTCTGCCTGGGTGGGGATAATTAGCAAATCTGACGCCACAAGGGCGTTTTGAGTGACAGCGCCAATAGAAGGCGGACAATCTATTAAGATGGTATCGTACATACTAATTTGCCGAAGAGCATTGCGAAGGATGTGTTTGTAGTTATCTCTAATGGGCAAAAAACGTTCTGCTAATACCATTTCAGAATTGGAGGGGATAATGTCTAACCCCGGCAGGGAGGTTTCCCTGCTTAGGCTGAGGGGGGTGTTGGCGCTGAGGAGCATATCAGCGACCGAATGGGGCAAATCGTTGGGGTATATGCCTGCCGCTAAGGTTAGGCTGGCTTGGGGGTCAAGGTCTACCAGAAGAACTTCCTGGCCTTGCTCCACCAAAGCACCTCCCAATGAAGCTGCTGTTGTGGTTTTAGCTACGCCGCCTTTTTCGTTAGCAATAGCGATGATATTGGTCATAATAAACCTCGCAGAGGCTTGTACTTAAGTAGTTTCTTTAGTTTCACTTTCTGCCTGAGGGATAACAAAATGAGCTTGGTTAGCGTTTAATGCTAGCTTGAGTTCCTCAACTGCCGTTTTTAGCATTTGCTCTGGGTCGGTAGTGGAGCGAATTTTAGTTGTGATGTCCGTTACCAAGCGTTCTCGTTCGGCGCGTTGTTGTGTCTCGCGATAGAGGCGCGCGCTTTCCAAAGCCAATTCAAGTTGGTCAATAAGCGAGTCCATAAGCTCAATCTCGTTGTCGTTCCAGGGATTGGCTTTTTTAGATTTTTGCAGCCGAACGACACCGAGTACCTGGTCTCTTAAGATGATGGGGATGGCGATGGTTCGTTTGTCGATGGTGGTAATCTCTCCGCGTTGGATGGTTTCCCGCATCCCTGGTTCCCAATCTCCCGTAGTGGGAAGAGGCTTATGGGCGAGCGTGGAAAGGAAGCCCAGCTCTGGTTGTGAACGCAGTAACTCGCCCCAGGCCTTCTGGCTGCGTTCGCCGTAAGCTCGTTGTGCGGTTGCTAATGCTTCTTGGCGTTCGGTGAGCAGCCGTGCGTTTTCAATAGCAATGGCTATTTGGTCTGCCAGAGTTTGCAAGACACTAATATCTTCATTCGAGAAAGCTGCCTCGCGTTTACTTTGCACGTCAATAACACCTAATAGTTCGTCGCCGGCGATGAGAGGCAGCGCCATCTCGGAACGTGTTTCGGGCAGGTCGGGATTGTCAAAAAAGACTGCGTCTTCGCCTACATCTAGGGCAATACGTGCTTCCCGTTTGGCGGTGACATGCCCTACAATGCTAAATCCGCCAATTTTTAGACGATGCCCTCGGTCTAGCATTTTCTGCCCGCCTTCGCTGGTGGCGGCTTTTAATACGGCGTATTCATTGTTTGCGCTTATTAGAAAAATGCCAATATGGTAAAAGCCAAAGCTCTCGCCAATTAATTGAGCAACCTGAGGTAGAAGTTTTTTAATATCACGAATAGTTGTCGCCGCACGCCCTACTTCGGTAGCGATCTGTAATTGTACAGCTTGTTGTTCAAGTTTACTGGTGCGGTTAGCTATGCGTTGCTCTAGTGTTGCGCGAATGTTTTCTAATTCGCGATTGGCTTCTATTTGAGCCTGTTCATTTTTGCGGGCATTATTTAGACTCTCGTTCATATTGCGCATAGCAAAACGCAGCAACAATGTTGTCAGCCCCATTGTTATAGTCAATGTAATCATATTGACAGCTAGAGGAGGAGCTTCCCCAGCAGAGACGATGGGAAGCCCGATATTTCCTGCGTAGAGCAATCCCAGAGCGACTATAATGCTCAATACTCCGAAGATAAGCGCACCGCCTCCGCCCAAAATTAGACCAGCAATTGCAATGACAAGAAAATAACCTGTAAATACGGGGTCGTTTACACCGACTCCACCGAAGGTTAGCAAGGCGGTGATGCTGATCCATAAAATGGATGATATTACCACGCTTACTATTAATATGCGTCCTCTATATAAGAACCATCGTAAACCTAGAACTAATATAGAAATAACAATGCCAAATGTTAGATTGAATATCCATTCATCAGGTTCAAAGGGGATTATGGCAATGGTTCCTATTACTGTGACCGCAAAAATCGCCAGCAGTATGACGTTGAGTATTCTGGCTACGCTTGTTTGGTATTCATCCTCAAGTACTGGTCCAGTGAAGAATTGTTTTACCCGTGTCAACATGTTTCTATTCCTTGATTAATCCTTTAGCTATCGGATCCAGCGAATGATCGGACACTTCATCTATGTAATACGGTTGGTATATGTATTTGTTCTTTCTCTGGCCCGGTTTGCGATTGAAACGGGAGTGACCATAAGGCAAAACCTTTATTTGGACGGTGCGAACAAATCTATCTTCTCCGCCTTCGTCCAAGAGCATGGCGCGGTGTTGGGCAAATTCGGCGTTTTCGGATTCGATAATTTGGATGGCTTTAGGTACCAGCATCCGCTGAAGATTGATGATATTTTCACCTCGATTGGCTTCGAAATGTATCCAAAGTATTCTTTCTCCGTTTTTGTAATCAATGCTTTGAGCGGAAAAAGCTCCACTAAGGCCATTTACTTGAGAGGCCACGCTGTGAAGATTGTGTCCGTAAAGGTTATACCCGCCCCAACTTATAGCGGCTTCTAAGCCGCCGCTGTCTGTGTTGTCCATTCTCCCATTGGTTAAAATCATGTCGCCAACGCTGTATTTTATGCCAATTGCGCGGGCAATTTTTTTGATGTCTATTCCGGTTTCTTGTTTCAATAAGTTTGCTAATTCATCCATGTCCCAGATGTGCATGAAGTCAAGTTTACAATTTACAACAGCACCGGCCAGAGATGTGGCAAAGCCTGGGCCGCAATGTTTTCCGTTTTTGGGTTTTTCAAGTGACCATTCGCCATGTTCGGTAACGTTCCCAAGCAAGAAGAAGACATTAGGGCTTGTTTTGAAAGCTGACCATGGAAATGGATTACCCTCAAAATAGTTTTCCAGAAAAGACTGTATGCGTTCCGGTTCGTGTTTAGCGAGAAGGTACATCACTATAATCCATAAAGTTGTACTTGAGGTGCTTGATACACCTGTTTGAAGCTCTGCTGAACCGAAACCATTAGAGAAACTCTCGCTTAGCGACTTTAATTGCTTTCTCCCTTTTGGGGTTGTTATTATGTCTTCTAGTTTGCGGTCTGACAAACCAGCTTCAGTGATTTTTAGCCATTCAGCTATTTGGAAAAGTCGATAAGGAGGGATTGCTTCACCAATGAATGTGAATTTGAAAATTATCTCAGAATTAGACTCAAATGAGTGTCCAAAGTCGGTTAGCTCTCTCACGACAACGGCAGCATCTGAGGGGCAGGAATACACGACTACCAGGGTTTTTCCGTTTGCGTTTGTCAGAATATTTTGGATGTGTGAAATAGTATCTTCGGCAGTTGGCAAATATTCATAGTGTAGGTGGGGAAAGTCTTCCGCGACCAGAGATATTAATCTTAGCATGTTATACCCGGCGCCCCATTGCGGTTTTCCTGGTTTGGCTCTAATTGTGTGAACGACAATCTCTACCCTATCGTAATTTTCTATTTTCCAATTTGCTTTTACAAATTGTTTCATGGTTGGTAGGGTTTGCAAAGCGTCTTCTGGAGAAGTCAGAAATAATTTGGGTTTACCTGTGCTCCCCGAGCTAGAGAGACAGATTGTGTTGTTTGTGTCTCTGGAGAAACGATCATCGGGGGAATAGGTATAGAAATATTCTGCTGTCATTATTGGAAATTTTCGCAATGTATCGGGATTATTATCTGCTAAAAAATCTAAATTCTCAAGTCCATGTTCTCGCCAAAAAGCAATACATGCTCGGTTGTGTTCTCCTAGATATTGCGCGGATTGAATGGCTTTTTTAGTAGCTAATTTTCTTTGCAGGGCGGGAGGGGTTAGGTTTTGCATTAAATCAATTAGATTGATGTGTTGTAAGATGGGGAATGTGTCTAATTTTTCCTGCATCTTCATAATTGTATTCATTATTTGATCCATGCCCGCCAGTGACAAATCAGTTTTAGTGAGCGGTTTTACCAAATCCGGGTTCAGAGTTTTATAAGGCATCGCTTTTTTATGACAGGTCATGATGTGTTTCCTGTGAGTTTTGTTTCTTTTGCTTTGCGAAGAGCATGGCTATAGCTGGCAAAAGCATGGAGCCTGCAAAGGCTAATAAAAACGAATTGAGAGTGGATGAATATGCGCCCACAGCTGCATAAATTGCGGAAATACCAAGGTTAGACAGTGTTGATAATAACAAAAATCTATAGAATAATAAATGACTAATTCCCGCAAAGAAGACAGATGCTTCAGCCAGTACGGGAACAGGACGCGAAATAACTATTACCCAATCACCGAAACGCTTACTCATTTTCTCTAGCCTCTTTAATTCACTATCTCCTACGAAACGAGCAGCCATTGGTCGCCCGAACTTGTTCCCAAGCCAAAAACCAATTAGGTTGCTAATTGTCATTCCTGCTAGAGATACCCATGTGCCGGTTGTGAAGCCTAGAAAATAACCAGCAGATGTGCTGACAATACTAGAAGGAATAGGTAGAAGAATATCAAAAGCGAGCATTAGAGTTAATACTAACATTACCAGTGCTGGTTGATCGGAAGCAGATTCTAAGAAGTTGTCGAGCCAGGTTTCAATTTGGACTCCAAACAACAAAAAAGGTATTAGGATGAGTGCGAAAATGATGCCAAGCAATAATACCCAGCGCCAGGTGCTTTTGTTAGTCACGTAATGCTCCTTTGGTAATTTGCGTATTTAGCAACTATGATTGGTTTTTAGAATTGTTCCACAGAAAGCCATTTGGTTTTAGGGGTTATTTTTTATTGATTCAGTTCCCATTCGCACTTCAACTTCGGCTAAATCTAAGACAGAACGTAATTCTTGGGCTGCGGTTTTTAAGATAACTTCTATGTCCAATGTCTCGCGCATACGGGTGGTGACTTCACCGATTAGTTGCTCTTCGGCGGCTCGCTGTTGTGTTTCTTCGTATAGACGTGCAGTGTCTAAGGTTGCTGCTAATCTTCCGGCTAGAGTTTCTAGTAAGTCTTTTTCTGTGGATGACCACGCTTCAGCGGCAGATGACTTTTGGGCGTCGACATAGCCAATTATTTGACCACGAACTTGAATTGGTATTGATTGGAACGTTGTGGGGGTGTTTTTTTGCCTTGTTTTTGAAGTGGACTTGACGGTTGTGATGCCGTATTGATCGCGTCTATATCCAGCGCGGGTTTGGGCACGCATGAAATTTTTCCAGTCAGACTGTGATGATTCTCGGTAGGCACGTCGCTCGGCTTCTAGTGCGTTTTCTCTTTCGGCGAATAATTGAGCGTTATCAAGTTGGGTGGCTATGTGATCGGTCATGATTTGCAGTGTAGTTAATGTGTTGGAATCAAAATTCTGCGGTTCTTGGCTTTGCATGACAATTACGCCTAATATTTTCTCTCGCGTTCGGAGTGGTAACACAGCATATGAACGGGCGTCTGATAATTTCATTTGCAGCAGGGAAGATGCGTCTTCGTGTTCTGCGATTGCTCGTGGCTGCGAATTGGTGATTACCCAGTTAATTAGCCCGTCTCCCAACGGGATGCGGTAACCTGGGGCGGGGATGGTGTGCCCGCCCCCTCCATAGCTAGCTCGTAACGAGACCTCTGTACCTGATTTGTTGGCCAGGAGTATGCCTACGTGAAGCAAGTCGAGTTTTTCTTTTGCCAATTTTGCTGTCTGATAGAGGATTTGTTCTGCGTCTAGGATAGTCGAGACGGCATGGTTAATTTGCACCGATGTTTCTAGGGTTTGCGAACGGTGTTCTAATACGGTAGTTTGTTTTTGCAACTGGCTAGCTGTTTTTTCTAGTTCGTCTGCGAGAGAACGACTTTCTTGCAGGGATGTGTCTAGGTTATTTAGAACTGTTGCAATTGAGATTGAGGTGGCTGCACAGGCTATAAAGGCGGTAAGACCTGTATTGAGCCAAAGTGAGTAATTGCCAGGGCGCACCATATTGAGGATGTGAGCGTGAGGGTAGTCTATAATATTTAATTGGAAGAGCAATCCCATAGCTAGCCAGCTTGCGAAATTGATGCCAGCCATGGCTAATCCAGATTTGCCTCCCAGGAAAATGGCTGCCAATATGGATGATGAGATTAGCCAGATACGACTATCGCCAACGGCCGCTTTGCTCAATCCTGTTGAGATACCAAGTACGTAGAGCAGAATGATGTAGCTTCCAACGCGTATGGTGTAGGGGATTCGCCTAATTAGCGCTATAACTAGTATCCAAAGATATATTATTGAGACAATAGCTAACAAGAGCCATGCCTGCTGTTTACTTAAGCTGATAGCGTTGATTGTATAAGCGATTACGCCTGCGGCAGTGCTAATGTTGATTATTATTGTGAAAATGCGCTCACGCCAATTTTGCAGTGAGTCTTTTTGACGAATTGATTGTTCGCCTAGAAATAAGTTACGCAAATTGGAAAGGTTCATGCTTCGGCCTCCTTTTTGGAGAGCGTTGCTTGTTCTGTAAGCCGGACAGTGACGTGTTCTAGATCTATGGCTTCGTATATTTCGTTTACGGCAGTTCTGAGCACAGAATCGACGTCTAATGTTTCTCGCAGTTTGGTCGTAATTTCACCTGTTAAGCGTTCAAGGGCAGCACGGTTTTGGGTTTCTTCTAGCAGACGTGCGCCTTCGACAGCAATTGCTAATTGTTCGGCTACAGTTTCAATGAGAGCAATTTCTTCTTCTGTCCATTTTTGATTGTTACCTGATTTTTCTAGTCCCAATGCGCCAATAGTTTCACCACGTAAGAGGAGGGGCACCACCAATTTTGTTTCTGTTCCTTCGCCTTGTTCCAGAAGAGTTTTTTGGGGAGGTAGTGCTTTTTCGACATCTTCAAGAGGTTGAAGTCCCGACTGAGTACGTTCGTAGAATGGGGCTATTTTGTCGGGGACGAACTTTTTCCATTCTTCGCGCAAGTATAGTCGCTGAGTGGCTTCTGCTTCGGATAGAGCGGATTGGGCCTCTTCCAGGGAACGTATATTAGCCATAGCAATTGCTAATTGGTTGGCTATGGCCTGAATTAGGGCAATTTCTCTTTCTGTGAATTCATGAATGGTTTCGATTGCGTCTGCTCCCAAGGCTCCTATTATTTCATCTCGGATGATGATGGGTACTAGTAACAAAGATTTATAGCCTAGCTCTTTTGCTAGTTTACGCACTGCTATATTTTCGTTGTGGAGTGCGTCTGTAAGGGCAACTGGTTTTTTGGTTTCTAACATTTTTTCCATGGGCCAATTGCCATTTATGGATATTTTTAACCCAGCTTCAACTGGTTGACCTGCACGGATAAGGGATTTTAATGTTCCTGTGTTGCCATTGGCGTCTAAGATCAGAATGCCGCCTTGCTCGAATTTCAAGTAATCTAGGTATTTGGGTAAGATAAAGTCAAGCATTGCTTGTTCTTCTTCCATTTGTCCTAGATTTTGCGCCACTTCATATAGAATTTCCGATTCTCTTAGGGCTGTTTGTGTCTCTTCAAAGAGGAGGGCGTTTTGTACGGCAATAGCTAGCTGGTTGGCTATGGCCTCTAGCATATTTTTGTCGTGTTCGTCGTAGAGACGGGGAGTAGTATAGCTTTGGACGGCCATTATTCCTAGGATGCGATCGCCAGCTATCAGCGGTACTCCTAGCCAGGAAAACGCAAGTTGACCAATGATTTCTATGCCCAGTTCTTTCATCTGGTGTTCTAAATTCTCTCGGATGAGTAATGGTTCTTGGGTCTTGATGATGTGTTCGGTGAGGCCTTCTCCTTTTTGGCGGGGCGATAAGTGTACCCGTTGTTTGTTTTCAATGTTAAATGGGAATGAAATAATCTCAGTTTCTGGGTCGTAGAAGGCAATGTAGAAGTTGCTAGTGTCTAGCAGGCGAGACGCGCCTTTGTAGGCTACTTCTAGTACCTCGTTTACCATAAGCTGGGTGCTGAGGGTTTGGGCGAGTTCATTCAGGGTAGCCATTTCTTCAGCACGGAGATGGGCGTCTTCAAAGAGGCGGGCGCTTTCCATTGCCAGAGCTATTTCTTCTGATGCTGCTTCTACTAGTTCTAAGTCTTCCTGTGAGAGAGGGTTGGCGGGGTTGTCTAATACTCCTAGTGCGCCAATTACTTCACCACGCACCGATAGCGGCGCCACGGCTGTTTGACCCTCTTTTGAGGCTGCTACCAACTTGCCTTGGTTTGTTGCTTGGCGTATTTCTGGTGTCCACCAATTTTCATCGGGCACTACGTTGATTTGGTCAAAATGATAACCAATTGTTCCTGTCTTGCTGCGCAGTTTTTCCCATCCTTCGCGGCTCATAGCGCGGGCAAGGTGTTCGAGTTCGCGTAGGGTCTCTTCTTTTTCTTGCTCGGCAGATTTGCTTTCTGTAATATCCCGTGTTACACCAAGTAGACCTATGGTGTTGCCTTCAGCATCTTGCAGGGGTACTTTTGTTGTCGAAACCCATACTGTGTTACCTGTTGTTTGGTCTACGACAGGTTCTTCGTGGTTGAGCAAAGGTATGCCTGTTTCGATGATTTTTTGTTCATCGGCGAAATATTGGGCAGCTAGTTCTTCGGGGAAGAAATCAAAGTCTGTTTTTCCAATAGTATCTTCTTGAGTTTTTGCTCCTAGGCTGGCTAGGTGGGCCGAGTTATTGAGGATAAATTTGCTTTCAATATCTTTATAATAGATGTAGTCGGGAATATTGTTGATGAGCGTGCGCAGTAAATTTCTGTCCTGAGCTAGTGCTTCTTCCACTTGTTTTTGTTGAGTAAAATCGCTAGAGATTCCAAAGGTGCCAATGATGGTTCCCTCCTCATCGCGCAGAGGGAGTTTGCGCGTTAGTACCCAACTGTCTGGGCGATCAGGCCAAGTTTCTTTTTCTTCGATAATGGATGGTTCTCCAGTTTTTATCACTTCTTGTTCATTTGCGTATGCGTTTTGAGCGTGTGCGTCTGTGAAGAAATCAAAATCTGTTTTTCCTATTATCTCGCTTGGATCATCCAGACCAAACCGTGTGATGAGCGATTGGCTGCCACCGATGAAACGGCCTTGGGTATCTTTGAAGAAAATAGCATCTGGAACATTTGCCATGAGAGCGTTCATTAAGTATTGTTGTTGGGATAGCTCTCTATAGAGGCGGGTACTCTCAATGGCGTTAGCGATTTGTCCGGCTAGACCAAGCAACACTACTTGATCTTCTTCGGTGAGGGCGCCAGTTTGGTCGCTCTGAATGTCAAGGACACCCAACACTTCATTTTGCCATTTTATAGGTACGGCTAGTTCGCTTTTAGTGTTTGGCAAGGCGGGGTGCGGAACCCAGTTTGGATCCGTTGTTACATCCGAGGCCAGCACCGGTTTTCCTGTGGCGGCGGCTGTTCCTACTACGCCTTTTCCGTAGGGCAGGCTGTGTTTCGCGGCTACCATTTTTTGCCCTGCCGTGCCATAACCTTCAATGACTACCATTGTGGCTTCTTTCGGGTCGTGACGGAAAATTTGGGTGTGATAGTAGCCAAAACGTTCATTAATCAGGGTAACTACGCGGCGATATATTTCCTCTAGGTCGGTAGCGGTAGCTATTTCTTGTGCAATCTCGGTACTGGTTTCTACTTGGCGCTCTCGCTGCTCTAGCATTGTTTGGAGTTCTTGCTCTAGTTGCTTGCGATCGGTAATATCACTAGCAATACCAAGAATGTGCCGGGCTACGCCGTCTTCGTCTGCAAGCGGACGCTTGATGATTTGCATCCATCGCTGGTTGCCTGCCGCGTCAGTAATAATTTGCTCTGGGATGATTTTGTCTTTCAGAGAGTCCATCACCTCTAAGTCGTCTCGGTGAAGTTGGTCAACTTCTGCGGCGTTGGGGTTGAAATCAAAGTCTGTTTTTCCAATAAGGTTTTTGACGCTGGCATCATAAGCATTTGCCAGAGCCTGGTTTGCCAGAATGAACTTTCCTTCTCTATCTCGCACAAAGATAAAGCTAGGGGCGGTGTCAATGACGCGCCAGAGGAACTCTCGTTGGTGGTAATAGGACTGTTCTGCAATTTGGCGCGCGACTACATTTTGAGCTTTGGACAACATGTGCCATAAGAACTTGGCTGCTTCTGCGTTAGTAACCAAAGGAGATAATGTGTTCTCAATAGCGGTTAGGGCTTGCAAAAGCGGCAAGGGAGCAAAGCGCTCCCTTAGCCTTTCTTGTGCCTTTTCCTGGGTAAAATTAACGAATTTTGTGTCGTCTTTAGTTTTTAAGCAAGTGGCAATAAGTTGCAGGTCATCTTGAGCAATATCGTGCCTAGCCTCGGAAGTTAGTTCTCGGTAGTTTGGGATATTGCTAAGTTCTTGAGCGTATTTATTTGTTAGTTTTTCTAGGTTTTTTCCAATCTTCAGCGCGAGGTTTTTCATAACTTACTCGCCTCCGTTTTGCGGGGTTAGATCATTGCCATTTTTATTGGCTGGTGGCTGCGATAGTTCTTTTGCGCTTCCCAAACGAATAAAGGTGGGCCGCCCTAAAGTTTCGCCTAATTGGCGCACAGCGGATTGAATGACAGTATCGGGGTTTGTGAAACCACGCACGCGGTTAGTTATCTCGCGCAGGATTTGCTCGCGGCGGATGCGAATTTCTATTTGTTCAAATAGACGAGTATTCACAATTGCGTTGGCAATTTGTCCGGCTAATCCCAACAGTACCATTTGATCCTCTTCTGTGAGAGCATTGGCTTCATTGCTTTGAACGTCAAGAACTCCTAAGATTTCTTTTTGCCATTTGATGGGGATGGCTAGTTCGCCTTTGGTTTCGGGCAGGGCTGGGTGAGGCACCCAGTTGGGATCTTCGGTCACGTCCGAGGCTAGTACAGGTTTGCCGGTAGCGGCGGCTGTTCCTACTACGCCTTTTCCGTAAGGGAGGTTGTGTCCAGCGGATAGCATTGTTTGGCCTGCTTTTCCGTAGCCTTTAATAACTACCATGGCGTTCTTTTCTGGGTCGTGACGGAAAATTTGGGTGTGGTAATAACCGAAGCGCTCTTTAACTAGAGTAACCACGCGCTCGTAAATTTCCTCTAGCCCCGGAGCGGCGCTGATGTTTTGCGCTATTTCGGTGGTGATTTGTAACTGTTCTCCTCGCCTTTCCATCGTTTTACGGATATATTGCTCCATTTGTGCTTGTTCGGTGATGTCTCTTACGGTAGCTTGTAGAAAGGATGTGTTTGTCAGATCGACTCTGGTTAGCAGAACGGTAGCGGGGAATTCTTCTCCATCCATTCTTTTATGTGTCCAGTTAAAAAAGCCTGAGCCTTCCTCCATTGCTGTCTGGATCATTTTTTGTACTAGTTCGCTGGAAGGGCGACCATCGGGTTGCTTCTCTGGCGAAACATCTCCTGGCCCGAGAGATGTAAATTCTTTTTCGCTTTCAACTTTGAATATATTTAATATGGCAGGATTTCCAGAGGTGAATTTCCAGGTAGGAGGAGCAAGGGTCATGATGGCGTCATTTGAGGAGTTGAATAGTGCGCGGAAACGTTCCTCGCTTTCTTGTATTTCCTTTTCGGCTTGTTTGCGTTCGGTGATGTCGCGTGCCGTACCAATTAGCCCAACAGGGTTGCCTGCCGCATCTTTGCGAATAGTGGTGGTCATCAGGGTGGGAAAGGTATTACCATCTTTACGCAGGTGTCCCACTTCACTGGCGTTGGAGCCGTTTTTCATTACTAACTCATTGAAAGGGGCCACCTCGTTTTGGAGTTGTTCTTTGGTGTGGAACATTGCCAGGTGCTTGCCCGTAATTTCTTCAACAGTATAACCGTGCATATCTGCCCAGGCGTGGTTAACAAAAAGGGTATTACCTTCCATATCGGTTATAGCAATTCCATCGCCAGCTTGCTCTACCGCACTACTCAAGCGGAGCAATTTTTCTTCAGCTTGTTTGCGTTCGGTGATGTCTAGTATTTGCCCGATGCTGAGTGGTTGGCCTTGTGCATCGTGTATTGTGGACATGCTTATTTCGACATGGCGTTTTTCACCATCTTTGCGGATGAT
>Ga0164318_10001351_pt1 | contig 21663 bp, 14 predicted proteins | sample GuaBasSedimGuay9_FD_113734 | JGI IMG/M metagenome (GOLD analysis project Ga0164318, IMG submission 113734) | Subseafloor sediment microbial communities from Guaymas Basin, Gulf of California, Mexico - Guay9, Core 4571-4, 0-3 cm | ecosystem: Environmental > Aquatic > Marine > Hydrothermal vents... | reverse complement strand
CGGACCTGTTGGCGGGCGGCAATATCCGGGGTCTTCATGAGCTGGCCCGCCGTTCTACTTACCATCCGGCCCTCAACGCCGGTGCACGGCCCGCTGCCCGGACCCTGCCGGAAAGGCTGGCTCCTCTGAGCGCCGACCGGGGGACGATGAACGCCTCCAGGTTCTCCCGGGCCAAGACGGCTTCCGCTGCAGGAGAGAAAGCCCAGGATCAGGAGGATGCGCCCCCCGCTTCCAGGCGGCGGGTGGTCCTGGAGCGGCGCAAGCTCCGCAACATCACCATCGTCGATTACCGTCGTCGCCACGGACTGTCCGGGCGTGCCGCCACGGTGCTGGGCGTGGTGCTGATCCTGGCTGCCGGCTGGTGGCTTGGTTCCCTGCCCCGCCTATCCTTGCCCTGGGTGAAGAACTGGTTGGCGCAGGAAGGATCATCCGCTTCCGAATCACCACAAGGGGCGTCCCTGTTGTCGGTAGTGGATGTGGGGCGGTCCTACCAGGAAATCATTGCGGATTACCGGGCGAAGGTCCGGGAAGACGGCTCGAAGGCCGCCAAGGCACGCAGGGAAGCCTTGCTGGACCTGAAGTCGGGGGTGGCGGTCTCTCTGGCGGGCCAGGTCGAGACGTACCTCAAGGTGGTCAAGGCCGGTATCCAGCAGGGCCGACAACCACAGCGCGAGGTGCGCAGGATGGCCGCCCTTGCCGATGAGGGGCAGGATCTGACCAGGGACCTGGTACGCCTCGAATTGGCCTGGTATTCCCTGGCCAACGAAGTCTACTGGGAGGACCTGGGTAGCTTGCCCGACTCATCCGCCGTGGCTCGCTATGATTCCCTGCAAGCGGTCCGCAGGGGGTTCGACACCGCCGCCGCCTCCGAACTGGGGGTCCGGGGCCGGATGGATGATGTCCACCTGGCCCGGATACAGGCGCACTCCATGGGCAGGTTGGTGGAACTGTTCTGGGGCGAATCCTGGAGCGAGGGATGGCAACAGGAACTTCTGGATGCGGCCAGCCGGGTACCTCCCGCCGCCAGTCCCATCACCAGGGCCTACGGCAATTGCGCCTATGCCTTTGCGCGTCTCAAGACCGCCGAGCATGACCCGGCGTCCCTTGGCCTGCCTTTCGGCGAGGGCTGGGGACAGGGGGTCTGGCCGGCCGTCGGAGTGCGCGCCGTGCTCCCCAAGCTGCGTCGGGCTGTGGGCATGTTCCCGGCCGGCCAGGCGCCGCCCGTGGTGGCAGGTACCGTGGAACTCTACTCCCTGCTGGAGGAACCGGACCGGGCATCGCTGAGGGCCGCGGCCGATGCGGACTTCTGGCGCGATCTGAACGCCAACCCCGCCGTGATCTTCGACCCGGCATTGTGCGAGGACGTGATCGGGCGGCTGCGCTTCGAGGCCTTGAGACCGTACCTGGACCGGGGAGATCCCCCGACGTCCTGGCCAGGCCACCTGACGACCCTGGCGGCCGCACCCGGTTTCCTGGAATTCTATGGTGTACTGGCCTCGGTCACCGACCCTGATGTCTGGACCGCCTACGCCGAGGATATTCCCGATCCCTTCCTGGCACGTTGGGCGGAGGAACTGGCGGTGAGCTACGGACAGGCGGCACGGAACCGCCTGGTGGACTTCACCAGGGCCTGGGATGCGCTTGTGCTCGACAACGAGGTGGTCCGCAGAAAGGCGGCGGCGGGACTGGATTGGACGGCGGCATGGCTGGATCTGCACACCGCGGCCCTGGATCTGCTGGACGGTTACGTCCTGGCCTTCAAGGGCAATCCCGTCTGCAGGGCGCAGGTGTCCGTGGCCGCCAACCTGCTGGCTGCCATGTCGGAACCGCTCACGGTTCATCTGACGGGGGTCACCGTCGAACTGGCTCCCCCGGAAACGGCCGGACCGGTGACGCTGCGGCTGGAGGTACGGCCCGGGTCGTCCGCACCCCTGGAGCAGACCTTGCCTCTGTCCGCATCAGGACGGATCGATGCCGATCTGGACTGGTCGTTTTCCCTCGCACCCGGACAGTGGGTGGTTGTCGGAGTGGCGAGCCCGGATTCGGGCGCGACCCTGTGGGAAGCGGTATGTCCGGCTCTGCTGGAGAGGGTGGGGCCCGGCGGGTTCGTGCGCGGACTCGAATCCGCGGGGGGGAGGGCCGTGTTCAGGCTGGATCCCCGCTACTGGCGACAGCTGGAACTGGCTGACCTGACCACGGTATTCTGACGTCGATTCCGGACCGGCCCAATGAATCCGGCGCCGGATTCTTGCGGCCAGGATGGTCGCAGGCGGGAACTGCGGGTCGGGGACGAACGTATATGTCATCACCCCCCGCGGCGCGGATATCGGTCTACCCCCTTGGCCGACCGTGTCGCGGGGGGCCATCATCCACTGCCGGATACCAGGGCCAGGATTTCCTCGTCGGTGGGGAAACGGCCCAGTTCCTTCTTGCTGAACACGCGTCGGCCGTCGATCTCGACCTCGAAGACGCCCCCGCTGGAAGGGATCAACTCCGCCTCGTGTCCCAGCTTTTCCCTGATGATCTCCGCCAGACCGGCGGCACGTGGCCGGTAGTTTCAGACCTGGCAGTACTCGATGGTGATGTGCATGGCCGTTCCTTGCTCTTGTCCGCCCTGGTCCCGCCCTGATCAGAACTGGATCAGGGGTTTGGGCCAGGCGGCCAGGGTGTCCTCGAAAGCCTCGGGATCGAAATCGGCGATATGGACCACCGCTTCGTCGCCTCCGCCGAGGATGACATCGTGGATGTTGTCCTGGATGCCGTTGCTGCGGTCTTCCAGGAGGTTGCGGGTAATATACCAGGTTTCGAAGATCCGGCGACCGATCACGCTGTGCAGGGTCAGACCGTTGACGATGACTCGGTCGAAGGCCTGGATGTGGAAATTGCCCTGCTTGAGTCCGAACAGGATGACCTCGCCGCCCCGCCGGGTGGACTGGATGGCGTTGTTGACGCTGGAATTGAACCCTGCCATGTCCATGGCCACGTCGGCGCCGATACCCCGGCAGGAGGCCCGTACCCGGGCGACGATCTCCTTGTCGGCGGCCCAGGAATGGGGGTGGTCCGGATCGATCTCCAGGGGGATGACCTCGTCCGCCCCGAGCTTCAGCGCCATCTCCCGGTTGGCGGGCTTGGGCTCGACGCCGATGACGCGGGTGGCGCCCAGGGCGCGGGCGATCATGATGGCGAACAGCCCGATGGTGCCGCAGCCGAAGATGGAGACGGTCTTGCCCCGCAGGTCGGCGGTGGTGCAGGCGTGAACGGCGTTGCCGAAGGGCTCCTGGAGGGCGGCGACCTTCATGCCGATGCGGCGGGGATCGGTGGGCCACAGGACGTTGGCCGGCAGCTTGATGTACTCGGCGAAGCAGCCGTCCCGGCCGATGCCGATGATCACGTCCTGGCTGCAGATGTGGGTCTGGCCGATGCGGCACTGGTAGCAGGTGCCGCAGATGATGTGGCTCTCGGTGGAGACGATGTCCTTGGGCCGGTAGCCCCAGCGGGACTGGACCCGCGATCCTGTGGCCACGATCTCGCCGACCATCTCGTGGCCGATGATCCGGGTGGTCTTGTGCTCCCGCTTGAGGCTGTCGAAGATCATGCCCTTGAAGGCGGTGCGGTTCCATATGCCGCGGTCGCTGCCGCAGAACCCCGCGAAGATGACCTTGATCAGGACGGCCTCGCCGTCGTCGGGATTCCGGTCCTCATCCAGTACCGGTTTGGGCATCTCCCGCCGGACGAAACCGCGGGTGCGGTCCCACGGTGTGGTGGACTTGTCGTAGACCAGGCATTGCATGGTGTCGGTGTTCAACGGATAACCTCCAGCGTCGCTCGCAAAAAGCCGGCCGGGTCGCCCCGGCCGGCCGCGTGTCGTTTCGGGAGGCCGGGGTCAGTTCAGCGGGTCGTCCGGGTCGATCCCGAAGGCCCATTCATCCTCGTCGTTTCCGCCTGAGGGACCGGATTCCCGCTCCTCCTCGGCCAGCAGGTCGTCCAGGGAGACCATTTCCGGCTGCGGAGGTTCACGTACCAGGGCCGGTCCCCTGCTAATGTCATCGGTACGGCCCAGATCGGCAAGTAGCCGATCCAGACCGCCGGCAAGAGCGGGTTCGGTTGCGATCGCAGGATACTCCCGGCCGACGGGGGGCACCGGGTTCTCGGGGGCCCGCTGGACCGGGATCCCGACGGCCGCATCGTCGGCGTCGTCCTGGGCGGCCGTGGCGGTGAAGCGCCGGATCAGCTCGTCCGCAAGATTGAAGTAGGCCCGGCTGCCGGCCGATTTGCGGGCATAGATCACCGCAGGCTTGCCCTTGAGCGCCATCTCGCTCAGCCGCGTCGTGCGAGGCACGCCGGTTGCCAGCAACCGGGATCCGAACTCCTCTTCCACCTGGGCGGCGACATGCTTGCTCATGCGCGTGCGGCTGTTGACCATGGTCAGGAACAGCCCCTCGAGCGAAGGGGTCTCGGTCTCCGCGGCTGCGAAGTGGCGCCGCCGGAAGTCGGCCACGAATTCCATGAGGGGGTTGAGGGAACCGCGACACAGTTCCTCGGCCTGGACGGGAACCAGAAAGCTGTCCGAGGCCAGCAGGGCCGCGCGGGTCGGTGCGCCCAGGCTGGGAGGGCAGTCGATGAGGATGGTGTCGTAGAGGTTGCGGGCCCGGTCCACCTCCCTCGCGAAGTCGTCGGCCCGCTGGTTCATATTGGCCAGGAAGGACTCCTCATCTGCCAGGGAGGTGATGCGGGGAGAGGCGAAGAACAGGTTCTCCAGGGGAGAACGCTGGGCCAGCTCGGTCAGGGGAGTGTTGAGGGTGAAGATGTCGTCGATGCTGGTGCTCAGGTCGTCCTGGTCGACGCCCAGGGTTCGGCACACGCCGCACTGGGGGTCGGTGCCGATGACCAGGACCGTGTGTCCGGACAGGGCGAAGGCGGCCCCCAGGTTGACGGCCGAGGTGGTCTTGCCAACTCCGCCCTTGCGGCTGATCAGACTGATCACCCGGCCTTCGGCGGTGTTCCACGGCGTGCAGTTGCGCGGCGATTCGAGAGTGTGCGGGGCGGATGTTTGTGACGTTGTGGGATCCTGGGTCTTGTTGTCATCCATGGTGTGGCTCCTGTGATGCATCGAGGCCGCTGGGCGGGCACGGCGGCCCGCATGAGTTTGCTTTCGTCGGGACGGGCCACCCCCTGGGCCCGGATCCGCACGGGACGAACCCGTGGAAACTAAACCACGGAGGATGTCAGGGCAACCCTCCAGCCGGAATCATTTGCAGAGGGCCAGCAGCTCCTGCACGAAACCGTCGGCGCCCACAAAGACCTCCTTGATGGATTTGGCCAGCATGTAGGCGGGAGTGGTGACCATGCGGTTGGTCTCGTCGACAACCGAGTCGCCCACCGCGCAATCGACATGCACGGCGCCCATCTGTCCCATCATGCCGGCGGTGGTCGGATCGCTGCCGATGGTCAGCCGGGGAGACAGGTCGGGGCCGAAAATCCGCGCCAGGATCACCGGGGCGATGCACATGGCGCCGATGGCCTTGCCCAGGTCGTGGGCACGGCGCAGGAAGTCCACCACGACGGGGTTCACCCGGCAGTCGGCGCCGTCGACGGCGAAGGTGCAGAGGTTCTTGGCCGCCCCGAAGCCGCCGGGCATCAGCACGGCGTCCACCGTGGCCGGGTCCACGTCGGCCAGGGGCTTGATCTCTCCCCTGGCGATCCGGGCGGCTTCGACCAGGATGTCCCTTGATTCCCCCTCGGCGGGTTCGCCCGCCAGGTGGTTCACGACATGCATCTGGGGTCCGGACGGGGCGCAGATGACGACCTGGGCTCCGGCCTTGTCGAGAGCCAGGAGGGCTGCGCAGGCTTCGTGGATTTCCGAGCCGTCATAGACGCCGCAACCGCTCAGGATGACCGCGACTGTGGGCATGGCGAACCTCCGTTTCTTGGGCTTGCAGACGGTGTTTCGTGTTTCCGCTCCGCTTTTACCCCATGGCGGCGCTCCTGTCAACTGGGTCGCCCCGGGCCGGTTCCGGAAAACTTGGTTTCCGGTCCCTGAACGACTAGCTTTGGCGGAGATCATGGACACGCATACCGCCCTGGCCGCACCGGCCGGGGCCGAACCGAAAGAGCGACCGGCAATGACGGGCAAGATCGCAGTGGGGGGCATCACCAGGAAGGATGACCTGGTCCTGATCAGGATCCTGGGAGCGCGTTCCGGCCACGGACTGGCGGGCAAGTCGCTTTCCACCCTCGGGCTGGGCGGGATCAACATCATCTGCGTGACGTCGTTCGTCGACGGCGAGGGGCTGAACAACATCTGCTTCGCCATCGGCAGCCGGGACCTCGACCAGTCCCTGGGGTTGCTGCAGTCCATCCAGGAGGAGATCCAGGCCCGGGATATCGACTACCAGCGCGGCTGCAGCGCCATCTCGATCTACGGGCCCCATTTCAGCGAACGCCCGGCCATCGCCGGCACCATCTTCGAGGCCACCGCCGAGGCGCAGGTGCCGGTCCACATGATCAGCACCTCCTTTTCCACCGTGACTTTCCTGACGGACGAACAGCTCGCGGCAACCGCCGTGGAGAAGCTCCAGGAGTATTTCCTGGTCCCCTGAATCCCCTCAGTAGTCGAAGCCGGAACCGCCGATGAACTCCCGCAGCAGGGAGGTGGGGGGGACGGCGCCGGCGTCCATGGGCAGCAGCAGCGACAGCAGGTCGATGAGTGTGCGGGCCAGGCCGTAGTTGGCGTCTTCGGAACTCACGGCGGCCAGGCGCGGCTCGGCCCATAGCTTCAGGACCGGCAGCTCGTAGACGAGTCCGGAGTTGAAGAACAGGTCGGCGTTGTTCTGGAAGGGGAAGATGTGCTTCTCCTCGCCGCTGCGGACCTTGGGCCAGCGCGCCAGGGTCTGGGAAGCGGTGTAGCCGCGGAACTGGGCGTCGCGCACGATACGGCGGAATAGCCGGCTATGGGTGGTCTTGATGTAGCTGTAGCGGTCGATGTTCAGGTGGCTGAGCGCCGAGACGTAGATCTGCAGCTTCTCCCGGCGCGGGACCGCGGGTGTCAGGGCCGGGTTCAGGGCGTGGATGCCCTCGACGATCAGGGGCTGGCCGCGTTGCAGGCGGGTGGGCTCGTCCGCCAGGCGGGAAGTGCCGGTGACGAAGTCGTACTTGGGCAGGTGGACCTCCTTGCCGGCCATCAGCTCCTGCAGGTCCTCGTTGAACTTGTCGATACGCAGGGCTTCCAGCGCCTCGTAGTCGTAGTCGCCGTCCTCGGCCAGGGGGGTCTGGTCGCGGTCCACGAAATAGTTGTCCAGGGAAAGGGCGAAGGGCCGGAAACCCAGGACCCTCAGGTGGACCATGATGCGCTTGGCGCTGGTCGTCTTGCCGGAACTGGAGGGCCCGGCCAGCAGCACCAGCCTCCCATCCCGGGGCAGGTCGGCCACCCTGCGGGCGGCGTCGACGAAGAACTGGGAGTGGCGCGCCTCGGAGATCTGGATCAAATCGTCGGTACGGCCGTTGACGATGAACTCGTTGAGACAGCCGGTGTCCTGCAGGCCGATCTCCTCCGTCCACCGTGTGTAGTCCCGCAGTGTGGCCAGGAATTTCGGCTGGGGCTGGTGGGCGGCCATCTGCTCCACCTTGCCCTTGATGTTGGTCAGCAGCACGAAGCCCGGGGCTTCGGGGACGAGGGAGAAGGTCCTGACGTAGCCGGTCGAGGGCAGCTGCCGACCGAAGTACAACCGCGGGCTGTTCTCCATGCGGTAGAAGGTCAGGGCGTCACGGCGCAGGTAGCGTGCGGTGCGGTAGCTGCGCTCGTCGTGCTGGCGACGATAGATCTTCAGCAGGGCGCGCAGCCCGAAGGTCTGCGGCGTCAGGGGCCGGTCCTCCCGGACCAGTTCGCGCATCCGCTTCTCCAGGCGGGCGATTTCCGCGGCGGTCAGGGGTTCGTCGCGGTTCAGTTCGCAGTAGGTCCCGCCGCCGTAGCTGAATTCCACGCAGACGCGATGGTCGGGAAAGACGTCCTCGGCCGCCACCGCCAGCAGGAACAGCACCGTGCGCTGGATGGTGGTCTGGCACTGGCGATCCCCCAGGCGGATCAGGCGGATGCGATCCCCGGGAGCCACGGGCTCGTGCAGGCTGACGCGGCGGCCGTTGACCGAGGCGATGGCCACCGGGTTCTCGCCCGTCAGGTCCTCGGGCCGGTTCTCCTTGAGGTATTGCAGCAGAGGCGTCCCCGCCTCGACGAGAACTTCCTTTCCGTCGATTTCCACTGCGAGATTGTCCTGTTTCATGGGGACCCTTTCACCGGATCATCAGGATGCCGCGTCGGATTTCTCGGCGCCGGAGTCTCCGCCGGCCGCCTCGGATGAGGAGGACTCGGCAGACGACGTCCGTGCGTTTTCCTTTTTACCACGGGAATCGGTCACATAAAAGCCCGAGCCCTTGAAGACGATCCCCGAGCCGCCGCTGACCAGGCGGTTGACCTTGTGCCGGCACCGGGGACAGCGCTGCCTGGCGGGGGCGGTTATGGGGCGCTGTTCCTCGAAGACCAGGCCGCAACCGGTGCACTCGTATTCATAGGTAGGCATGGTTTTCTCCTTTCGGGATCAGCTTGAATGCTCGCCCGTCAAATATGGTCGGTGGGGCCGGGCTGCGCCAACGGAGACCGGCCGGCCGGGCCCGATTTGCTTGGCAAGTCCGCCGTGTGATATAATTAGCCGTCCTTCTGAACATTTCCCCATCCCCGGCTTCGCAGCGGAGGGTTGCCCATGTCTATCCGTTTTCCCGTTTCTCGGCGGTCTCCGGTCCCGTTCTTCCTGGCCGCCGTGGCAACCCTGTTGCTGGCGCCCCTGTCGGCACCGGCCCGCGGTCTCAGCACCGTGCCGTTGGCGCCCCTGCCCGAACAGCCCGTGTGGTCCGATGCCTACAAGACGAGGCAGGCGGATGTTTACGAGGCCCTTGGTCATATAAGAACCCTGCAGGCCAGGGCCATGGCCGATCCCGTCAAGACCGCGGCCATGGAAGAGTACGACGTGACCTTCTACGACCTGGACCTGGAACTGGATCCGGTCTTCAAGATCCTGACCGGCTCGGTGTCCACCACGGCGGTCGTCCTCGCCGATTCGCTGGCGATGGTCGAGCTCCATCTGGATCAGAACATGGTCGTCACCGAGGTCAGGTCGGCCGGGTCGCCGGTGACCTTCACCCACGCCAACGACCTGCTGGACATCGATCTGGAGCGCACCTACCTGCAGGGTGAAGCCTTCACCGTGACGGTGGACTACAGCGGTGACCCCGAAGGGGACTACTTCGGCTGGGACACTTACGACAATCAGCCCCTGGTCTGGTCCCTGAGCGAGCCCTACGGCGCCCGCGAGTGGTGGCCCTGCAAGGACCTGAACACCGACAAGGCGGACTCGGCCTACATCGATGTGACCGTGCCAGATCCGCTGATCGTGGCCGGCAACGGCCTGCTTCAGGATACTTCGGTGCCCGAGGAGGGCAAGACCACCTACCACTGGCGCGAGCTTTATCCCATCTGCACGTACTTGGTCTCGGTCACCGCCCACCCCTTCGCCGAGATCGATGATGTGTACATCGGACTGCAGGACGAGAGCATGCCGCTGACCCATTTCGTGGTCCAGGACAAGGTGGGGGCGGCCACCTCCGGCTACGCGGCGACTCCCACCATGATCCACACCTTCGCCCTGGCCTACGGGGAATATCCGTTCATCAACGAGAAGTACGGCCACGCCCATTTCCCCTGGGGCGGAGGCATGGAGCACCAGACGTGTTCCAGCATGGCCTACAACTACTACTACGAGACCTTCGTCGCCCACGAGCTCTCGCACCAGTGGTTCGGCGACATGATCACCTGCGCCGATTTCCACCACATCTGGCTCAACGAGGGGTTCGCCACCTGGTCCGAGGCCTACTGGCTGGAACAGAGCCAGGGCGAGGCTGCCTACCACTCGAAGATGAACGAGCGCAAATACTTCGGGAGCGGGTCGGTCTATGTCCCCGACGCCAGTGATTTCAACGTCATCTTCAACTACTGGACGACCTACGCCAAGGCCGCCTGGGTGGTGCACATGCTGCGTCACGTCATGGGGGATGCGGATTTCTTCGCCGCCCTGGCGGCCTATCGCCAGGCCTACGCCTTTTCGTCGGCCAACACAGAACAGTTCCAGGCGGTGTGCGAATCGGTCTCGGGGCTGGCCCTGGGGTCTTTCTTCAACCAGTGGATCTACGGGCAGTACTACCCGCAGTACGAGGTGGCGTGGTCGTCCTCGCCGACCGGTTCGGATTGGCGGGTCGATCTGCGCATCGCCCAGATCCAGACAGACACGGGTCTTTTCGAGATGCCCCTGGATGTGAGGATCACGACCGCGACCGGGTCCGAGGATTTCGTCGTCCAGAACAGCGAACAGGTGCAGTGGTACCATTTCGAGGTGAACGACCAGCCCACGGGAGTCGTCCTGGATCCAGACGACTGGGTGCTGTGCGAGAAGACCGACGGGGGGATCAGCGACGTCCTGGAGCATGCACCCGATTCCCCGCATCTGCTGGGAGCCGTGCCCAATCCCTTCAATCCCATGACCGCCATCCGTTTCAACCTGCCTCAGGCCGCCGAGGTGGGGCTGGCCGTCTATGATGTCTCCGGGCGCCTGGTCAGGAACCTGGCTCCCGGTTTCCTGACGGAGGGAGATCATTCCGTGAACTGGAACGGCACCGACGATTCGGGCCGTGCCGTGGCCTCGGGCACTTACTTCGCGCGCATGACGGCGGGACCGGTGACCCAGGTGCGTCCGCTGATGCTGGTGAGGTAACGGGCGGCATGATCCAACTGCTGGCCGCCTCGGTGCTGTGGGCCTTTTCCTTCGGACTGATCAAGGGATACCTGGTCGGTCTGGACCCGGTCCTTGTGGCCGCTGGACGGCTTGTGCTGGCAGCGGCCGTGTTCACCCCCTTCCTGGACCGAGCCCGGGTCAGGGGCCGCAATGTGCCCCTGGTGCTGGGACTGGGCGGACTGCAGTTCGGCGTGATGTACGTGCTGTACATCATGTCCTACCGCTGGCTGCCCGCCTGGCTGGTGGCCCTGCTGACGATCTTCACTCCCCTGTACGTGGTCATCCTGGCCGATTTCAGGGCGCGCAGTTTCATCCCCAGGCATCTGTTGGCCGCCGTGCTCGCCGTCGCCGGGGCGGCGGTCGTATTGATGCGCGACGGGGTGCTCGCCGAGGGCGACTGGCGGGGTGTGCTCCTGCTGCAGGGGGCCAACCTCTGCTTCGCCGTGGGCCAGGTGTATTACCCGGACCTCAAGCGGCGGGTCGGCGCCGGCGACAGCGGAATGATGGCCTGGATGTACCAGGGCGCGGTGCTGGTGACCCTTGCGGCCGCCCTGGCAGTTCGCCCGGGGTTCGGGGGCTGGACTCCGGGGGCCGTGGGCGTGCTGCTCTACCTGGGGCTTGTGCCCACCGCCGTGGGATTCTACCTGTGGAACAAGGGAACCGTGACCGTGGGCCATGGCTCCCTGGCGGTGGCCAACAACCTGAAGATCCCCCTGGCGGTCCTGGTGTCCTGGCTGGTCTTCGGGGAAACGGCGCCGTACGGTCGGGCCCTGGCGGGCATGGCCCTGCTGGCTGCGGGACTCTGGGTATCCGGTTACGGCCGGCGGAGAAGCAGGTAGCGCCCGCTGGTCCGCCGACCGTCGGTTGGGCCGGTTTTCCTCCCCTACTGCGTGGGCAGGTTGAGGATCTTGTCCAGGAAGGCGTAACGGTCGGCCACCTCCTGGATGATCATGGCCGTGGGTCTGCCCGCCCCGTGGCCGGCCTTGGTCTGGATGCGGATCAGCACCGGCAGGTTGCCCGCCTGGCAGGCCTGCAGCTTCGCGGCGTACTTGAAACTGTGTCCCGGCACAACCCGGTCGTCGTGGTCGGCGGTCATGACCATGACGGCGGGGTACTCGATGCCCGGCTTGAGGTTGTGGTAGGGACTGTATCCGTAGAGGACCGGGAACATCTCCGGGTCCTCGCTGCTGCCGTAGTCGCTGACCCAGGCCCAGCCGATGGTGAACTTCTGGAAACGCAGCATGTCCATGACCCCGACCGCGGGGATGGCCGCGGCGAACAGCTCGGGTCGCTGGTTCACCACCGCGCCGACCAGCAGACCGCCGTTGCTACCGCCGTAGACGGCCAGCTTGTTGGGGTTCGTGTAACGCTCCCTGATCAGGTATTCGGCCGCGGCGATGAAATCATCGAAGACGTTCTGCTTGTTCTTCAGCATGCCGGCCTGGTGCCATTGTTCGCCGTATTCCCCGCCGCCGCGCAGGTTGGCCACCGCGTAAACGCCGCCGTTTTCGATCCAAGGCAGGATGGCCGGCGAGAAGCGTGGATTCAGGCTGATGTTGAAGCCACCGTACCCGTACAGCAGTGTAGGGTTTTCCCCGTCCAGGTCCAGATCCCGGCGGTGGATCAGGAACATGGGGATGCGGGTGCCGTCCTTGCTCCGGTAGAACACCTGGTCGGTCCGGTAGCCGGAGAAGTCGAAGGCGATCTCCGGTTTGCGCAGCAGGGTGCTCTTGCCGGTGCGGAAATCGTAGTGGTAGATCTCGCTGGGGTTCAGGTAGCTGTTGAACACGTAGTAGGTCTCGGTGTCGGCCTCGTGGCCGTGGAAACCGCCCACGCTGCCCAGGCCCGGCAGGGGGATGTCGCGGACGAAGGTCCCGTCCAGGTCGAAGACCTTCACCAGGTTGACCACGTCGTGCATGTAGGTCACGACGAACTGGTTGTTCAGGATGGTCGCCCCGTCGATGGGATCGGTGCTCTGGGGGATGATCTCACGCCAATGCTCGCGGCCGGGATTGGTGATGTCGATGGCGATGACCTTCTCGCGCGGGGCGTCCAGGTTGGTGCGGATGAAGAACACGGTGCCGTCGTTGCCCAGGAAATCGTAGCTGGCGTCGAAATCGTCCAGCAAACGGTGGACACGCTTGCTCTTGTCGGCCAGGTCCTTGTAATACAGCCGGTTGTTGCGGCTCGTACCCTGCCAGACGGAGATGACCAGGTAGCGGCCATCCTCGCTGACGCTGCCGCCGAACCCCCATTCCTTCCGGTCGGGGCGCTCGTATATGAGCATGTCTTCGCTCTGGGGTGTGTCCACCCGATGGTAGTAGAGCTTCTGGTAATAGTTGGCGCCCTCGAAGGTTTCGCCCTCGGCCGGGGCCTGATAGCGGCTGTAATAGAAGCCGCGCCCATCCAGATCCCAGGCCGCGCCGCTGAATTTGCTCCACTCGATCTTGTCCTTGAGGTCCTGGCCGGTGGTGATGTCCCGCACGTACCAGGTGCGCCAGTCCGAACCGCTGACGCTGGTGGACCACGCGAGATACCTGCCGTCCCGGCTGACGGACATGTCGCCCAGGGCGACGGTCCCGTCCTCGCTCAGGGTGTTGGGGTCCAGCAGCACGCGCGGCTCGGCGTCCGGCGTATCCTGGACGTAAAGCACCGACTGGTTCTGCAGGCCGTTGTTCTTGAAGAAGAAGACCCGTCCGCCCTCCCGGAACGGAGCGCTGTACCGCGCGTAGTCCCAGATCTCGGTCAACCTGTCCGCGAAGCCCTGGCGCGAGGGGATGGATTTCAGGAAGCCGAAGGTCAGCTTGTTCTGGGCTTCGACCCAGGCGTGGGTCTCGTCCGAGTCCACGTCCTCCAGCCAGCGGTACGGGTCGGGAACCTCGGTGCCGTGGTAATCGTCCATCTGATCGGTGATGCGGGTTTCGGGATAGGTGAGTCGCTCCATCTTGACGGGTTTCCTCGTGAAATCGGGGACCGTATCCCCGTGTGTATCCTGCCGGGTGTTGCAACCGGAAAAGAGCAGCATTGTCGCCAGGGACAGCAGAGCCACGAAGGGCATCCTAGGCAGGGGCCGGCGGGCCCGGGCTGGGAATTCATGCAGGGACATGCCATACTCCTTGGGAAAAGCTCGGCGGCCATCGCCGATCCTGCGGGGGTCGGGAATTCGTCGCTGCACATTACACCCGGGAAGGTTCTATGTCAGCCCTTGGTTGGTGCTTCAGGATATCGGGACGGGAGCGCGGCCGTGCAGATCCTGCATGAGGACAACCATCTGCTCGTGGTGGCCAAGCCGGCGGGCCTGCTGGTCCAGGGCGACGCCAGCGGCGACGAGACCCTGCTGGATCAGGCGCGGGAATACCTGCGGGTCAAGTACGCCAAGCCGGGCAAGGTGTACCTGGGGCTGGTGCACCGCCTCGACCGCAACGTCTCGGGGGTGGTTGTCCTGGCCAGGACCAGCAAGGCGGCCGGGCGTCTCTCCCGTCAGTTCCGCGACGGGACCGTGGTCAAGACCTACCTGGGCGTGGTGGCCGGGGAGCCCCCGGACGGATCCGTGGAACTGAGGAGCTGGCTGGCCGCCCAGGGCGATGCCCGGGGCCGGACCCGGGCCGCCTCGGAGCCCTTTGCCGGGGCCAAGGAGGCTTTGCTGAATCTGGCCGTGCGCGAACGGGGCGCCGGGACCGCCCTGGTGGAGGTCCATCCGGTAACCGGACGCCGCCATCAGATCCGGGCCCAGCTGGCCCTGGCCGGTTGGCCCCTGCTGGGCGACGTGAAGTACGGCGCGAGCGGCAGGCTGCCCGGTCGGCGCATCGCCCTGCACGCCTGGAAAATCGCCTTTGACCACCCGGTCGGCGGGCGGCCCCTGCTGATCGTCTGCAATCTGCCCGTTGACTGGCCGTGGCCCAACCCGGAATATTAAGGCCAGCCCTGTGTCCGGCCGCAGGCCTCGTCGCCTGCGGCCGCCTCGCATTTTGACAAGAGGCAAGGAATGTTCGAGATCGATGTGACCATCGTCGGGGGCGGTGCGGTCGGTTGCGCCGTGGCCGCGGCGTGCGCCCGGCGCGGCTATTCCGTGGTGTTGCTGGAGCAGGAGGCCGGGTTGGGGCGGGCCACCACCTCCCGCAACAGCCAGGTGTGCCACGGCGGCATGTACTATCCCGCCGGGACCCTCAAGGCGCGATTCTGCGTGGAGGGCAGGCGGTTCATCAAGCAGTTCTGCCGGGAACACGGTGTGGGTTATCGCGAGTGCGGCAAGCTGATCGTGGCCACGTCGGAGGACCAGATCCCGGTGCTGGAGGAACTGCACGCCCTGGGCCTGACCAACGGGGTCGAGGACCTGCTCCTGATGGATGGGTCCGGGCTGAAGCGGCTGGAACCGGAGGTCGGGGCCGTGGCGGCCCTGTACTCGCCCCGGACCGGCATCATGGACGCCGAGGGGCTGGCCAAGGCCTTCGCCAGGCAGGCGGAGGAAAACGGCGCCCGGGTCATGACCGGCGCCCGGGTGGCGGGCCTGCGCCGGGAAGATGGCGCCTGGTCGGTCACCGTGGAGCCGGGGGCCGTGGCCAGGGAAGGCTGGGAACACCGCAGTCGGTGCGTCGTCAACTCCGCCGGGCTGTGGGCGGACAGGGTGGCGGCCATGGCCGGCATCGATCCCGGCCGACGGGACTGGAACCTGCATCTGTCCCGGGGCAACTACTTCACCGTGGATCCCCGCCACAGCGGCCGGGTGAAGCACCTCGTCTATCCCATCCCTCCGGCCGACGGCTCGACCCTGGGGGTGCACGTCTGCCTCGATCTGGGCGGCAGGATGCGCCTGGGACCGGACTTCGAGGTGCTGGACCCGGATCCCCGACCCGGATCCGATGGCTGCAGCCTTGACGAGGATCTGGACTACCGGGTCGATCCCGGGCGCGCCGGGATGTTCTATTGCGGTGCGCGGGAGTTCCTGCCGTGGCTCGAGCCGGACGACCTGACCCCGGAGATGAGCGGCATCAGGCCCAAGCTCTGCGCCCACGGCTTCCGGGATTTCGTCATCGTCAGGGAAGACCGGGAACCCTGGGAGGGTATGGTCAACCTGGTGGGCATCGATTCCCCCGGATTGACCAGCGCGCCGGCCATCGGCGAGCGGGCGGCCTCGCTCGTGGACGGGTACCTGTCGTGATCCGGACCTGCGTCCTCGATCCCGGGGGCATGGTATGTGGGTAGCCCTGGGATTGTCGGTGATCTGCGGGCTGCTGGTCATGCCCGGGGTCAGGGTCGGGCGCGGACGGGCCCGGCCCCTGCTCAAGGGCACAGGGGAGCAGTGGCGGCGCAACTACGGGCGCCGCTCGTTGCTGCGACTGCTGGGAGCCGTGGCCGCCGCCGGTGCGCTGGCCTACTCGGGGCTCGACCGGCTGGTTGATGAGCGGGTCGGAGGCGGCACACGCAGCTCCGGCGGAGACAACGTCTCGGCCGTGATAAGATTCTCGGGGGAGCGTTTCTGGTTCCTCAACTGGTTACTGGTCGCATGCATCGACGCCTGGTGGCGCTCCGGCGGTTTCAGCCGCTGGGGACGCCGGAATTTCGAGGCCATGGTCGTGGGCCTGCCCACGCTGTGGGCCGTGCAGCGGGGGCTGGGGGCGGACCGGCCTTCGGCGGCGGCGGCCGATCCGCGCTGGCATCCCCTGAGCGCCGCCCACTCGGCCTCGGGGCACACCTTCATGGCGGCGATCCCCTGGTTGAACCTCGCACGCACGTGGCGATTGTCCCTGGGACGACGGTTCGCCTACGTCGGATCTGCTCTGACGGGCTGGTCGCGCATGAATGACCGCAAGCACTATCTTTCCCAGGTGATCCTGGGCTGGACCATAGCCTGGAACGCCGTGGACGCCGTTCAGGACCATGGCGGTAACGAGGCGACAAACATCCAAAGGATTCCTGATGAAACACCGGCATCTTGACCTGTTGCTGAAATCCACCTTCCTGTCGCTGATGCTGCTGGCCGTGCTGGCCGTGACCGTCATGGCGAAGGGCCTGCCGGCGGTCCTCGACTATCAGCTGGATCCCGTGAACGTGGTGCCCGTGCTGCGGACCGAGCCCATCGATGCGGCTGGCTTGTCGGCCGCCGACGCCCGCGGCGACCGGCCGGACTCGCCCTACCGTTTCGCCTTGGCCCAGCAGGTGGCCGCGACCTGTGCGGAAAACGGCCGCTGGGAAGAGCCCACGCCGCTGCACCGGGTCTGGCGCCTGCGCATCGTGGCGCCAGGGGCCCTCTCGGTGAACTTCGGCTTCACCGTTTTCGATCTGCCTTCCCGCGGGCAGCTCAGCATCTACCCCACCGATCTGCAGGGGCCGGACGATCCGCGCGGAATCCGTGCCTTCGGGGATGGGGACCAGGATATCCTGGGTCAGCTGTGGACTCCCGTGGTTCTGGCCGACGATGTCATCATCGAGTTGAGCGTGCCCACGGGTGCGGCGAGTCCCCGCTTGCAGCTGGCGGCCGTCAACCGCGGCTACCGGTTTTTCGGCGAGCAGGTGGGAGCCAAATCCGGTTCGTGCAACATCGACGTGGTCTGTCCCGAAGGCGACGACTGGCGGGAAGAAATCAACGCGGTGGGCGTCTATACCATCGACGGGGTCTGGAAGTGCACCGGTTCCCTGATCAACAACACCCGGCTCGACGGCGCCCCCCTGTTCCTGACGGCCTATCATTGCAACAACAGCATGGATCAGTACGCCAACACCGTGGTCGTGTATTGGAACTATCAGAGTCCCGTCTGTGGGCAGCACGGGGGAGGCCTGCTGGAGGATTTCTCCACCGGCGCCATATTCCGCGCCACCTACCAGGTGTCGGATTTCACCCTCATCGAGCTGGACGATCCCTTGGACCCGGAGTTCGGGTGCACCCTGGCGGGCTGGGACCGGCAGGATCGGGCACCCGAGGCGGCCGTCACGATCCATCAGCCCAGCACCGACGAGAAGAGCATCAGCTTCGAGAACGACCCCCTCACGGTGACCACCTATCTGCAGAACGACGTCCCCGGCGACGGAACCCATCTGCGGATTACCGACTGGGATCTGGGCACCACCGAGCCGGGTTCCTCGGGCAGCCCCCTTTTCGATCCGAATCACCACATCATAGGCCAGCTTCACGGAGGTTATGCGGCCTGCGGCAACGACCTGTCCGACTGGTACGGCCGCCTGTTCACCTCTTGGGAAGGGGGCGGGACGCCGGACAGCCGCCTGAAGGATTGGCTGGATCCTGCCGGTACCGGCGTGGTGAACCTGGATCTGCTGGATCCGGTCCGGTCCGAGCTGACGGTCACGCCCGAGACCGACCTGTCCTTGACCGCCTTGGCGGGGGGTGATCTCTCCCATACGACCGCCAGCTACCTGCTGCGCAACGTCGGGGGCGCCGCTCTCGATTTCCAGGTGGTTTCCGATCAAAGCTGGCTGCTGGCCGCTCCGAACCGGGGCTCGTTGTCGCCGGGCGGGGAACAGGAGATCGCCATCACCCTGGGGGCCGGGGCCTCCGATCTGCCGGTGGGCATCCACCTGGCGGAATTGTCCTTCGCCAACCTGAGCAACGGCCTGGGGGATGCGACGCGGACGGTCACCCTGGAGATCCTGCCGGCGGAGCCGGAGATCGCGGTGCCGGTGCCCAACCCCTTCGTGGATTTCGCCGTGATCGGCTATGTCCTGCCGGAGGCCGGCCCCGTCCGGGCCCGGATCCTGGATGTGCGCGGACGTGTGGTGCGGGATTTCGGATCTCTGGAAGGAGTGGCCGGGCCCAATGAACTGGCCTGGAACGGCACGGACGACCAGGGGCGCCCGGTGGCCGCGGGCCTGTATATCCTGCGTCTGGAGGCCGGGGACGTGACGCTGCAGACGAGCATCTCCCGCCTGCGCTGAGGCGGATGATGCCCGTCCTCGGATTATGTCGGGCGGTCAGCCGCCCCGGACCAGGGCGTTGAACTCCTCGATGCGCGGATCCCAGTGCTCGGCCGAGGCGAAGACCTCGGTCCAGAAGTCGGGATCCCAGAGCCGGCGCAGCTCCTCGACGTCGCGCCCCTGTTGCTCCACCCACGTGAAGTACTTGAAGTTGTGCAGCTCCTTGCGGTCGGCGTAGCCCAGTTCCCGCATGTGGTCGGTGGTGATGCCCTCGATCCAGCGGGCGTGATGGCGCAGGGCGTCGTCCCGCCGGTAGGGGCCGGCCTCGGCGTTGAGGTCGCTCAGACGTGAATGGTACATCTCGGCCGAGTCGGTCAAAGAGGTGACGATCACGTCGTCGCCGGTCATCTCGTAGTAGCGGGCGGTCTTGATGGACGCGACCAGGTTGGCGATGCTGGAGATGCCCAGCAAGGGCAGCTGCCCGGTGAGCTCCTCGGCGAGGCCCTCGTCGTGCAAGGTGGCCAACCCGACCTCCTCGTTGAACAGCCGCAGCAGATCCATGCACTGCTGGTCGTCCACCGCGCAGACCATGTCCGTATTGCGCACGTTGTGGATCCAGGGCACGTGCTTGTCCCCGATGCCCTCGATGCGGTGGCCGCCGAAGCCGAAGGCGTACAACGTGGGGCACTGCAGGGCCTCGGCCGCGGTGGTGATCATGTTCGGGTGCAGGGTCTTGAGGTAGTCGCCGGCGGCGATGGTCCCGCCCGAGCCGGTGGCCGAGACGTAGGCGCCCAGGCGCTTGCGGTCGCCGTCGAGCTGCTCGAAGATCTCCTGGATCATCGATCCGGTCACGTGGTAGTGCCAGATGGAGTTGCCGAACTCGTCGAACTGGTTGAAGATGACGCACTCGGGACGGGTGGCGCGCAGCTCCCAGCACTTGTCGTAGATCTCCTTGACGTTGGATTCGCAGCCGGGGGTGGCGATGACCTCGGTGGCCACGCCCTTGAGCCATTCGAACCGCTCGCGGCTCATCTCCTCCGGCAGGATGGCCACCGAGTGGCAGGCGAGCAACTTGGAGTCGAAGGCCCCGCCGCGGCAGTAGTTGCCCGTGCTGGGCCAGACGGCCAGGTTGGTCTCGGGGTCGAACTGTCCCGTGACCAGGCGCGGCACCAGGCAACCGAACGCGGCGCCCACCTTGTGGGCCCCGGTGGGGAACCACTTGCCCACCAGGCCGATGATGCGCGCCGGCACGCCGGTCAGCTCGGAGGGGAACTCGATCCAGTTGCCCTGATTGAAGAGGCCGGTTTCCGGATCGTTCTTCCAGGTGATGCGGAACAGGTTCAGCGGATCGATGTCCCACAGCCCCACGTCCTTGAGCCTGGCCCGGATGTCGGCGGGGATCAGGGAGGGGTCCTTCATCTGCGCCAGGGTGGGGATGATGATGCCGCGTTCCCGGCAGCGCCGGGCGGCCTTGTCCCGGATGGCGGGATCGATCTGGGAAAGGGAGAGGTCCATGGGATATCGCTCCAGCGGGATTAAAGACGAACGGTCCGGTCAGTGATCCCCAACAATAGGTTTTCCCCTGGTGTCCGGTCAACCCGGGTTTGCGGCGGGTTTGCGGCGGTGTCTGCGGCGGGGAAAAAGGCGGAAATGAACCCGGCCATTGCTTATATTGGCGCCGAGGAAGTCGCAACCAGCGGTTCGCCGGGAAAATAAGGAGGACATGATCATGGCCATCGAGACGACAAGGGAAATGGTGGAACAGGTTTACGGACGCTCCCGCGACAAGCTGGCGGTGGTGCGCAAGCGCTTGGGACGGCCCCTGACACTGGCCGAAAAGGTCCTGTTCGGCCACCTTGCCGATCCCGATCACCAGGAATTCGCCCGCGGCGAGGCCACCCTGGCTTTGAACCCCGACCGGGTGGCCATGCAGGACGCGACGGCCCAGATGGCCATCCTGCAGTTCATGCAGGCCGGGCGCGACGAGGCCGCCGTGCCGACGACCGTCCATTGCGACCACCTGTTGCTGGCCCGCAAGGGGGCCGAGTACGACAAGCTGCACGCCCTGGACGTGAACAAGGAAGTCTATGATTTCCTGAGCTCGGCCGCGGCCCGCTACAACATGGGCTTCTGGAAGCCCGGCTCGGGCATCATCCACCAGATCGTCCTGGAGAACTACGCGTTTCCCGGCGGGCTGATTATCGGCACCGACAGCCACACGCCCAACGGCGGCGGCCTGGGCATGATCGCCTGCGGCGTGGGTGGGGCCGACGCCGTGGACGTCATGGTGGGCATGAATTGGGAGGTGAAGCACCCGAAGCTCATCGGGGTGAAGCTGACCGGCGCGCTCAACGGTTGGACCGCGCCCAAGGACGTGATTCTCAAGCTGCTGGGCATCCTGACCGTCAAGGGCGGCACCAACGCCATCGTCGAGTACTTCGGACCCGGCGCCGACGCCCTGAGCTGCACGGGCAAGGCCACCATCACCAACATGGGAGCCGAGCTGGGGGCCACCACCAGCATCTTCCCCTACGACGCCAACATGGCGGAGTACCTGCGGGCCACGGCGCGGGCCGATCTGGCCGACCTGGCCGACGCCAACGGTGACCTGCTGACCGCCGACGCCGAGGTGGCGGCCGATCCCGCGGCGTATTACGACCAGATCATCGAGATCGACCTGTCCACCCTCGAGCCTCACCTGGTGGGCCCGCACAGCCCCGACATCGCCCATCCGGTGGGCCGCATGGCCGAGGACTGCGAGAAGGAGGGCTATCCCCGGGAGCTGACCGCGGCGCTCATCGGCAGCTGCACCAACAGCAGCTACGAGGACATCTGCCGGGCCACGGATGTCGCCCGCCAGGCCCTGGCCAAGGGACTGAAGATGAAGGCCAAGCTGTGGATCAGCCCCGGTTCGGACAACATTTACGAGACCATCAAGCGCGACGGCCAGTTGGCCGTGCTG
>Ga0164318_10001350_pt1 | contig 21664 bp, 21 predicted proteins | sample GuaBasSedimGuay9_FD_113734 | JGI IMG/M metagenome (GOLD analysis project Ga0164318, IMG submission 113734) | Subseafloor sediment microbial communities from Guaymas Basin, Gulf of California, Mexico - Guay9, Core 4571-4, 0-3 cm | ecosystem: Environmental > Aquatic > Marine > Hydrothermal vents... | reverse complement strand
TATGGGTATGAAGAGGCAGGATTCAACTTTTTTTCATCACATAGCAAATTCAAGCTAGCCAGTCGATTATCTCCATAGATACGCTTTGATTCCTTTTACCGACCATACCTTGGGGGGTGGGGGCTAAGAGTTAGGATACGAATTCATATTCATTCGTGTCCGATTTTATATAGCATCCGTGCATCACTTTACCATGGAAAAGAGGCTGTCCCTCTATCTGATCGTCGTTCTGCTCGTGTCGGTATCATACATTGGATTCCTGTCGTTCATGATGGATGTGCTGGATAGGGACGAGGTCCTCCGGGATTACCCCTTTCAGCCTCCGGATGACATGTCAAGGTTCCACTTTCCGGACAATGAAGGACTCAACACATCGATAATGAGCTCCGTTCGACTTGCGGGTGATTACCTTGTAAACCACCTTTCCCCGAAGGGAAGATGGGATTACGAGTACAACGCCACATCAGGGAAGAGCTCGGGTGATTACAATCTGCTCAGACATGCCGGAACAACCTACGCCTTGTCGCTCATCTTCAAATACGGAAGGGACCCGGACCATTACAACGGGAGTGTGAGGAGCATGAACTACCTGCTCTCCCGTTACATGAGGTTCCGGTGGGTTGATGATTCGGAGATAGCCATCCTTTCCTACGGAACCTGCACGAAGCTCGGGGGGCCTGCCCTTGTTCTGATGGGTATCCTTCAATTGAAGGATGTGGACCCGGGACTCGGATATGACAGGGAGATGAGGGGATGCCTGAACTTCATACTGAAGATGCAGAGAGATGACGGCAGCTTTCAGTGCTACTTCGGGTCGAGGGAGGACGAGCAGTCCGATTACTATCCCGGAGAGGCCATGCTGGCGCTTTCGATGTATCACAGGATGAGAGGTGGTACTGCCGTTCTCGAAGCCCTGAAAGATGCGGCCTCCTTCTACAATGGACATTTTCCGGACGGGTACACGGCATATTCGCCATGGGCGACGGAGGCTCTCGTGTATCTCGATACGATCGAGAACAATGAGAGCTTCAGAATGAAGGCCCATGCCATGGCCAGATCATGCATGAGGGGTCAAATATACGGAGGTGAAGATCCGTTCGTGATAGGAGCCTTCTCGTCCAACCCGGGTGCATCGACGGCATCCAGGATCGAATCGGTGTGCGATGCCTACCTTCTTGCAAAGAGGACGGGTGACCATCGCAACTCCACAATCTACTGGTATTCAATCGATCTGTGTGCGGATTTCCTGATGAGGTTTCAGCTTGCATCAGGGAGTGTGTCAGGTCTGCCGCACCCGGAAAGGGCATTGGGGGGTGTACCGAATGCCAGGGACGACCTGACAATCAGAATAGACAATGTTCAGCACACCGCGGTCGTCCTCATAAAGGTCATGGTCTACCAGGTGGGAGTGGAACATATATGACGGACATTCCGGTTAGGGCCTGTCCGGGCAGATCTCTCATGGAATGATGATTCGGATCGGTCGGTCCAAAACGACCAATCCGAAAAATGTATGCACGGAATTTTCCTCCACCGATTCATTTCTGCCTTTTTGTGAAATAATATATACCTAATTCAATCATATCTACCATCTGGAGATTTCGAAAATGTATGTTGGTGTCATTCTCTACAGGTTCAGACCGGACAGGATAGATGATGCGATCAAGGCGTGGAGGGACATGGTGATACCGGAAGCCAGGAAGCATCAGGGTTTCATCCGTGCTGAGATGTTTGCGGACAGGGAAACGGGCAGGGGGATGGATATCGGCTACTGGCAGACCAGGGAGAATGCCGCTCATTTCGAGGAGAGCGGAGCATACGGTTTCCTTATCAACGAACTCTCGGATTACCTGGAGGTTCCGCCCCAGAGAATGCAGTTCGAGAAGGTTCTTGAAGTGTAGGGATCAGAACCGCTTCATCACGTACTCCAGGACCGATTCGAATATCTTCCTCCCGTCCCCCTCCTCGGGACCCACCCTTCTCCTGTACCAGTCCGGGTGGGTGTTCCTGAAGAAAACCCTCTCGGGGTGGGGCATGAGGCCGAAGACGTTTCCCCCGTCATTCGTTATTCCCGCTATGTTGAACTTCGAACCGTTGGGATTGTAGGGATAGGGGGCTTCGACATCCCCCGAAGGGTCGGAATACCTGAACACAATCCTGTCCTCGTCGAACAGCCGCTCGTAGAGTCCCCTCTCCCGTTCGGCGGGGAGCATGAACTTCCCCTCGGCATGGGCGGAGGGAATGAGCCTGATCTCGTTCTCTTCCAGCTTTCCCGTCCATGCGCATTTTCCCCTGTTTACGTGTTTTAGAAGTGTGGGTCTGCATTCGAACCTTCCGGAATCATTGGCGTGGAGGACCGCTTCCGGATGCTCCGACATTGCGGAATCGAATGCAGGCAGTATTCCCAGTTCCACCATGATCTGGAAGCCGTTGCAGAAACCACCAACCGCCTTTCCTTCATCTATGAACCTCGCAAGGTCCCTGCCTGATGAGGCCTTCATCCTTGCAGCAAATATGGCGCCGGCGCGGACGTAGTCCCCCGCAGAGAACCCTCCCGGGAACATAAGTATCTGATAATCATCCAGGGACCTGTTCTCCCCTGCCAGGGTGTCCCTTCCCTCAAGCTGTTTGAGATGGACGAACTCCGGGTCGGCCCCAAGCCTCCTGAATGCATCGAAGGTCTCCTGCTCGCAGTTCGTTCCCTCCATCCTGAGCACGCAAACCTTCACCTCATCAGCCTTCATCATGACCCCTCCATCAGTTTCCTCAGGCCGTTCCTCCACGCATAATCAAGATCGGATACGGGCACATCCATAAGGATGGTCTCACCGTCGGTTATCCTGAGGGAATCACCGAGGACCGTTCCGAGTTTGGTGTAGGGAGCACCCTTCCGGGAGAGGCAGTCCTCGACCTTGAGGGCATACTGGGGTGGGACCTCGATGAGGTAACGTGAATTGGACTCGGAGAACAACTTCTCGTTCACATCCATTGGTTCCCCCTCGTCCTCCGACATGGAACCGACCCTCCTGATATTGATATCTGCGCCAAGGCCTCCGCCGATGCACATCTCGGATATGGCGGCAGCCAGCCCCCCTTCCGAAAGGTCGTGTACTGAGAAGAGAAGCCCCTCGCCGTTCATCTCCAGAATGGCATCCATGCACTTTCCGGAAAGTTCAAGGTCCACGTCGGGAACGCACGAACATTCCACGCCCATGTATCTGAAGAAGGCCGTCCCTCCCATCTCGTTCCTTGTCCTTCCAACAAGATATATGATATTCCCTTTCTCCTTGAGGTCGGGTGTGGTTGCTGACCTGATGTCGTCAATGAGGCCCACCATCATGATCGTCGGTGTGGGCGGGACCTTGCCTATCTCCGATTCGTTGTACAGGGAAACGTTGCCTGATACCACGGGGAGTGTGAAGTGCCTGGCGAATTCCCCAATTGCGGTGCATGCCCTCTCGAAGTCCCCCAGCCTGTCGGGCTTCTCCGGGTTGCCGAAATTGAGGCAGTCGGTGACGGAGTGCGGATAGGCACCCGTGGAGACCAGATTCCTTACGGATTCCTCCATCGCCGACAGGGTTCCCCGGTAGGGGTCGAGTTCGCAGAAATAGGGGTTGACATCGGCCGTTATCACTATTCCCTTGTAGGAATCCTCCAGCGGTTTGATAACGGCGGCATCGGACGGACCGGGTGAGAACGGCATACCGGCATAGGGCTTGATGACGGTCCTGCCCCTGACCTCATGATCGTAGACCCTGAACACATCCTCCTTGGAGCATATGTTCGGAGAGGAGAGGATCGACAGCAGGGCATCCTCCAGCTTTTCACGGGGAAGTGGTCCTATGCCCGGGTCCGGGATGTCCCTGTCGACCTTCCGGGATTCGAATATCCGGCAGTATTCCGGACCGGCAGTGAAGAATTCAAGGTCCAGGTCAAGGATCGTCCGGCCGTGCCACAGCGCCTTCACCCTCTTTCCCTCCACCACCTCGCCTATGACCACGGCCTCGACATCCCACTTTCTGAACATATGAAGCACGGCGTCCACGTTCTCAGGCGCTACCGAAACCATCATTCTTTCCTGGGATTCGGACACCCAGATCTCCCACGGGGCAAGCCCCTCCTCCTTCAGGGGGACCCTGTCGAGATGTATCACGGCTCCGGCTCCGCCGTCGAGCGCCATCTCGCCGCTGACGCAGGACAGCCCTCCTCCTCCAAGGTCCTTCATGCCCCTGAGAAGCCCCTTCTCGTTCGCTTCAAGGCATGAATGGATCAGGGGTTCCTTTGTTATGGGATCCCCGAGCTGGACCGAGCCCCTGTCCTTCTCCTCGGACTCTGCCGAGAGGTCCGCCGAGGCGAAGGTCACCCCGTGGATGCCGTCCCTTCCGGTGCGTCCGCCTGCCAGTATGTATACCTCGCCGGGTCCTCCCACCCTTGAGTGAATGACATTTTCCTTTCTGCCGATCCCCACGCAGCCGACATTGACAAGAGGGTTGCCCGTATATCCCGGATGGAAGTTCACCATCCCCGCCACCGTGGGGATGCCTATCCTGTTCCCGTAATCCCTTATACCGGCAACCACACCGGAATAGATGAACCTGGGGTGGTTGATCCCCTCGGGGACCTCCTCTGCGGGGGTGTCCAGGGGTCCGAAGAAGAGGGGGTCGATTACCGCAATCGGCTGTGCTCCCATGCATAGAACATCCCTTATTATGCCGCCCACGCCGGTGGCGGAACCTCCGTAGGGACCTATGGCCGACGGGTGGTTGTGGGATTCCAGTCCCACGCAGTAAACATGTTCATCATCGAACTCCACAACCCCCGCATCCTCCCCTTCGATGACGGTCTGGGGGGCCTTTATCCCGATGAATGACCTCTTCATGAAATACTTCGATGATTTGTAGCAGCAGTGCTCGGACCATGCCTGCCCCAGTGCTTCAAGTTCGACGTCGGTCGGGTCCCTGCCTTCCGAGATGAAATGGGTCCTGATCCTTGACATCTCCTCGGTTGAAAGGCCGATGCCCATGATCTCCGAGATGCCTCCCAGCTCATCCTCGCTGGCCTCTGAGAGGAGAACGACCCTGACAGGTGTCCCCGCTTCCATTTCCCTGAACAGATGTGATACGTCCATGGATGACCCTCAGAGGAAAACTATCTCGTGGGTGTGGATGACCGGATTCGTCAGTATCCTTCTGCACATCTCCTCTACCCTCTCGCTCGCCTCTTCCCGGGAAGGGGCATCGATCTCCATTCTGTAGACCTTGAGGCTCTTTACGCTCTTGACCTCATCATAACCCAGAAGCTCCAGGGATTTCAGTGTATTGGCCCCTTCGGGGTCGCTTATCCCCTTCTTGAGCCCCACCTTGACCTCGACCGTGAACATGGAAACACATCCTTCATATCGTCTTCGGGCTTCTACCCTGCATGGGGTATGAGAAGGAGTGATATAACCTTAATCAGAGTAGATGAAGAGGTACGTCATGGCTCTGACCAAACATTAAATACCGTTTTATCGTTAATCTGGGTGCCGGGTTGGTATTGTTGATTCTCCCGACGGTGGTTCGATGGCAAGGGTGAGGAAGTCCACCTACAGGCAGCCGATGACTCCGAAAGGTATCGAGGGTATCGAGAAAGGCACCCTGAAGTGGTTCGACCCGGAGATGTTCGTCAACTTCAACACGGGTTCACTGGAGCAGTATCTTGATGAGAGGAACAGGGTTCACGGTTTCGCCGAGAAGGCGTGGTCATGGAAATGGGTGCTGATAGCGGTAGGTATCGGGGCTCTGTTCGCGATGGTGAACCAGTATGTCGGGCTCAAGGTGGGGATGGTGGTTGCGGGGTCATGGTACATGGTGTACCTCCTGGGAATGGCAGCAAGGCTGAAGCCAGCTTCCCTGAACATCGCTGCAACAGCTTCCAACGGAGCCGCGATGATATGCACCGGTTTCGTTTTCACATTCCCCGCGATATACATCCTTGCGCTGGACCCTGCCGAGAAGGTGGGAGGACAGTTCCTTATCAACGAATCGGTCCTGCCGTCTCTCCTCCCCATCGCCATAATCTCGGTGATGATATCCGGTGTCCTGGGTGTCATGTACTTCATAATTTTCAGAAGAATATGGCTGGTCGAGGACCCGCTTCCCACTCCCGGTTTCGAGGCAATGGTCAAGCTATTGGATCTCTCCCGGGCAGCTTCGGCCGAGGCCACGGCTCAGGCGAAAACATCCTTCAGGCAGGCGATGGGGTGGATAGGGGCGACGGCCCTGTTCACATTCTTCAGGGACTTTCCCCTCTTCAAACATGCGGGGCCCTTCTCACCCCTGGGTGGAGAGATATCCATCATGGACAGGATGGCGATGGCCTTCGGGCTGCAGAAATACTATCAGGCGGGTGACATAATCTTCACCCCCGAACCTGCAAAGGTAACGTTCCTCTCCGTCACCCTGATACCCCTGCAGTTCGGTCTTGGCTGGTTCATGAAGTTTCGGACGGCCGCCCTCATTTTCCTTGGAACGGCCTTCACCTGGTTTGTCGTGGTCCCGGTGGCCGTTTGGACCCATGCTCCCTACTTCTGGGCGAACTCGGGTGAGTTCTTCGACGTATCCCTGATGCATCTGTTCACCGGTGCCGACCTTGCGGGAACCATCTACGAGGGCATACCCACATCTCCCGCATTTGCCGCCTATTCCATGGCCAGGGTCATGGCCATCGGGTGCATTCTGGGAGGCGGGCTTACAGCCCTTGTCAAGATGCTCCCGGTTTTCAAGACTGTATTCAGGGATGTCCTCTCATCCATGCAGGGAGGGGAGGAGAAGAACCTGAAGAAGGCCTTCTACATTCCGGGCAGGGGATGGTACGAGTGGCCCGCATCACATATATGGATAGTATTCTCCCTGACCATAGTTCTCGTGTCCATCTTCTTCATCGTGGGGGGCTTCAATCCCATATCATCAATCGTGTTCTCCATACTGCTGGTGTTCCTCACGTTCCTTCTTGGCGCCATCGCGGTCAAGGTCATGGGTGAAACGGGGACCGAACCCGTATCCGCCACATCCTTCCTCGTACTGCTGATACTCATGGGCGTTTTCATTCTGGTACTTCCGGTGTTCGGCATCAGAATGTCGGAGAGCGAGATAATCGTCATGTCACTTGTGGGAACCACGGTTTTCGGGGCAGCCATTTCGATGTCGGGCGATGTTGTAATGAACTTCAAGATCGGGCTGTACTGCGGGAACAGACCGCATGATCTGGTGAAGGCGATAACAATCGGTATCGTCCCCGGGGCCATAGTTTCCGGTGTTTTCGCCGTTGTTTTCTCCTACGGCCTCGGTGTGGGCGACCTCAATCTTCCAGCTCCCCAGGCACATGCGTTCTCGATCTTCGTCAAGGCCATCATAGAGAATGCCATACAGCTGAAGATATTCGGAGCGGGAATCCTCATAGGTATCGTTCTCGAGCTTCTCATCGGTATGGGAACCGCATTCGGTCTGGGTATGTATCTGCCGCTCGGGCTGCAGATACCGATGCTTATCGGTGGTGCCTCCAGGGACCTCTGGGAGAAGAAATATCTCGAGCCCACGGCAAAGGCCAACAACTGGGGCGAGGACAAGAAGACCTTCAAGATCATGGGGACATACATGATGGCGACGGGGTTGATGGTGGGAGAGGCGATCCTAGGGACCTTCGTTGCGCTCTGGATAGTCCTTCCTTCACTTTTCGGCCTTGGATGAGGGTTTCTTCTTCCTCTTCCAGCCCTTCCGCTCCATCTCCGCGGACCATTTCTTGACGATGTCCTCCGGGATGTCTATGGAGTCATTATCCATATCATAGGTCAGCTTCCCTTCCAGGATCATCTCCTCGACAGCCTCCCTGACCATCCTGGCGAAAAGGGGACCGTTGAATATCTCGTCCAGCTGTGCAGCGGCTATCCTGGTTCTCCTGTCGGATCCCGGTTTGATCCTTATCTGAACCTTCTCCTTTCCATCTTTCTTTTCCATGCGTTTTCCCCGCCAGCCCCAATAACATCGACAGTTTTATTAATTGCACCCCGCCTGTTTAATCGATGATGTCGGACCCTGTCCAACATATTCCACCGGAGATAATTAATTTTTTCAGGGAGAACGTCGGCGAGATACTCCTGGTGAAGGGTCCTCCCGGTTCGGGAAAGACCATGTTCTCCCTGGAATGCATGAAGTCGCTGTGTCGTGAGAAGAGAGGCATAACCATATTTCCGAGGATGGATGCCGATCAGCTGAACTCCGAATATTCCTGGCTGATGGATGATAGGGCGGACCATAATCTGCTTCCCTTTCACGGGAACACAAAGATGGCGGACCCCAACTGGTTCAAGAGGGAGTTCGAGTACCTGAACTCCAAGGGCGAAGGGAAGATAGGTTTCATGCTGTTCGATCCCATCAATGCCATAACTGAACAGTACGAGAATCCCGAGAGAAAGATGAAGGAGATAGTTTCTCTCGTCCAGAGTTCGAACGTGTCCGCGATAGTGGTACAGGAGAAGGAAGATACAACATATCTCGATCATCTTGCCGGGGGAGTGGTCCGTCTCTATTTCAACGAGAGGGAAGGCAGAAGGTTCAGGGCCCTCAGGTTCGAGAAGTTGAGGGGGGTCGAGGTCAAGAACTCCAATTACCTCTTCACCCTGCATTCCGGCTTTTTCAGGGCATTCCATCCGTGGTCGGTGGATACGGTCCGAAAGGGTGATTGGGTCCCGATAGAGGATTCGGAGACCCACTTCTCCACCGGTCTGGAGGACCTTGACAGGATACTGGGTGGAGGCTTCAAGAGGGGTTCATACAACATACTTGACGTGGATGACAACATCCTCTCCTCGGAGTACCTCCTTCTCCTGCGGCCGGTTCTGCTAAATTTCCTTCATCATGACCAGGGCGTCATAATGATCACTCCGGCCGGTGAGCACCCGGAATCTATAAGGAATGATCTGGGGACCTACATAGATATTGAAAGGATATCCGACAAGCTCTATTTCCTTGACTATTTCACCGCCACATCGAGAAAGGAATACATAATCCCGATGAGCAGCACCACCAGACGGGAGGGCGCCCAGCAGAAGGGTATGGAGGTCATACAGAGGTTGAGGGGCAGGGAGAACAAACCATATCTCGACTTCGTGGGCCTCGATACCCTGGAATATCTCATCGGCGAATCACTGACATTGAGACGCCTCCTGACGGGGGTCTCCCAGTCAAAGGTCACGAAGACCCTGGGTATCGGTCTGGCAAAGCCCGGTCTGAAGATCGGCCAGGGAATAAGGAACATGTCCGATGTATACATACGGATGGTGAAGATCCACTCCATACCCTGTTTCTTCGGGGTCAAACCGGAAACATCTCTCTACGCGATACTGCCGAGCGAGAGGGATGGGTTCCCCAATCTGGAACTCGTACCGCTGACCTAATTCCTTTTCCTCGTCTTCCTGACGGGAGACCCGCATACCGGACACTCCGGACCGACATCATTCTCGAAGTACCTGCCGCATCCCCTGCATCTCCAGGTCCATTTCCACATTTCCCTTATGGTCCTCTCACCTATCTCCCCCGCGGGGATGAATTCGATCCCCACGGACGATAGAACGTTCTGAATACGGAAATCATCCGTGACGACACTGACATCCCGAAGTTCCATCGCGAGTGCGATGATGGAGAGGTCCGCGGGGGAGAGGAGCTCCAGGTCCCCCGTGAGGGAAGCTTTCTCTTTGGCTGTTTCGATGTCCGGGGGGGACCTGACCTCTAGCCCCATCTCGAGGAGGTTCTCGAGGGTCCTTGCGGGAGCTCCCTTTCCGATCTCGTTTTTCACCTCATCCGTGATGATCACGGACTCAAAACCGGGGGGAATGGAGTTGAACCTTCCCGAGAGTATGGCAGAGGTGTCGAGTATGAGGAACATCCGACCAGGTATGTGCGCGGGTGGTTAAATCAGCTTCCCTGAAGCCCCCTCATCCGTCAAGAGGATAGTAGTGAACCCTCTTTCTTATCTTCTCCTCCATCACCATCTGGGCGTTTGTGAGGAACTTGACATGGTAGAACACGACCTTCCTCGAGACGCCGACCCTCCTTGCTATCTGTACCTGGGTGATGCCGGGTTCCTTCTGTATCTCCTTCAGTATGTTCTCCTGGATCCTGGAGAGCCTTATCTTTCCGGTATCCCGTTTAACTCCGGCCACCCAGAAGCACCTGTTGTTCCCGTCCTGTTCGGAGACGATCAGCTGCTCCTTTTCGAGGATGTTCATGTGGTGTGAGAGGGTCCCGACCTCGAGACCAACGGCCCTCTGGATGGCCCTGAAATGGTCACCGGGATGGTTCATGATGTGTTCGTAGATCTTCTTCCTGTTCTTCTGCTTGAGAAGCTCATCCTCCCTTAATCTGGAGAAGATGAGAGCTCCAACGATTATCAGGATGAGAAGGACCACGACTATCCCGACTATGATCAGAAATGAGCCGCTCCCATCTCCCATGGTGAGTGGTGCTTCATCGCTTTCCTCTTTTTCGGGAGGAGGGGCTCCCGAACCCGAACCACTGTTGTCAATTTGGGATAAATCCGAACTGCCGTCCGTCCTCTCACCATAATCTCCTATCCCCGGTCCCGTAGGGAGGACGTCCTGAAAATCCCCTTCCGTATCGCTGGAGTCGGTCTCATCCTCCTCGGGCGGCTCTTCCGTGACCAGGACGAAGGAGGTGTAGGGGGTCACGAACGAGTAGTTCAATGCTATCGAGGTGACCTTCTCGACCAGTGATTCGAGCTCCCCCTCCACGAGGATGTCGTCAAGGGTCTTTCGTATCATCCTGTGGGCCCAGAGCCTTTTCACGAATTCGTTCCGGGAATCGGTCCGGGTATCGAATGTCTGGGTCCAGTTCATTTCACCGTTCCGGGTCGTCCCCGTGACGGAGGAGGTGATCTCCTCCTCATCGGGATCGAACCTTCCCACGATGACCGCCTCGGATCCCTGGTACAGCGAGGGGAGCTTCCCGGGGATAACGTCGAAAGATCCCGCGTCGTATCCGAACCGCAGGTCCATGACCAGAGGGGTGGAGATCGTATCGTAGAATCCGGTCATCAGCAAACCCGCATTTCCTCCCTCGGGGATGGGTACGGCGAACCCGTTGTTCTCAAGGGACAATGCCTGAAGGAAATCAAGGTCGAGGTCCGCTCCGAAACCGAGGGAATAGATAGAGGCTCCATTCTCATTGTTCATGAGAACATTCTGCCTTATTGCGGAGGTCGATGTCACCCCCGATGTGGGCTGACCGTCGGTGAGGAATACAATTACAGGGACCCTTTCAGCCTGTCCATCGAACATGCCAAGCCCGGACAGAAGTGCATCGTTGATGTTCGTTCCTCCTCCGGCCTCGGTATTCCTTATCAGGACCGCGGCGGATTCCTTGTTGGCTCCCGTTGCATCCACGAGATACTCCTTCCACTTCTCCAGATCCGACGAGAAGGTAATGAGGTCGAATCGATCCTCCCCGTGTAGCTGGTAGATTATCTCCTCGAACGCATCCTTCATCTGCTCTATCTTCTCACCCGACATCGAGCCGGACCTGTCAAGCACGAATATTATGTCCTTTGGCAGGTAGGACCCGAGATCCTCGAGCCGGGGTGAGAACACGTGCATGAAGTACCCCCCGGTCCCGTCGATATGGGTGATGAGGGTCCCCTCGATGGGCGGAGCCTCCTCCGCAAATGAGATGTCTATAATGTCGGTGCTTTCGGGGTCGTGGGGGGAGGTGGTTGGAGTAAGAAGGACACTGGAATTACCGTCCCAGTCCTCGTTCAGAACCGGTGTGGATGAGGAGGTGTCAAGGTCCAGTAGAGCTCCGATCCCCATTATGAAGATGGAGAAGTAGCCTTTCTCGAAATCGGAGTATCCCTCGAAATTCTCCGGATCGAGGTGGAAGTGGTAGCGCCCCATTGTCCTCGCGATTACCTGTTCGTATCTTATCGTGAATGTGATGTTCTGGAACTTTCCGACATTAACGAAGAAGTCGAACGTGTTCTCCGAGGAACTCGAAGTGGCCTGGGAGGCAGTGGTCCCGTTCTCTTTCGCTTCGTTGTATTCCTTCCGAGCTTCCTCGGAAGTGGCCACCCTTGCGTATGTCGTCGTACCGTTTATGGTGATCGACATATTGGTAAGCATCGCATCTTCGGGGAGCTCCAGCGAGAATATCTTCTCCAGGGAGGTGTTCGTCGGATTGAATATCTCGGCTTCGAACTCCGTGACCGCATAATGGTTCTCTATGACCGTGTTTATGGAGATCGAGATAAGATCGAGCCCATCTTCCGTTTCCCCCTCCTCCTGTCCCGGAACCTTCACTGCAAGCAGGGAGGACAGGATCAGAAGGAATATCATGATATATACGGAGTGGATTTTCATTCAAACACCGGTCATTGCATTCCCGGGAAGCTTATTAATCAAGACTGGAACGGTTTTTTGACATATATAAGAACCTTGTGGAACAGATCGGGTCGATCCATGCGCAAGCCTGTTTTTTTCTGGGCAATGCTTATATCCGATCCCTTGATGAAAGCATATGCGCTTCGTGCTCTATCAGATGGAGACCTGTCCCTTCTGCAAGCATTTCAGGAGAATGTTCTTCAGGGATGTTCCCGATGGCGAAACCGTGATGCTGTCCGGTCATGAGGATCCCGGCTGGATCGAGTACTCTCTTGATTACGTTCCAACAGTGATAGCCTACGATGAAGAAGGCAGGGAAGCGGACAGGTTGGGTGCCGAGAGACTGGTGGGGATAAACAGGGATAGATGGGAAGAGTGGAAGGATCGTGTGATGAAAGAATCTTAAAGCGGGATAGTAAGGGTTAAGAATAACATCCTCTTACTCTCACAAAAACCTGCAGGCGTAGTCTAGCTGGTCATGACAAGGGCCTTCCAAGCCTTTAACCCGGGTTCAAATCCCGGCGCCTGCACCATCTCATTTTCGTCAATGATTTTCAATCTCATGAGACGGTGCGACATATCGATAATATACGATGAAAAATGATTGAAGAGAATGAGAACCGTTTTTCATCTCACCCCCCGAACCTGGTCGGCCGTCAATTGATGGACGGTTCGGAGGGTCCTGGCGCCTGCACCATTACTTCATAATCATTTACAATCCTGGTAATGGTGCATTGTCTTCGACGATAGGGATTTGAACCCTTGGGTGGTTGAGCATTGACCTTTCTAAATTGACGATATGGCAATGCTCAACCTGAGTAAAAGCTTCGCTTTTACGGGATCAAATCCCGGCGCCTGCACCATCTCATTTTCGTCAATGATTTTCAATCTCATGAGACGGTGCGACATATCGATAATATACGATGAAAAATGATTGAAGAGAATGAGAACCGTTTTTCGTCTCAATCTTGGCATTGGAATGAAATGGAAATGCCAAGGCCAGTAAAATCTTCGATTTTACGGAGGCCCCCGAACCTAGTCGGCCGTCAATTGATGGACGGTTCGGAGGGTCCCGGCGCCTGCACCATTACTTCATGATCATTTCCAATCCTGGTAATGGTGCATTGTCTTCGACGATAGGGATTTGAACCCTTGGGTGGTTGAGCATCGGTCTCTTCCGATTAACGATATTCCGATCAGTCATGGTATCATATAGGTCTTCATATCAAGGGATACAGCCACGGCCCCGGGAATGCGCTGGGGTAGAGAAGGTAGACGAGACCCAGAAGGAATGCCGGAACGAGCTGCGTGGTGCCGTCATCGTCCGATTTGAACTTGAAGGTCCACGTGTCCGTATGCTCCTTAACATTGTACAGCTTGATTATCTCCGGTCTTATCCTCAGGACGCCCTTGAGCTCCGTGGACTCTCCTATCATCATCGTGATGGCAGCGATACCCGCGAGAACGGGATCGAATCCGAAAACGAGGAACATGATCCATATCGACAGAAATCCCACCGGGAACACGGACCATTTCTTCCAAGCCCTCAGCTCCGATATGATGGGGTCGGCGAACTGGTAGATCAGTATCACCGGGACCGCAACGTTCTGGGGGAGGATCAGCATGATGGCCGTGGAGCCCCAGAGGGACCATGCATAGGCGCCAACCGTTTTCTGCTCATGAGGTCTCTGTCCCAGGAACAGAACACCTTTCTTCAGCCTCAGATACTCCATGAACATGGGGATCAGGCCCAGGCAGATAACGAGCCAGAACTGTCTCGGAAAGAAGAAGAACCTCTCCGGGAACAGATAATATATCACCACGATCCCCGAGACCAGATGTATCCCCCTCCGGAACATGTGATCTTTCAGGCTCAATCGGGGCAGGGCATATTGGGACCCACCGGCCATCGATTCCCCAGTTTCCATACGAAGGGTGATGCAGATATAATGATTTCAACGTTTCCGAAGAAAACCTTTTTCCATCTCACCAAATCCTTAAAGTATCCATAACAACACTTTCCGGTCAAGGAGGATCGGCCCTGGAAAGAAAGGTACTCGATGCATACTGCCCTCACTGCAGGAAGGAGCTCTCCATGCGTCTTCCGCGGGGGATGGACAGGGGGACCTTCTCCCTCGAATGCCCCGGGTGCGGCAGGGACCTGGAGGTAGAGATAGGATTCTCCGGAAAGGAATCAATCAGCATAGACGGGAAGAGGATCTCTTCCCAGAGGGCCATCTCGCTGAGATCCGGTAAAAAGGAGAAGAAACCCCCGATCGTTGCAGCGGAGCTTCCGCTGGAGATGGAGCTTCCGTTCCATCGGAGGATGAGGTTCATCACCGTGATCCTGCTTCTTGTGTTCGTTCTTGGCATCCTGTCCTCTTTCACCACACTTCTGGGGTCCTTTACCATATATGACCTTGAAGAGAAGAGCCCGAACAAACTGGTCACCCTTTCGGTATGGGTCATCGATGCCGATTCGGGGAGGCCTCTGGAGGATGTGAACGTTGTCCTCACTTCGGGGCCCATCAATCACTCGGCGACTTCCGATTACCAGGGTCTTGCCGTTTTGGAGAACCTGACCGCGGAACGTATGGAACTGGAGGTGTCCAGGGAGGGTTACAAGACGGTGAGGAGCTCGATCGCGTTGAGAAGAGGTTCTCCGAACGTGATAGATATTCCGATGGAGCGGGGAAGCAGCCGGGAGGAGCTTCCGGTACTGGTTCACCAGTTCGAGCACGGGAAGTATTCGGGCTTCATAACAAACGTGGCCGCATCGCTGATGCTCGTATCTTCGGTAATGGCCCTCATCTCAGCGATCTTCGTGTACAGAAAGGAATTCTTCTCGCTGGTCCTTCTGGGAGCGTTCATCTCCGTATTTTCGTTCGGGTTCTTTGTGGGGTCCCTTCTGGCTGTTCTTGCGGTGGTCCTGATCATCCTTTCGTACGAGGGTTTCACCCACACCCATAGACTGATTGATCTGCTGAACAGCCTGAAGAGGGAGGATATAAGGAGTCTGCTCAAGGGAGATGAGAGAAAACTGCCTCCCTTACCACCGGCAGACCGCTTGTGAGATCTTTCGTCAGAGCTCCTCCCCGCAGAACGGGCAGAATCTTGGCTCCTTCCTGGTGGAGATCTCCTCCCCGCAGTAGGGGCAGAACCTTGCCTTCTTTCTCTCCTTTGGTATCTTAACGGGATATCTCTTTTCGGTGGTTCGTATATCGGAGGCATTCTCTTCTGGAGACCTTCCGTCGGTCTCTTTCTCCCTCTCTTCCCTGTCCACATTGGGTTTTTGAAAAAGGTCATCCCGTTCCTCGAAATCGTCCTGCGGGGCTAGTGTCGAGGCCAGACGGGCAAGCCCTCCGCTTTCCTGGTCGTAGAATATCATCAGGTCCGGTTTCTTCTCTTTCATCCTTCCCACGCTTGCGTGGTCCCCTATGAGATAATATAGGTTCGCCGCATCCTGAAACCTGCCCGACTCCTCCATCTTCAAAGCGTTCTTTCCGTATTCCTCTCTCATCTTCATTCTTAGTCTCTTTATGTTCTGTTCATCCCGGATGGTCTCGTAGACCCTGAGGGCTTCGGCATAGAGGTTGAGAGATTCGTACCATTCAGCCTGCTTCTTCCTGTCCTTTCGCAATGCTTCCTCGCGCTCCCTGAGCATCTGCTCGTCCTCGCTCTCGGCTGGAGGTACCATGCCTCCAATTTCATCTTCTACATAATAAAAATATAGTGCTTTTTCTTCATGAGAGATATTAGGGCCGATATGGGGTGTGGACATTCCACCCGGACCGCAATCCAGAACCGGAAACGTATTTATAAGAGGTCTTTATACTGAACCTGCTCGAATCAGGAGCCAATGAATGATGAAGGTAGCGGGCAGGTTGTCCGTTACCCGAAGGAGGTATTAAGATGCCAGCGAAATTCGTCAAGTTCGAGATGCCCAAGGACCTTGTTGAATCCGTTTACGAGGCCGTGGAGCTTGCAAGGGATACGGGAAAGATCAGGAAGGGAGCCAATGAGGTTACCAAGGTGGTGGAGAGGGGAAAGGCCAGACTCGTCGTCATGGCCGAGGACACCACTCCCCCCGAGATACTGATGCATGTACCCTATCTTTGCGAGGAGAAGGGAATACCCTATGCCTATGTTCCGAGCAGGAGCGAGCTGGGAAATACCGCATCGCTGAAGGTTCCGACCACAGCGGTTGCCATCATCCAGCCGGGCAAGGGGAAGGTTCTTGTGGAGACCATCTCCAAGAGAATCAAGGACCTGAACAAGAAGGAGTGAAGGAGGGACCCTTTTGCCAGTCGATGGAATACCCGCCGAGGTCGTGGAACTGATCGGCAAGACCGGAATGGCCGGAGAGGCCACACAGGTCAAGGTCAGGATCCTTGACGGAAAGGACAAGGGCAGGATAATCGCCAGAAACGCAATGGGACCCATCAGGGTGGGAGACATCCTGCTGCTTCGGGAATCCGCAAGAGAAGCGAGGAAGCTCAGCGTGAGGTGAGCACATGGTAGAGGCCAGGACCTGCTCCTTTTGTGGAGACAAGATTGAACCCGGAACGGGGAGGATGTATGTGAAGAAGGATGGAAAGATATTCTTCTTCTGTTCCACGAAATGCTACAAGAACATGATAGAGCTCAAAAGGGTGCCCAGGAAGACCAGATGGTCCAAGTATCATGTGAAGGAGTGATATCGTGGGTGTTGAAAGGACCTTTCTGATGATAAAACCCGACGGGGTTCATCGTTCCCTCATCGGGAACATCATAGGGAGGGTCGAGAACAAGGGTTTCAGAATATGCGCAATGAGGATGCTGAGAATGGATCGGGAGATCGCGTCAACGCATTACGCGGAGCACGTAGGCAAACCCTTTTTCGACGACCTTGTATCCTTCATCACATCGGGACCCGTTGTGGCCATGGTGATAGAAGGCGAGGGTGTCGTGGACAGCGTGAGGAAGATGATGGGAATGACGGATCCCCGTGAAAGTCCGCCCGGGACGATAAGGGGAGATCTGGCTGTCGACCTGTCCCGGAACGTCGTTCACGGGTCGGACTCGGTCGAAAGCGCCGAAAGGGAGATATCCATCTTCTTCGATGAGAGCGAGATCATTGACTACCGGAAGGTAGGGGAGGAATGGGTCTATCCCTGAGGACGGGCCCTGACGGGGGACGGAAGATGAAGGACGAGACACTCTGCATTGGGGCCATAGTCGTTGCCGTGCTGATGATTGGCGGTCTTTCCGTCATGACCTGGTTGGACGAAAGGGACAATGACAAGAAGAAGACCGAGGAGATACTCACCGTTTCGGAAGGAGATGAGATCTCGGTCGATTACACGGGGCGCTTCCTGGGTCCCAATGGCGAGCTGGGAGCTCTTTTCGATACGACGATACCCGAGGACGCAAGGAACGATTCCATCCCCAAGGCGATCACATTCGAGGAGAAACCCACGTACGATGACATGACGTTCACCGTGGGCTCGGGCCAGATGATAAAGGGTTTCGACAGGGGAGTTCTGGGTATGACGGTCGGATCGGAGAAGTACATAACGGTCCCACCGGAGGATGGCTACGGCTATCCCATTCCCGAACTCTACTACGACCTACAGTCAAAGCAGTCAATCCCCCTGAGAGAGGAGATTCCCGCGGACAAGTTCCCCACCCTTTTCCCGCAGGTGGATCCGGATACCATGAGTTCGTTCATACATCCCTTCTGGAGCTGGGAGGTATTGATAATTGACCATGATCCCGAGAAGGTGGTGCTTCTCAATCAACCGGTATACATGGAGAACTACGGGCAGTTCCCTTGGAACGTCACCGTCACCGATATATCCACTTCCCGGAACGTGATACAGCTGACACATCACATCGAGGATATAGATCCCGACTCCACCCTTGTGCAGTTCCCGATCATGTATCCCCTGGATGCCGAATGGGCCGATGCTGCAAGGGCAGCAAATCAGGGAAATGACCCCCCATCGGGAAGGATCGCCTCGGTGGGCGGGGTGATCACGATAGACTTCAACAGGGAGGTCGTTGGCCGGACCCTTGTTTTCAAGGTAAGGGTCAACGATATCAAGAGGGAGTGATGAGGATGAGGCGACTTTCAAGGAAAGATGGAAACGGAGCAAGCGACATGGTGCCGTTCCTCGTTCTCGTCGGAGCGATCGTTCTGGTGGTCGCGGGGGTGGTCCTTGCCGATTTCCTGTTCTTCACAACGGAGGATTATCCCGAGGACAACGGAAGGTTCCTGGATGAGAGGGATGTGAACTACGGCAGTCCCTACGCATACATAGAAGTGGAGGGCTACGGTACCATCAAGATCTTCCTGGACCAGGAGAAAGCTCCCATCACCGTCAACAATTTCATCACGTTGTGCAACAGGGATTTCTACGACGGCCTCACATTCCACAGGGTCATCCCGGATTTCATGATACAGGGAGGGGACCCCAGCGGGGACGGGACCGGCGGTCCCGGCTACACGATCGAGCCCGAGACAGATAACGGTTTGAAACATGACAGGGGCGCCATATCCATGGCCAAAAGGGGAGGGGAGACGAGGATGTCCGGATCGCAGTTCTTCATCGTTCAGGGAAAGGAGGGCGCTCATCATCTGGATGGCGAACATACCGTGTTCGGACATGTGGTGGAGGGAATGGACATCGTGGACAAGATTGCAAGCGTCCAGACCGATGCGAACGATAAACCGTTGAATCCCGTCATAATGAAGGATGTCTACATCGTTTACGAATGATGAGCTTGATAGGCACCCGTTCATTTCTTTCTCAATATGATGGACAGGATATCGCCGTCCTTCAGTTCATGGGCCAGTCCCACAGCCTGTCCGGGATACTTGGCCGATGGCCCCCAAACATTGGCGAACCTGAAGTTATCCACGAAATCCCGATGCAGGTGCTCGCAAACCGTCCTGACGGTGGAGCCTCCCATTATCACAAGCGGCTCCTCCATGTCGGGTGGCTTTCCCTGCGGCTTAAGATAGACCCTGATGAAGTGAAGCGAATCGAAGATGTAATCCTTGAGCTCCTCGAGACCCAGTCCGCTCTTGACCGAGACAGGATACCATTTCCTCATGCAGTATCGGTCTATGTTCCTCTCAACACCTGCATAGGCCTGATCGAACTTGTTTATTATGACTATCGACGAGATGTATGCCCTGTTCCCGGCAAGGAAGTCCACCAGTCTGTCGGGCTCCACATCCTCCCTGAAGACGATGGTTCCCGAGATCAGGCCGTAGGCCCTGACGATCTCCACTATCTCTTCCTCTTTCATCTTCGTTATCGGGATTGTTGAGCGGACCACGAGTCCACCTCTTTCCGAATGGGTGAAGGTGATATTCGGCGGTTTTACATCCAGCCTGATACCAGCCTCGTACAGCTCCCTTTCGAGAATATCGATCCTGAAGTTGAACACATCACCCATCAGGATTATCATGTCGGAGTTCCTGGCCGCGGCTATGACCTCTCTTCCCCTGCCCTTCCCTTTGGAAGCTCCCTTTATTATCCCCGGCATGTCGAGTATCTGTATCTTGGCTCCCTTGTACTCCATTATCCCGGGTATGACCTCCAGAGTTGTGAATTTGTATTCCCCAACCTCGCTCTTGGACCCCGTGAGATAGTTGAGGAGGGACGATTTGCCCACCGACGGCCATCCGACAAGTGCAACGGTGGCATCACCGGCTTTCTTGATGTAGTAACCCTTTCCGCCTCCGGATGACTTGGCCTTGTGAAGCTCCAGCTGGGCCCTGAGCTTTGCCAGTTTTGCCTTCAATTTGCCTATATGATGCTCCGTGGCCTTGTTCTTCTGTGTGTTGAAGATTTCTTCCTCGATCTCCTTTATCTGCTCCTCTATGGTTGCCATGGGTTGGGGACCTCTTCTACTTATGAATACGCCATCATATAGAAAGGTTGATAATAGGGCGGCTCGACGCCGCCCCGCCTTTCCATTTCACTGCTGCTGCGGCCCTGAAGGAGGCCGGGGAGGCTGCGGAGCCGCCGGAGGTCTGGGTCCGGGGGCGCCCATCTGCGGCATAGGGGGTCTCTGTCCCGGGGCTCCGGCAGGCATCGGTCTGATGGGTTGCGGCTGTCCCGGGACGATGGGGCCTGACTGGGGAGGCGGTGGCGGGGGCGCCTGCCCAGGTATGATGGCACCTTCAGGAGCGAGCGCTCCGGGAGGCGCGGTCCCCCCTTCTGCTTCCTCCTTTGCCTTCAACATCTCGTTGACCTCCTCCTCGAATTCGGTCCCCTGAAGCCATGGGGCATACTCCTCGTTGAGTGCTTCGAGTGCCCTCTTCTTCCTCTCCTCGAGGTCCTTTTTCGCACTCTCCATGGCAAAGTCCTGTCCCTGCCATCCCGGAGGGACATCTATCTTCATCTCCGCAAGGACCAGATCGTGCTCCTTCAGGTATTCGTCGATACCGTCGATGGGAACGGCCTCATGGGACTGGTAGCAGGTATTGCAGTATGCATGTTCGATTATTGGAACCTGGGTCGAGCCGCAGTCGCAGGTCCAGGTGGGCAGGTTCGCGTAAATGGGCTCCATGGCCTCGATGTCCTGTCTTCTCTGCCTGTACTCCTCCAGTTTCTGCTTCTTCTGGGATTTGCTGCCCGAAAGGAGAACTATGAGCACCACGACGATCCCTATCACTATTGCCACGGCGAGAAGTACGATCCATATCCAGACCGGTGCGGCCTCTTTCTCGACGTTCTTTTCCGCGTGGATGGTTATCTCGAACGGTTCCGATTCCAGACCTTCCTGGTCCACCACATAGAGCTCTATGTTATAGTCCCCTTCATCGTTCAGATCGAGGTCAAAGGTGTACGAGCTCTTCTCGATGTATTCACCGGACGGGAGCGTGATGTTGAAGTTGAAGATGAGACGCGATTCCCTGGTGTAGTCATCCTCCGCATGTCCCGTGAAGTAGATGATAGTGTATTCGTTGAGATCGACCGTCAGCTCGTCCGTGGAGTTCTTGAGGTAGTTGAGCTCCTCCCCTACCGTAGCGACTATCCACAGCACCACAGGGGGCTGATTGGCCCCGGCAGTCATCACCTCGAGAGAGGCGGTTGCCGGTCCTGTGTTCCCGTTATCGTCCACTATGGATATATTGACATAATATCTGGTTCCCCTGGTCAGCCGATCTATCAGAACAGATGAAGCATTGATGTCCTCGATTATGATCTCCTGTATGCCCTTTCCTCCTCCCGAGTATCT
>Ga0164318_10001349_pt1 | contig 21666 bp, 19 predicted proteins | sample GuaBasSedimGuay9_FD_113734 | JGI IMG/M metagenome (GOLD analysis project Ga0164318, IMG submission 113734) | Subseafloor sediment microbial communities from Guaymas Basin, Gulf of California, Mexico - Guay9, Core 4571-4, 0-3 cm | ecosystem: Environmental > Aquatic > Marine > Hydrothermal vents... | reverse complement strand
TTTATTTATAATATCGCTTACGATAGCAACCTGAGTATGCAAATCATATCCGGCATACAGTAAAATATCGCAGGAGCCGCCTCTTGGTTCAATATCAGGTATCGATATGCCCAGCTCTTTTTCTTTTCTTTTTAATGTCGGCCATTTGTTTTTATCGCCCTGGAAAATAAATATGCCTTTCCCCTTTCTATACACTGTCTTCATAATTCTTGCCTGGGTAGAATTTATATAAAACAAATTGCAGAAGATTATTTTTTCAAACTCATCAAATTCGTAATCTCCAACGATATTAGCCGCATGTGAATATAAAAGCCCTCTGCTTAAAAGGCTCTTCTTTTCTAAAACATCATGATACCGGCGGCGTATGGATATTATATTCTGTAATAATATATTTATGTTCTCCGGCACATCATATCCTATGCTTGCACTTTTTTGGATTTCTCTCAAGGAATTGTTCTCTATATCTTCTAAATCCAGCTGTTCTATAAAAAGGGCTATTTCTCTAGCCCAGGGAAGAAATTCGCTAAAGCTTTCTCGCCCCTTAAGCATTGAATGGTCTAATTCCGCAGCAATAGAATATATTAAATAGCAGGCATCCAGGTCAGAAATCTTATTTACAACGCGCGTTTTAGACACTATGCTTTCTATAAAATCATCTATAGACAATATGACAGGAGGGAAAAATGAACCTTTGATTTTTCGTGCCAGAGAGCGTTTTAAGAAAAGGGCGGGCCTTCTTCCCGGAAAAACACACATGATATTACTGAAGTCGTTTTCTTTGCCGGGAAAATTATCGGTTATAAAGCTGCAAAGTTTATCAATAAAATTATCTTTTAAATCGTAAGTTAAGACTCTTTCCATTGTTTATATTTCTTCTGCTTCTATGTCGTTTATATAAAATAAAAACCCCTTTACTTCCTTATCCGGATAAATATCCTTTACTGCTCTTATGTAGCCTTTAATTTGTGTTATATGCTCATCTTTTAACCGCCGTGAGCTTTTATAGTCTATAACCCAGGCTTCTTTGGCAAAGACAACAAGGCGGTCTATGCGGCAGTTTCTGCCCTGATAGTCTACGATATCTTTTTCCGTATAAATATTACCACTGTCTATATAAAAAAACCGCTTCGCTTTATTGCTGCCGATAATGTCGTATAATTTATCGTTTATTTTACCGAAATCTTCAAAGAAAGGATACCGCGTCCTTGCTTTTGCTAAAGCGTTGTTAATAACTGATTCTTCATCGTTTTTATGCAGGTTTTCGATGCAGGACAAGGCAAAATGCATTATTTCCCCTTCCAAAAGCTTGTTTCTGTCTTCTCCCGGGGGATTAGCCAATATTTCATCTTTTAGGAAATCTATCCAATCCTGCTTATGGTGCAAAGAAAGCTGCCTTATCTTTTCTCTTCTTTCTTCAATCTTATAATAATGCTCAGTGCCCCATTTATCGGGAAGATCGCGCAGAAAATGGCGCGCATTGTTGAAAGAGGCCCCTGACTTTTCCGGAATAAACATATATAATTCCAATTTCGCGCGTGTAAAAGCTACATACATAGCATTCAGTTCATCTGCCAGTGATTTCACGTATGCTTTATTATAAATGGCATTAAGCGTCTTTGAATATTTCCTGTGTTCTTTTGTTATGCGCAAAAGTTCCAGCGAATTATTGTCTTTATTGAGCTTTGGAAATGAATTCATGCCTTCTTCCGGTTTCAATTTTATATACATAAAAGGAATAATAACAATGTCAAACTCTAAACCCTTAGACTTATGAATTGTCAAAAGACGCACGGAACTAGCTTTTGTTACAGTAACATAAAGGTCTTCTTTGGGGGCAATCTCAAGATAATAAAGAAAACTATCCAAGCCGGCATAGTCTTGTTCTTTAGCCTTAATAAGCTCAAGTAATTTCATAAAGAAACTATGTTCATCTTCAAAATTGTCGGCTACATTAAAGACATCGTATATACTTACGACTAACTCATAAGGAGACAAGAAACCCACACTCTTGAAAAACTTGTCAATATAGGTATTCCATATTTCAGGGTATTTTTTGCGGAATAAACGGTAAAAATGAACATTTTTATTTAGCTTATCATTTTTATGCAAATCGAAAATAAAATCTATGACTGATTTCTTTGCCAGGCCTGTTGCGGCACTGAAAATATCGCCCGATATAAACGATACAAAGCTTATATCATCTATGGGCGAATTTAGAAACCTAAGAAACGATATCATTTCTTTAATCAGCGGGTTTTCCTTTAAATCAAGGGTTTTCTCCGATTCTACAGGTATGCCTTCTTTAAGAAGCCATGAAGTAACAAGCTCTATTTCATCATTGCTTCTGCATAAAACAGCGATATTTTTATACTCAAAACAGCGTTTTTTTAGAGACGCGATGAGTTCTATCATTCTGGAGCTCACTATTTTGTTGCGCTCTTCCTGGTTAGCGGCTTCTATAAATTCTTTATACACATATCCAAATTTATTTTCTTCTTTGTATTCCTGTCTGGAATCGCTGAATATCTCAAATACACTACTGGTATCAACATCATTATTGTTAAATATACTTATTTTTGAGAGGGCATTCCTCAAATTATCAGCAGAGAAAACCTTGTTATTGAACTCCACTATAGCTTTATGGCTGCGCCAGTTTTTCTTTAATATGCGGTTTTTAACATTGTAGCGCCGCCATTCTTTTCTTATGTAGTTGAATAATTTAGTTTCACCGCCGCGAAAACGGTATATTTCCTGTTTTTTGTCCCCTACACAGAATAATGTTCCTCCTGAAGACAGGGCGTCTTCAATCATTTCTTTTAAGTTGCTCCACTGCAAGATGCTTGTATCCTGAAACTCATCGATAAGATAATGAGAAAAACGCATTGACATTCTGTAATACAATTCAGGCAGGCTAAGCGCGGAGCTGATTAAATCATTGGTTTTACTGTTTAACTCTTCGAGAAAAATGATATCATCACGCCTGGAGACGCGCTTTAACTCGCCAAGAACACGTATAAATAATTTAATATAAGGCTTGAATGCAACCTGTGATTCTAAGTCAACAAGTTTTGTGACATTACTGGCAATACTTTTCCATTTCCTGGCAAAACTTTCCGGGGCGTTCTTGCCTTTATTCATAGGGAGATTGTTATCTTTAAATATACCGGGTATGGTTTTTATTTCAAAATGGATATCCTGGGTATCGATAAACTTTGATATTGATTTGGCCGCACTTTTATTTAATCCGTCAGGGAAACACGATGATATTTCTTTTATCTTTTTATATAAGACTGCTTTCTGCTTCAATATGTCTTCGTTGCTGAATTTAGTTATATAGAAGCCGGCCCCATACTTATTTCTTAAAGAGAATAAGAATTTCATTAAATCTAATATATCCTGTTTTGGAAACCACGAACTTCTGTTTTCTACGAAAATATAGTGTTTAAGAAACTCTTCAAATATCTTAAACAATTCGGGGTCTTTTTCCGTGTCCTCCACTATTTTGTCAAAACAATATCTTAAGTATTGATTTTGGTCTTTCTTTATTTTGAATTCTGCCGAAAGCCCGATGTTAAGGGCGGAACTCAATAGAAACGAGTTCATCAAGCTGTCTATTGTCTGAATCTGAAAGAAACTATAATTTCTTATGATTATATCCATTATTCCCGCGGCCTTTCCCCCGATATCTTCTTTATCCGATTCGATAATAGCGAGGATATCTTTTTCATTATCAGAAATAAATCCTAAAGCAATTTTCTTTAAGAAATCGAGGATTCTGTCTTTCATCTCAAAAGCAGCTTTATTAGTAAAAGTAGTGGCAAGAATATTATTGAGCTGTACCTGATTCTTGCCTGAGGCGGATAAAATCAGCTGTAGATAACGCTTCGCAAGTTCGCGGGTTTTACCCGTTCCTGCCGAAGCCTCAACTATAACAACTTCAGGAAATCTTAGTGAGTAATCTTCTGGAATATTCATTTGATATCCGGCAATTCCACGAGAGTGAAGATAAAATAATCTTACTATAGTTTTATAAGGTTATAAAGGCGCTGCTTGCTATAGCAACATCGCCTGAGGGCAGCGATACCATTATACCCTTGCGGGCACAGGCACCCTTGCGGGCACAGGCAAAATGCACCAGTCCCAAAATGAATCTTTATCCCTGGAAAACCGCCTTTCGAAAGCTTTTTATACAGCTTTACATCTTCAAGGAATTTGGCAAGTATAAGAGAGCCGGCTATAATTTGATTACGCGCAGGATTCTTGAAAAATACATCACTCATTTATATTTATATACCCGGACTATTTAAGCGGCCTAGAAGAATTTCTCTTTTAACTTCTGAAAGTAATAATTCACAAACTGGCTTTCTTTTTCCTTCTCTACATCAATAATTTGTGTTCCTGTCAGATACCCTCTTTCATTGTCTATTAACTCAGACCAGGCTACTACCACTTTAAGCTTAACTGATTCTAATCCTTGGGGCATAAAGTAATCTATCAGGAGAACCTGACCGGTTTCCCATTTCGCTTCGGAGAAAAAGCAAACACCCATAATACTTAAATTAAATGACTGGCCTTTTGTGTATTTCGCTACTTCATTCAGCGGCCTAATTTCTAAGAAATCTTTAACTTCGAACCTCAAAAATCTTCTTCTGTTTTCCACAATAATCCTCCTCTAATTATGTTTTATATTAATTTCTACTTTACCAGTATTTTTAGGGTAGAGAACACTTACCTGGGCATTAAACTTACCGCCTGCTTTCAATACTGCTTTTGTGCTCCTCAGGAGGTCAGATTCGTCTTTTCCTAAATATTTACCGTTTTTAGTGTAATATTTAATAATTACGGGAAAACGGCTGACATCATTATTGCCTCTGTTTGTCCCGTATATTCTAATTAGTGCTTTTTCCGGGGTAAGTTTTGTGAAAATGTAATTTTCTATATACAATTGTCCGTTATTAAGATGTGTTTCTTCTTTTTTGTTTTTTAAAATACTGTATAATAAAATGGCGAGTACGCCAAGGATAACAATAACCACTGTTATTATGGTTTTACGATACTTACCCATTAACTGTTATTATACCATGTAGGAACTATTTGAAGCAACCCCTGGCGTTGTTAGAAAACGCATGTTAGGAAATTCAGCCTGTAAAGATACTCATTAGAATTTTAGTGATACGCCTATTTTATACCATCTTGAGCCGCCTTTTATATCCTCAAGTTCATAGTAGGAGGTATTAAAAATATTGTTTCCCTCAATAAAGAAATCAATATTATTGTTGATTTTTCTTATAATTTTTAAGCTAAAGATGCAGTATTTTCTTCTCTCTGAAGGGTTATTGAAACTTAACATATAATTTACGCGGAGTTTACGCATCTTCATAAGAAGATTAGCCGTTAACTTATCCCTAAGGTAATCAAAAGCGTATTTAGAAAACGCATAGGGACTTTTTCTGTTTAGCGCAAGGTAAGTATAACGCATTGATAAATATTCAAATGGACGCCTTCTTAAATCTATTTTTAGGTTACAATTAATGCCCTTCGAACTTATACTCCCTATATTTTCTGCTCTCCAGGGAGACGATTCAGAACTCTTAACCCAGTCTATAGCATGCGATTGATGGCGCATGAATACGGAAAAATGAAGATTAACATCGTTATTCAAGGTATATTTGAAACCGGTTTCGTAGTTCAGAGTCTTTTGCACAGCGAGACTGTTATTCCCGTGGTTAGCAGGCGATTGATAATAAAGTTCTGTGAAAGAAGGCGCGCGCCAAAAATAAGATAAGGCCAAATTGATGCTCAGTTTGTTATTAAGCGGATATGAACTTCCGAAAGACACTTTTTCTAACCACCCGAATTTACCATAATACGTTTCATTGAAACTTATATTCAGAGATAGCTTATTTATTTTGGGAGTAACTTCTAGATAAAACTCTTTTCTGTAGCGGGTATACTTTCCCATAGAACCGCTTTTTGCGTGTTCTCTGTTAAATAAAAATCCGATGTAGAATTCACTGAATTTCAGTCTTGAACCCCAGCCGTATACGCTGGTAGTCGTGTGGTTTATATATAGAGAAGGGTTTCCACGGTCCAATATGAACTTATCGTTATGAAGCCTGACAAACAAATTGTTAATCAGGGAAAACTTATCCCAGCGGATATCTGACTTTATAATGCATAGTTTTTGCCTTGTATGTTCTTCTTCATAAGGGTAAAACGAACTATAAAAGTTTGCGGCTCCGAAATCTCTTTGCGCCATTCCAAAGATTATATTTATATTGCTATTCCCCGCGGCCCAGAGAGAATCAAAAAATAAATTATGTACATCAAAATCCGTATCCTGCCTCGAACCGCTTGATATTTTATGCTCGTATGAAATTCTGTTATTCGCATGGGGTGTTTTAAAATTAAAAGACAATGAGCTTCCGTATAACGCGTATTGGCCCCAGTAATGCCTGGATAATATTCCTTTTTCTTTAGGAGGGGCTATATTAAAGTCTACTCTTTGCGAATTGGAATCCAGTTTTATACTGCTTATATCGTATTCTGTGAGGGGAAACCCGAGGGTAAAATGCCCGGTTTGAGGGTCGTTCATCCTCACTCCCTCAAGATACACATCGTTATCTTCAAATGTCGACCCCCTTATGGATAAATCCTGCTGGATACCGAAAGAAGAACGCCTTCTTAAGTCAACTGAGCTAAAATAATCCAATGCCTCTTGAGGGGAATCACAGCTAAGAGCGGAAATGTCTTCGCTGTATAATACTTCAGAACAATTTGTAGTTTTTTCTATTAATATGGGATTGAGGTTTATATTCACTAAAGCATCGGCTAAAACTTTTGCGGTGACTATAGAGACAAGCGGCAGGATACAGATTAACCTGATAAAGAACATCCTCATGAAAAAATCATTGAGAAATCTTAATTGCTTCTTCCAAGTCTATGTTCTTCTCGTAAAGCGACTTACCAATAATAACACCTTTTACAAAGGAGAGTTCATCCTTTATTTTTTTTATATCATCCAGGGAGCTTATTCCTCCTGAAATAATAAAATTTATTTCTTTAAATCTTTTAAGACTTCTCAATACTTCCGTATTTATCCCCTCAAGTGTTCCGTCTTTAGTGATATCCGTATAAATTATCCATTTTATTCCATTATCTATAAGATAAACCATAAATTCATCTGTATTATATCCTGAATATTCCTGCCATCCCGAGGTCATAAACTTACCGTTTAACGTATCCACTCCCGCCGCTATTTTATCGCCGAATTCTCCTATAAGTTTCCTAAGGAATTCTTTGTCTGTTGCTTTAGAGCCTACAACTAACCTTTTTACGCCTGAATCTATCAGGTCTTTCGCTTTGTCAAAGCTGCGGATACCCCCTCCGAGTTCTATATCTATTCCACAAGAAACAATCTTTTTTATAACATTCATGTTATCGCCGTTACCAAATGCGGCATCTAAATCCACAACATGAATCAGCTTAGCTCCGGAGCCTAACCAGCGCTTTGCAACACTGAGAGGGTCGTTACTGTACACAACGGCACTTTTTCTTTCTCCCCTTTTAAGCCGGACTACTTTGTTCTTTAATAAATCGATGGCTGGTATAACAATCATACTTTATATTCTTTGACTCTACAGAGATAAGAAGTTATTTAATAATTTTAATCCTAACTTCTGGCTTTTCTCAGGATGAAATTGTACAGCCCATATATTATCCCTATGGACTGATGAAGCAAATTCTGTTCCGTAATGTGTTGTAGTAAGAATAGTGTTTTCCTCTTGCGGTTTACAATAATAGGAATGAGCAAAGTAAAAAAATGAGTCGTCTTTTATCCCCTTTAATAGAGACGAATATCTGTTTTTTGCATTCCTGGATATAGTGTTCCAACCCATATGCGGTATCGTAAGTCTGCTTAGGGAAAATTTCTTTACTTTTCCTTTGATTATACCGAATCCCTCTATTCCAGGCGCTTCTTCGCTATGCTTAAAAAGAAGCTGCATCCCAAGGCATATGCCCAAAAAAGGAGTTTTACTCTCTATTTTCTCTTTTATAAGAGAGAAAATTCCTCTTCTTTTAAGTTCTTTGGCGGCTTTGGCAAAATGCCCGACTCCCGGCAGAATTATCTTATCGGCTTTATTTATAGCTTTATAGTTCCCACTTATAAGAGCTTTTGTTCCTGACGATAAAACTGCCTTATGCACACTTCTTAGATTGCCCATACCACAATTAACTATAACTACCATATTAATCGATAATTCCTTTTGTGGAAGGTATGCCTTTCCTGCGCGGGTCAATTAAAGTAGCCTGGTCTAATGCTTTCCCCAAAGCTTTAAAGAAAGCTTCCAATAAATGATGAAGATCTCCCTGGCTGGATTCTATTATATAGACTATACTCAACCCTGCATGTTGAGTAAACGCTTCTAGAAACTCAACAGCATGATCAGCAGTGAAGTTGGTGTCATCAAATTTCATCGTACTATAAGATCCTTTCAGACCACCTGCGTTTGTATCATCTGTTCTTCCATAAAAAGACGGCCTTCCGCTCACATCGACTGCCACTTTTACTGCAACCTTATCCATTACTGCTGTGAAGCATCCGTAACGATTGATTCCCTCTTTGCTGCCTAAAGCTTCCTTAAAAGCTTTGCCTGCCGCGATGCCTGTATCTTCAATTATATGATGTTCCAGGTCCCCTTTAGCTTTGAGCTTTAAGTCGAATAAACCATGAAAAGAGAATAACGTGAGAAGATGATCAAGAGGAGCGAATCCTGTATTTATATCAGTTTTACCTGTTCCGTTAATATTGATACTGCCCCGTATATCAACTTCGTTAGTTCTCCTTTTTATTTCTGCTTTTCTCATTTCCCCCTCCTCATAATAGAAGCGGATACCCGCCCCGTGAGCCCTTCGGGCAACGGGGCACGCGGATATTTACGCGGATATTCCAACAACCCTATACACTTTCGAAGTATATCTATGGCCACAGACAATAAAGTCAGCTTAATCTCTTTTTCACGCTATCAATATGTTTTTGCATTCCTTCCAGAGAAGCTATCTTTTCCAATACCGGTAACTCATCAATAAGAGCCTTTTTGGTATAGTTTACGATATGTACCTCTCTTAAAAAGTCTCTCACTGACAAAGAGGAGAAAAAACGTGCGGTTCCTCCGGTAGGAAGTACATGACTTGGTCCTGCTGTATAATCTCCCAAAGCTACGGGGGAATTGTCTCCTAAGAATATTGCACTGCAATTGTTTATCTTTTTGAGCAATGTAGATGGCCTTTTGGTAAGAATTTCTAAATGCTCAGGTGCAATTCTATTGGCAATATCTGCGGCTTCATTTAAATTCCTCGCTTTGATAATAAAACCGGGTATTTTTGACTTGCGCAATTCATTGGCAATCTTTTTTGAATTGGTTATAACAATGCCAAGACCCCCTTTGTGCTCTGTTTGAGCCTCTAAATCGGCAACCACAAAATCAATATTAGTTCTTCTTGTGGCAATAATTACGACTTCCGATGGCCCGGCAAGCATATCAATGCCTACTTCTCCAAATACCTGCCGTTTTGCCTCCGTAACGAAATCGTTCCCAGGACCTATAATTTTATCAACTCTCTTTACTGTTTTTGTCCCGTACGCTAAGGCTGCTATTGCCTGTGCGCCGCCGATCTTATAGATCTCTTTTATCTTCAGCATCGAGGCAACAGCGAGAATAAAGGGATTTAGAAACTTTTCTTTGCCTGGCGGAGAAACCATAACAATATCTTTTACTCCTGCCACTAACGCAGGAATAAGACACATGTATACACTTGATACCAAAGGAGCGCTTCCCGAAGGTATATAGACACCAACTCTTTCAATTGGTTTATATCTTACTTTTAATACCTTTCCGTTTTCCTCCCTTTTAGTTATAGGCTTGGGCAGCTGGGGCCGGTAAAACTTGTATAGATTGTCTATGCTGGATTTTATCGAAGATATAATCCCCGAATTGAGCTCATTGAATGCGGAACTTATCTCAGATTCGCTAACCTTTATTTCCCGGGTGTTTAATTTAACCTTATCAAACTTCTTTGTAAACTCTATTAAAGCATCATCTCCTTTATCTTTAACTGCTTTTATAATTCTGGATACTTTTTCTACAACTCTTCCTTTACGGTTCCTCTTTTTTATTAATAGCTTATCAAGGTTGCTTATATTGCGTATAAGATTCATTTATTCCCCTCGTTTAGATATGTCTTTAAAGCATTTTCTATATCCTTTTTACTCGGACTATTCAATAATACACCTTGCGCCACAGAACCTTTGCCGCCTCCTTTCAAACCTAAACTTTCTTTATATTGAACAATAAACTTACTCACATTAAATATTCTCGAAGTTTTATCCGTAACAGCCAGAATGAATATATTTCTCTTATTATTAATGGAGTTTAAGAAGATTACAGCATTGTCAAACTTAGACCTTATAATGTCAGCCGCATAAAGTAACTGGGTGTAATTCTTATCCTCAAAATAATGAATAAAAATATTATTCTCGTTAAAGACTATACTGTTTTCTGTTATTTCTTTTATCTCATAAGATAATATATTTTTCTCCAGGTTGTCAATCTTATTTTTGTAAGATTTGATGCTCTCTCCCATTTTCTTAACACTTTCTATTATGTTCTCCTCTTTTGTCTTCAAAAACCACGAGAGGTTCTTAATTTCATCTTTATAGAATAATGATTTTCTTATAGCTTCATTGCCTGTCACTGCCTCAATCCTTCTTATGCCGCTGCTTACGGAGAATTCATTCAATATAAGGAAAGATCCTATCTCGGCAGTATTATCTATATGTGTACCGCCGCAAAGTTCTTTACTGTATCCGGAAATAAACACCACTCTTACTCTATCTTTGTACTTATCTTTAAAAAACGCCAAGGCGCCCTCTTTCTGCGCTTCATCAAAGCTGATTTCTTTTTTGGCAACATTATCTGAACGTAATATAAAATAGTTGACCTTTTCCTCAACCAATTTTATTTCCCGCGGGCTTAAAGCGCTAAAATGGGAGAAATCAAAATGCAATCTGTCTTCGTCAACCAACGATCCCTGCTGAGTAATATGTTCGCCCAGAATGTTCCTCAAAGCCGCCTGTAAAAGATGCGTAGCAGTGTGGGCGCGCATAAGAGCATGCCTTCTTTTAGCATCGACTAAAGCATCGCAGTTAGTTAAAGTAATGCTTCCTTTTGATACCTTTCCTATATGGACTATCGCCTCATTGCTTTTCTGGACATCGCTAACAATAAATTCTCCGTCCTTTGTTCTAATAATACCTTTATCGGCAAGCTGGCCCCCTGACTCAGGATAAAAAGGCGTATAAGCCAAGATCACTGCGCCTGCATCTCCCGATTCAAGAATAGTGACTTCTTTCTTATCCTTAATCAATGCGGATATAATTGTGCTTTTAGTAATGTCGTTATAGCCTGAAAATACTGATTTTTTATCCAAAGTGTAATCCTCTTTAGTAAAGATTGTATCAGAAAACATGCTTTGTTTACGCGATGATTCTTTCTGCAGTTTAAGCATACTGTAAAAACCATCTTCGTCAACTTTTAAACCGTTTTCCGAGGCCATAGTTTTCGTTAATTCTAAGGGCAAACCGTATGTATCATAAAGCTTAAAAGCTGTTTTTCCGTCTATCGTATTCCTGCCTGATGACTTAGATTCTTCTAAAATAAGGTGAAACTGAGACTTTGCACCCGAAAGTGTCGAGATAAACCTTTCTTCTTCTGCGCGTATTGTATCGGAAATCTTATCTTTCTCCTTAAGTATATTGGAATAAGTATCTCCCATAAGTCTCGCACATTTATCTACAAGTTTGTAAACAAATGCATTCTTATAACCCAGGGAATATCCTCCCCACAATGCCTTTCTTATCAACTTTCTTATTACATATCCTCTTTCTTCATTTGAAGGGAACACTCCGTCAGAAATTGCAAAAGTAACCGCCCTTGAATGGTCTGCTATAGCATTCAGAAGGCTGACCGTGGCGGATGTGGTATTCTTTACCCCTATAATTTCTTTTATGTATAAAATCAAAGGGGCAAATATATCTATTTCGAAGTTTGAATATTTTCCTTGCAGGACGGCCGCCATTCTCTCAAGGCCCATGCCTGTATCTATATTTTTCTGCGGCAGCGGCTTCAAATTATTTTTACCGGACCTATTAAACTGAGTAAAAACTAAATTCCATATTTCCACAAATCTTCCGCAGCTACAGGAAGGATTGCATTCTTTTCTCCCGCATCCTTTATCTTTGCCACGGTCGAAGAATATCTCAGAGCACGGACCGCATGGCCCATCGGGACCGTCTTCGGGAGCGTTAGACGGCCAAAAATTATCTTCTGCACCGAACTTAACAATTTTGTCTTTAGGGATATTAATATGTTTGTACCAAACCTCGTAAGATTCTGCATCGTCTTCATAAACAGAAACCCAAATATTTCCTTTTTTTATATTTAGAATACCAGTAAGAAATTCCCAGGCATATTCTATGGCCTCTTTCTTAAAATAGTCGCCAAAGGAAAAATTGCCAAGCATCTCGAAGAAAGTATGGTGGTAGGGGGTTCTGCCTACTTTCTCTAAGTCGCCCGTTCTTAAACACTTTTGGCAGGAGACTGCTCTTTTTAAATCCCTTTTTTCTCCTAAAAAATACGGTTTAAATTGGTTCATCCCTGCGGATGTAAAAAGAACTGTTGCATCAAGAGGCACCAGTGAATCAGACGCAAAGACTTTATGTTGTTTATCTTTAAAGAAATTTAGGAAATATTTTCTTAATTTATCTGTTTTCATTTAAAACTTCTCTTATTTCATCCACCGAGAATCCGCGCTGGGCAAGATAGCGGAACAGCCTATAATTTTTATTGTCCAAACCAGAGTACTGTTTTGATTTCTTTATAACTAATTTCCGTATTGCCTTTGTATAATCATCGTTGTTTATGCAGGAAATCCCTTCTTTTATTATTTCTTCGCTTACCCCCAATCTTTTTAAATCAAAATATATTTTCCTTTTCGATAAGCCTTTATTTATTTTTTCTCTTATAAACGCAGATGTAAAGTTTGCATCATTAATATAACCGTAATCATCCAAAGATTCTATAACCTTTTCTATAACAGGCGTAGGAAACTTTTTTAGTTTTAATCTGTTTATTATTTCTTTCCTGGTCCTTGCTCTGTATTTTAAAAGAAGGAAAGAATAGTTCAAAGCTTTATTGAAGTCATGTTCCCCCCTCATTATTTATACATTTACAAGATACAGAATTGTTCTAAATTATGCAAATATAATATTCTGTTTCTTATATTAAAGACATCTATAATAATACAGTTATCTTTCTTCTTTCAGCACAAAATATCCTCTGTTTGTTTTTATCAAACAGTTTCCTTTTATACTTAATATCGCTTTCTGAAAATCTTTCTTGCTGCGCACTATTTTATCCCCTATTTTTATTATTACATCTCCTATATTAAGCCCTGATTTTCCTGCCGGGGAATTATCAGAAATGCTTACAATCACTACACCTTCTTTCTCTCTTATTCTAAAACGTTCTTTGAGATAGGGGGTAATATCATCTACTTCCATACCCCTGAAGGTTGTTACTTCCACTGTTTTTATTTTTTCTATTTCTTCGGGCCGGGCGCCTATCTTTATTTTCAAGTTAATTTCCTTTGTCCCTCTAAGTATTGTTGCGGTAACGACCTTTCCTACTTCGGACCGGTTAACTAAACTTACAAGTTCCCTCGTATCGGATACAGAAGCAGAATCAAATTTCAGTATTAAATCTCCTTCTTTAATCCCTGCTTTCTCCGCCGGAGAATTTTTAAATACCCTGACTACAATAACTCCGTTTTTTTCTTTTATGCCAAAGTAATTTTTTAAATCTTCATTCAAATCCTGTATGCTTACGCCCAGCCAGCCATAAAGTATCTTTTCTCCTTTTATAAGGCTATTTAAAATTCTCCTTGCTTTATTGATAGGGATAGCGAACCCTATGCCTTCATATCCCCCGGAACGAGTAATGATAGCGGCATTAACTCCAATTACTTCTCCTTTTATGTTTACCAGCGGACCCCCGCTGTTACCGGGATTGATTGCGGCATCAGTTTGGATTAAATCTTCAAAGCTCGCTCTTCCGGGTGCAGCCGGAAGATACCTATGGAGAGCGCTCACAACCCCCAATGTTACTGTGGGTTCTGGATTCTCATATCCGGTTGATATACCAAAAGGATTGCCCATTGCTAAAACAAACTGTCCAATCTTTAGATTATCAGAATCTCCCAATTTTGCGGCGGAGAGATTTGAAGCCTCAATTTTAATTACAGCTAAATCCGCCCGTGAGTCTTTACCTTTCAAAATAGCATTGAATTCTCTGCCATCTGAAAGGATAACCTTTATTTCTCTCGCCTGGCTGACTACATGAGAATTTGTAAGAATATAGCCGTCTTTATCGATAATAAATCCGCTGCCCAAAGCGATTCTGCCGTATTCCTGAGGAATGTTTCCAAAAAAGTCTTCGAAAAACTTTCTGAAAAGTTCGTCTTCCTGGCCTGTATAAGGAGAACTGAAATAAAAATTTCTTCCCGGTTCTTCCCGAATTATTGCAGTTATAGAAACAACTGATTTACCTAATTTAGCCGCCACGCTGGAAACCGCATTTTCAAGACTGATATGAATATCGGAAGATTTAAAAAATGGATTATTAATATTAGAAGATTTATCCTTAGTATCGGCATAAATCGGGTTGGACACAAACAAAATAACCAAAAGAGACAACAATCCGGTTCTCATATCATCCTCCCTGATAAATTATTTTTTTTACTTCTTCTTCTATTTTACTCTTTAGAGCTTCATCATCTTTAAGCATTTTTCTTAATTGCTCCTTGCCTTGAGCAATATTCTTGTCTCCATAAGAAAACCAGCTGCCTGATTTTTTTATCACCCCGCACTCCTGCGCAGCATCAATCAAAGCGCCCTCTTTAGATATACCCTCACTGTAAATTATATCAAACTCAGCACTTTTAAAAGGCGGAGCAACTTTGTTCTTAACAATTTTTGCCCTAACTCGTGAACCCACTGATGTACCTTGATTTGATAACGTAGCGATTCTTCTTAAATCTATACGTATCGATGAATAGAACTTCAAAGCTCTCCCGCCGGGAGTTGTTTCTGGAGAACCAAACATAACTCCTATCTTCTCCCTAATCTGGTTAATAAAGATTACGGATGTGTTAGACTTACTTATGCCAGCTGTCAATTTACGAAGTGCCTGGCTCATAAGACGCGCCTGAAGACCTATTTTCGACTCACCCATTTCCCCTTCAATTTCTGCACGTGGTGTCAGGGCAGCCACAGAATCTACTACAACAAGGTCGACAGCATTGGAACGCACGAGCGTATCTACTATCTCTAAAGCCTGTTCTCCTGTATCAGGCTGAGATATTAGAAGGCCATCCAAATTTACTCCTATAATCTTGGCGTATGTCGGGTCAAAAGCGTGCTCGGCATCGATAAATGCTGTGATACCGCCTGACTTTTGTGTTTCGGCAATGATGCTCAAGGTAAGTGTAGTCTTTCCTGAGGCTTCAGGCCCGTATATTTCTGCTACTCTGCCCCTTGGGATACCGCCAACTCCCAAGGCTTTATCTAAAGAAATGATACCTGTGGATAAGGCTTCCACATCAAGTCTTGTATCTGCTCCCAGACGCATAATGGCACCTTTGCCAAATTGCTTCTCAATCTGTGTAAGTGCCAAATCCAGCGCCTTTTTCTTATTATCAGTCTTGTTTTGTTCTTTTCCCATTTTACCTCCTGCTTAATTCTTTTAATTGGTAAGAAATAATAATTATTAACAAGGCACGGCAGATTTTCATTATACCCTCTTTACAAATAGGTGTCAAATATCGGCAATATGAAGCATACTGCAGCTTATGGCTGGTATGATAAAGAACGCGCCTTAAGAAAAATCTTCCTTCTTAACAATATTTCGAGATTAATCTTATTAAGAGAAGCCAACTTCGAAAGATCCATAATAATATCTGCAATAAGTGCGCCGTTTACTCCGGATGTGTTTAATTTCTGTATTTTTTTCTCCATCCCGGATACTATTTGTTCTAATCTTAAGCTCTTTCCTAAATACCTCTTTTCTTTATAAAGAAGATACGCGAGCAGTAAAGACGGGGCTTTCCTGGGTAAACGTTCATAGATGTTTTTTCTTTTTTTGCTTTTAGCCTTTTCTTTAACCCAGAATTTCACTATATCGTTTTTTGTCTTAAGTGCATTGTTCTTTTTGAAACTGGAAGAGAAAACATGAGGATGACGTCTTATCATCTTGTTATCCACGGCCTTAAGTACATCTTTGATATTAAATCTATTTCTTTCGGAATACACCTGGCATATAAAAACCAGAATGAGAAATACATCACCCAATTCTTCCTCTACTTTCTTATAATGCTTTGAGCCGATAGTATCCATTAATTCATAGGCTTCTTCCATAAGGTAATTCTTTAAATCTTTCAGCTTTTGCGCCCTATCCCATCGGCATCCGTCTTTGGAGCGCAAAATCTTCATTGTTCTCACTAAAGAATCGAATTCTTTCATTTTTCTTTACGGAAAATTATTATAATGAAGTATCTCTTTCAATGGCCTCTTGGGAACGTGCAAACGATTATTATTATCCAGCCAGTACCTTATTTTATCAGCCCTCTCTTCTAAAATAGGATGTTCAGCTGCAGGGCCGCAAGCAATCACTGAATCAATTATAAGATGGCGAGGGATTTTTAGTAATTTTCTCAATCTTATCCTGTTTATGTTAGCAATCCAGCAACCGCCCAATCCAAAGCAGGCAAGAGAAAGAAGGATATTTTGTGCTGCGGCGCCAACGTCTCTTAAATCGGGCTTTTTCGACTTGTTCTTGTTTATTAATATAATTATGTAAAAAGAAGGCGCTCTCTTTTTATCAGGAACCCTGCGGGGAAACACATACCCTCCGAATTTTACACATGAGAACACATCGCTGTTAAGAGAAGGTTTATCTACTACTAAATATTCGATAAATTGAAGATTGGCAGATGATGGCGCGAGGCGCGCAGAATCAATAATGTTTCTTACGATGCTTCTTGAAACCTTAATTTTCCTGAAAAGCCGTATCGTCCTGCGGCTTAATATTATTTTGTATAATTTACTTTCCTTGCTTTTTTCTTTTCGCATGTTTGAATTCTGGATATCCGGTAATCAGAAAATCGTTTCCTATCTTCTCAATATGCAGGTCTTTTATCTTAACTGCGTTATCAGGGTAAGCCGCCCCTCTTGCTCCTATGGAAGTAATCGCCTTATCCCCCCCTATTATTTTAGGCGCAATAAAAAAATGTATTTTATCGGCAATCTTTGCATCAATAAATTTTCCCAATGTAAACGACCCTCCTTCTACATAAACAGACATTACTCCTATCTTATAAAGCGTATTTAGAACTCTTCTTAAAGGCATTATTTGTTTTTTCGCGTTTACATTAAATATCCTGACTCCTTTGTTTTTTAAAATATTCAGTTTTTGCTTACTGCGGGGCATTGAAGAAAAGATTATAAGTTTATGCGGATGATTGCTAACCAGTTTACATTTAAGAGGTATTCTAAGGGACGGGTCGAGTACCACTTTGTAAGGATTTTTTCTAATACCGCAAAGAGCAGGGTTATCTTTCACAACAGTATTTATACCTATAAGAACAGCGTCGTATTTATCTCTCATTCTCTTAGCATAACGGCGGCTTTTTAGCGAAGTTATCCATTTAGATTTATTATTTCTTGTCGCGATTTTCCCATCAATACTTTGGGCAACTTTTAAAGAAACAAATGTCTTCCTTTCTTCCATGTTCTTAAAAAACACCTCATTCATTCTCTTTGCCTCTTTGCCAAGCAAACCAGTCTTAACTTTTATGCCATGTTTTCTTAATTTTCTAAGCGACTTCCCTTTAACTTCAGGGTTGGGGTCCAGAGTAGAAAACACAACTTCTTTTATGCCGCTTGATATTATTTTATCAACACAAGGAGGAGTCCTGCCCCATACACAGCAAGGTTCAAGATTTACGAATAGCTTAGCGCCTTCCAGGGATACTCCCGCATTATCAATCGCTTTTGCCTCCGCATGGGCTAATCCGGCTTTTTTGTGAAAACCCCTGGAGATGATTTTGCCATTCTTGGCAATAATCGCTCCTACCATAGGATTGGGAGAAGTCGAGCCCTCCCCTTTTTTAGCCAGCTTTAGGACATTATTCATAATCTCCAAGTCATTCATATACGAATAGTTTACTATGCTTATCTTTTATCTTTCGAACCCACTCGTATGGAATCCTGGTATTCCCTATAGCTGTGAAATCTTTATATATTCCGTGGCTATCTGAGCCGCCGCTTTTAAGAAGATTGTATCGAGACGCAATCTTACTGAATTTATCCGTAACCTCAGGTGAGTAACCCGGATACATTACTTCTATGCCGTCTATCCCCCAATCTACAAAATCATGAATCCATTCTTTTATAGGTAAAAGATGAGGGTGGGCTAGGAATACCACCCCCTTTGACTTTTTCAAAATACCTATAGATTCTTTAACAGAATAGCGAAACCTTGATACATAAGCTGGTTTACCGTAAGAAAGGTATTTCTTGAAAGCATCACGTATAGAGTTTGAGTATCCTTTCTTCACCATGCAAAGCGCAAGATGCAGTCGTGTAGGCACAGCATCTTTTATTATATTATCCAAATCATCTTTTTCTATCTTTAAACCAAGGGAGCTAAGCTTTAAAGACATCTTTCTGATTCTGTCCATACGTACCATCTTTAGCTCCGAAACAACATCATTAATTTTTTTGGAATCATCATCTATCATATAACCAAGAATATGTACTTCTCTATCGCCATGCTGAGCGCTAAACTCTATGCCGCTAATTAATTCTATGCCGTACGAAACACTTATCATTCTTGCATCCTTAATGCCTCTTATTGTATCGTGATCGGTAAGCGATATGCATTTCAATCCCGCATTTTTAGCTTCTTGAAAAACATTCTCTAAAGACAGACTGCTATCGGAATAAATGGAATGGATATGAAGGTCGGCGTAGTCATGAAACATATATAATTACTTAGTATATTCTGATTTATAGATTTTGTCCAGAATACCGTTAACAAACCTGGGGGAATCTATATCTCCAAACCTTTTAGCAAGCTCCACAGCTTCATTTATAGAAACCTTAGGCGGTATATCGTCTACAAACATAAGCTCAAAAGAAGCAAGCCTCAATATATTCCTGTCAATAATGGCCATTCTTTCTATTTCCCAGTTCTTCACATATTTCTTTATAATGGAATTTAAATAAGCGCAATTCTTTATTACTCCTTCTACCAGCATGAAGGAGAAATCTTTTGCCTCGTTTTTCCTGGAATAGTTCTCAAAATAGTTACGCAGAATATCCCTGTAGTCCTGTTTGGACACCTCTGTGTTATAAAGTGCGCAGAGGGCTATCTCTCTTGCTTTCGAACGGATTCTCATATTAACAAATAACTCACGTAAATCTGATTAATCTATCAGCATCGTGATAGAATCAAATTTGACTATATATATTGGCCATTTCAAGAGCAGAAAAAGCAGCGTCTCTTCCTCTGTTTCCGGCTTTTGTCCCGGCTCTTTCTATAGCCTGCTCAATCGTGTCGGATGTAATTACGCCAAAGATAACAGGAACATTATTAACAAGGGCAATTTGAGATATACCTTTTGCCAATTCAGACGATATATATTCAAAATGAGGCGTATCTCCTCTTATAATTGTCCCTAATGCTATCATGGCATTAAACTTCTTACTTTTATAAAGAGCGGATAATGCCTGGGGAATCTCGAACGAACCGGGAGTCCAGACAACGGTAATATCTTTTTTATCAACCCCCTGTTTCTCTAAAACATCCAGGCACCCATCCAAAAGCTGTTTGCTTATAAATTCATTGAATCTCGATACGGCAATTCCTATTTTTTTGCCTTTTCCTGAATAATTACCTTTTATCTCTTTCATCCCGCCCTCCTTTGGTATCAAAAAATATGGTCTAACTTTTCTCTCTTTGTTCTCAGGTATTTTTTATTTTCTTTCGTATGAGAAGTTTTTATAGGGACTCTTTCGGTAATTTCAAGGCCGTAGCCTTCAAGGCCGATAACCTTTTTGGGATTATTAGTCAAAAGCCTTATTTTTCTTAGGCCTAAATCAACAAGTATCTGGGCTCCTATACCGTAATCTCTTAAATCTTTGCCAAAACCAAGGATATGATTAGCTTCTACAGTATCGAAGCCTTCTTCCTGCAATTTATAAGCTTTAATTTTATTCTTAAGGCCTATGCCTCTGCCTTCCTGGCGCATATAAAGAAGTACGCCGCCTTCTTTGCCTATAATATCCAGTGCCGAGTAAAGCTGCCTCCCGCAGTCACAGCGCCTGGAAAGAAACACATCGCCGGTTAGACATTCTGAATGAACTCTTACTAAAACAGGAGTATCTCCTGACAACTCACCTTTAACCAGAGCTATATTCTCACTGCCGTCAATCAAAGATTCATAAAGATAAAGACTAAACTCTCCAAAGTCGGTTGGTAACTTTATACTTTCTACAAGTTTAACTAATTTCTCTTTTCTTCTTCTATATTCAATCAAAGAAGCAATCGTGCATATCTTCAGGTTATGGGTTTTAGAGAATTCTATCAAATCGGGGAGGCGGGCCATAGAGCCGTCTTCTTTTATGATTTCGCATATAACACCCGCTGGATATAATCCGGCCAGCCGGGTCAAATCAACCGCTGCCTCAGTATGTCCCGTTCTCACTAAGACACCCCCATTTTTAGCTTCGAGAGGAAAAACATGCCCGGGTTTTGTCAAGTCCTGCGGCGTGGTTTCCGGGTTTATTAACACTTCGATAGTTCTTGAGCGGTCAAAAGCAGATATGCCCGTTGTGATTCCTGCGGCAGCATCTACCGACATTCTCCAGCCGGTTTTAAAAGGGTCTCTTTTGCCTTCAAGAGGCAACATAGGCTCAAGGCGAAGCTCATCTATCCTCTCTTTGGTTAAAGGCACACATACAAGCCCTCCTGCTTCTTTAATCATAAAGTTTATAGCTTTAGGAACAGCAAACTGAGCCGCAATTACTAAATCGCCTTCGTTCTCTCTTGACTCATCATCAACGACTATAACAGGCTTGCCTTTCTTTACATCTTTCAATATCTCTTCTATCGCATAAAACATAAAATACCTCTAAACTACTGCTATTTTAGATAATTTAAGTGTAGTATAAATTAACTCATAAGGATAGTATTGTCAAGAAAATTTGCTCATGGGTAATGTCAAGAATTATTCGCAAATTCTAAAGAAGCGGTTTTCTCATTCTGCTCGGACACAGCCTCAAAACCCCTATCTATAATTAAGCCCTCTCCTTCCAGGGTTAAATAAATACACACATCTAAGCTTTGCTGACTCTGAAAACAGCCTGCCCTGCGGGTAACTCTGCGAAGTTCCCGGTTTATGCGTTCCAGCGGATTGGTAGATTTTAATGTTTTACGTTTATCTTGAGGAAAGTTAAAATATATAAAGTAGTATTCAATATCCTTTTTT
>Ga0164318_10001348_pt1 | contig 21667 bp, 17 predicted proteins | sample GuaBasSedimGuay9_FD_113734 | JGI IMG/M metagenome (GOLD analysis project Ga0164318, IMG submission 113734) | Subseafloor sediment microbial communities from Guaymas Basin, Gulf of California, Mexico - Guay9, Core 4571-4, 0-3 cm | ecosystem: Environmental > Aquatic > Marine > Hydrothermal vents... | reverse complement strand
GAAAAAGCTTTTCATAAATCAGATCTTATGCTTACACCAAACAACGATGGCAAGGTGATTAGAATTTCAATTCCTCCTCTAACTGAAGAAAGAAGAAAAGATCTTGTAAAGATTGCCAAGGCGAAAGCTGAAGAAGCAAGGGTTGCAATAAGAAATATAAGAAGGGATAGTAATGATGAGGTAAAAAAGGCTGAGAAAGAGGGACACGTCAGCGAGGATGATTCAAAAAAAACTCTTGAGGAGATTCAAAAGATCACAGATGAATTTATAAAAAAGATAAACGATTTGCTTGATGCAAAGATTGCCGAAATAATGGAAGTTTAATGTATGGTTTCAGATATCTCTTTTAATGATAACGGACAACATCACAAAAATTATTCTGAAAATAAAAACGAAAGAAAGCTACCAGAACATGTTGCCATAATAATGGATGGAAATGGAAGGTGGGCTCAAAAAAAGGGGCTTCCTCGAAGTGAAGGGCACAGAGAGGGTGCAATTAGGCTCAGGGAGATCATTCATGCCTCTCTTGAAGAGGGAATAAGGTATTTAACAGTATATGCATTCTCCAAGGAAAATTGGAACCGTCCTGTAACAGAAGTAAATTCAATTATGCGTTTAGCTGAGTACTTTTTCAGAAAGGAGTTTAATAAGCTAAAAAAAGAAGGAGTTTTTTTTAAACACCTGGGTGATATTTACGGCTTACCGGATAATATAAAGAGAATTATCGATGAAATGCATCGAAATAATGCAAAAGAAAGAAGGCTTACACTCAGTATTGCTTTTAACTATAGCGGAAGAAGTGAGATTGTAAGTGCAACACGGAAGATTGCTTCTCTTGTGGCTGACGGTAAGATAAAGTTAGAAGATATCAATGAAGAATTGATATCGAATAATCTCTATACATCAGGAATACCGGATCCAGACCTTTTAATAAGAACCAGCGGTGAGTTAAGAATTAGTAATTTCCTGCTATGGCAGAGTGCATACACTGAAATATGGGTTACAAAAACCCTGTGGCCTGATTTTAGTCCCCGGTTATACAGAAAAGCTTTAGAGGATTATAGTAAAAGGGATAGGAAGTTTGGCGGAATAAATATATACCACTCTTCTGTAAAGCAATAACTGTTTTGCATGAAAAGATATTTCCAATACAGTATTGGGCTAAATTTTAAATACTGCTAAATGAGATTTTACTATCGAGTATTATCATCAAAAAAAACTTCCTTTACCGTAAAGGACATTGCTTATTTAAACAAATTATTTTAATGCTATTTACCAATATTTAATGTGTACCTCAAGAACATTATAACTTATATTTTAGGAGGTACACTTTTTTTATCTTTATTAAAGTTCAAATGGTTAGAATTAATTTCATCAATAGGCAGATAAACTTCCAATCATATTAATAAACAATGTTTGCCTATTATTTTATAAGTATCTTTAAGTATATTGGTATTCAAATCAGGTGCTAATTTTTGTTGCAGAAAGCTGTAATTTTAGCGAATAAAATCATATATCTTAACGGAATTAAAATGATTTCAAGGTTAATAATTTCTATTCTTTTGCTGCCTTTACTGTTTTTTGCGATATATTTGGATTTTAGTAATTACATATATTTATATATATTGATATTTGTAATATCAATAATTGCAAACTTTGAGTTAAGCCGGTTATTTAGAAATTCCTACAGGGAATATTTAAAGATCTACGAGTTTTCAACCTACATATTCAATTTCATCCTATTCTATAGCTATTATGCTTATAAAGCTTACGATTTAAACAGAGCAATACCGGTTATACTACCAATTCTGGTAATAGCTTTCTCTATTATAGTTTTAATATTTAAGAAAACAGGACTAAAACAATTTTTTCTTTTTCTTATAAGTTCTGTGTATACTGGAATGATTCCTTTACTAATTATTGTAATTAGATACTTTAAATATGGAGATTTATTAATATACCTATTATTTTTGATGGTATGGATAAATGATGCATCAGCTCTTTTTGTTGGCAGTAAGTTTGGAAAGATCAAGGGCATAATCAGGTATAGTCCAAACAAATCACTTGAGGGTTATGTCGGTTCTTTTTTTATAACTATTGTTATCTCTATTATATTTAAGTTGATATTTTCTGAAAAATTATGCTTTACTATTACAATCACTATTGTTCTTTCAGTGGTGGTAAGTTTAACTGGACATCTCGGAGATATATTAGAATCTTTTATAAAAAGGAAAGCCGGAGTAAAAGACTCCTCAAGATTATTTGCAGGTCTTGGTGGTATTCTGGATATTTTTGATAGTGTCATTGCATCTTTACCCTTTTATTTTTTATTTGTAAAACTATTTTGTGCAAGGGGTTAATATGGTAAGTACAATCATTCTTGGTATTATTTCGATAGGTATACTTATCTTTATCCATGAGCTTGGGCATTTTTTGGTAGCCCGTGTAGTAGGTATCAGAGTTGAGGTATTTTCAATCGGGTGGGGGAAGGGAATACAACTATTTAAATGGAAGGATACTAAAATACAGCTTGGGTTGATACCTTTTGGCGGTTATTGTAAAATGGCAGGTGATTCCGCATATGATAACTTAACAGGGAGTAAGGATGAATATTATTCAAGCCCTCCTATAAATAGAATTATGGTCGCACTCGGAGGTCCTTTATTCAATTTTATGTTTGCCATTCTCCTATTTACCATGATTATGATGATCGGTTACCAAATTAAAACGTACCCAAATAAAATAATACTTGCCAAACCTCAGGATATAAATGAAAATACACAATTAACCCCGGCACAAAAAGCTGGCCTTAAGAATGGAGATATTATAATTGCGATTAATGGAAAAAAAGTAAACAACTGGGATGATATAACTGAAAATATAATAAGAAATGCCCTCAAAAAGATTCAGATAACAGTTTTAAGAGATGGGAAAGAGTTAAACCTTGAAGTAATTCCAGGTATTGATAAGAGTACTGGAAGGGGAGTTATTGGAATATATCCGTGGGTGGAACCAGTTGTAGGAGGTGTCTTACCGAACAGCGATGCGAAGAAGCTTGGTATAAAACCAGGAGATAGAGTAGTTTCAGTGGATGGTATGCCAATTCATAATCAAGTGGAGTTCTATCATATTCTATCGAAAAAGAAGGGGCGAAGTATTAACCTTGTAATTGAAAGAAATGGTAAAAAACTAAATTATGATGTTCTTATAGGCAGGAATAGTGATACTACGCTGGGTATCTATTTTAAACAGATAAAGCTACACTCCCCAAAATACAGTCTTCCTGAGTCGATTGAACTGGGAGTAAAAAAATCTTTAGAGGCAACAAGAGATACTGTAAGAGGAATGATACTTCTCTTCAGTGGAAAAATTAGAGCAAAAACAGCCGTTGCAGGGCCTGCAAAAATTATTTATTTATCAGGGGTAATAGCAAAGGAGGGTTTTGTTTATTTCCTTCAGGTTATGAGCTATATTAGTATAGCCTTATTTATCATGAATCTTATACCTTTTCCTGCATTGGATGGAAGCCATATCATGATTGCACTATTAGAAGCTGTAAGGAAGAAAAAACCAAATCTTGAGGTTATTCAAAGGATACAGGCAATAGGTTTTACTCTTCTAATACTGCTGTCGCTATTTGTAACATTCAATGATATAAGTAGTTTTATTAAAAGGTGATAAATGAAAGAGAGGAAATGTTTAATCCTTAATTCATTAAATTCTACTAAAATTTTATATATAGTTTTTTTATTACTTTCTTTGGCTTTTCTCAACATTTGTTATGCAGAACCATTTTCCACTGGTGAAAGATTAGAATATAAGATATACGCTTCCGGTTTTTCTGTAGGACATCAAACTATTGAAGTTTATGGCACGGAAAAAGTTAATGGCCGAAATGTATGGGTTATCAAAGGCAGATCCAGAACATCTCCTTTTCTAAGCATCTTCTACAGATTGGATGACAAATGGGAAGTATTTATGGACAAAGGAACTCTGCTTCCAATAATTGTAAAGAAGGATGTTCTGGAAGGTAAGAGGAAGGATTATCTAATTTACAAAATCGATCAAGATAGAAAGTTGGTTGTCATCAGTAATAGAAGTGGAAAAAAGATTAAGGAAATTAAGTATAAATATAAGCTTTTCGATTTATTTTCTTTGATATATTATTTCAGATCAAGGCCGGAGATGTTTGGATCCGACTTTGTTTTTGATTTTTTAGAAGAAAAATCTGTTAGAACAGTACATTTTAAAAAGGATAAGGATTTGGATGAAATAATACCTACGATTTCCAGAAGAAAACCTGTAAAAGCTATAAGTATTACCCAAATTGGGGGAATCGGGATAAACATAATCGTTAGCAGAGATCAAATTAGATTACCACTTAAGATGGTAGTACCTTCAAAGCTTCCTGGAAATAAGAAGTTAAATGTAATCTTCTCTATACATAAATTCTTTCCCGGTGATTTGGATTTAAAGGTACCTTCATATTATAAGAGTATTATAGTCCGATAATTTATATATGATTTTATTTTTGTTTATCAAATAAGTTGATTGATTTTAGTTGTCATTAAAAAATAAGATACTAAATAAATATGTAGGTTTCATAGAATAGGTATATTTCATGCTCAAGAACTGGAAGATAATTGTATGAAACCATAGACCAAACCGTATCATTGCTACAATCCAAGGTTTAATCACCTATTGTAATGTTATATAAATTTTTGTCGATAAGTTCACTAGATTTATTTAAAATAGGTAAAAGGTTTAATCTATTATAATTTGACAGTTCTTAATTTTTTTGATAAAAAAATATGAGGAGATGTCCAGTTGGATATAACTGCATTTAGGATATCCGCTCCTACGACAGGCCAGGTTATTTTACTAATAATTATATTCGTTGTTGTAGCCCTGGTTTTTTTTATTGCTTCACGGTCTACTGTCGGGGGTACAGGCAAAAAAAAGAGCAAGATTGCAGGAGGAACTGGATGGCATAATTTTTATCAACTTGCTAAAATGAGGGGTCTTACAAAACAGGAAACTGAGGTACTAAAAAAGTTGGTGATATCCTATGGGTTAAATAAACCCACACTTGTGTTCACTTCAACCCCGATACTTGATGGGTGTATTCAGAGAGCTATAAAAAGAATCAGCATAAAGGAAATAAAGGGAGAATCTAAAGATGACATAATAAACCTATATTATAGAATAAGAAATAAGATTACCAGAAATAGGGCTGTAAAAGGCATTACTACAACAAAGTCAATACCTGTTAGTGCAAAATTGAGGATTGAGGCTGAGAAAGCTGGAATTTTTACCGTGACTGTTGTAAGGAATGACGATGAATGTTTCGGTATTAGTATACCAATTTTACCAACAGGCAAAATGATAGCCTGGGGTAAAAGAAAACTGAAATGTTCTTATTGGCGTGAGAACGACGCGGCATACGTTTTTGAGACAAAAGTCTCTGATGTAATTATTGATGATAACGATCAATTACTTTGTTTAAAGCACACAAATAAGGTTTTAAGGGTTCAAAAAAGGAGGTATCCAAGAAAAAATGTTCGGCTGCCGGTTCTGTTTGTTAGGTTGAGAATTATAGAGCAGGATGGCAAGAAAAAAGCGGTGGTAGACAGGAGAGAGGCTCATTGGGGAACAATCATAGACATATCTGTTGGAGGAATGTCTATTGAGACTACATCTCCGGTTGATAAGAACAACTATATAAAAGTTGATTTTGAATTAAAAGAGGATTATAAGGTTGTTGGGATAGGGAAAGTGAGGAGAATTGAGAGAAATCCTGCAAAAAAAAATTGGATTATGCATATTCAATTTACTAAAATGGATAAGAGATATAAAAATGAAATATTTGCTCTTCTCTACGACTATGAAAGGATTTAGAAATGGCTTCTAATGCTAGAAATAATGTTAAAAATCCAAAATCTAAAACGGTACTAATATTTCAGGAATCATTTAGAAGATTCTACCGGGATAGATGTGATGTTGAAGCTCGATCACTAAGTTTTATTACAATTCTTTTAATTGTGCCCTTCTTTCTGGTAAGCATTCTAAGTTTGAAATTTTTTAGTTTTTACAGCAGCCTTGAGAAATTGTTAATAGGATTTGTTTCTAATTTTTTCCTTCCCGAAAAGGGAAGAAAGATTATTACATACCTTGATAGTTTCCAATATCAAACTGCAAGTTTAAATATTTTAAATGTTTCTCTATTGTTACTCGTCTCTTTCTGGCTTTTTTTCATGATAACGACAAATGTTAACCGCATATGGAAGAATAAAAGGCGGGCGTCATTATTTATTTATATTGTAAAATATGTTATTTTTATTCTCATAACTCCTACACTCCTTGTGTTCTCCTTCTATTTTAGAAATAGTAGCTTAATTAATGACTATTATAATTTGGGATTGAGATATTTTCAGTACGGTAAAATGACATCTGTATTACTTTCAATTTTAATAAATTGGCTTTTAATATTTCTACTCTATTTTGTTATCCCCCATGGTAAAATCAGGTTTAAATACACATTAATATCTGCTTTAATTACTGCTGCCGTTTTGTGGATTACCAGATATGGTTATAATTTTTTTTTAAAAAAAATGCCTCAAATAAATATTATTTACGGTTCTCTCTCCTTTATTCCGATATTTTTGATATGGATATACATGTCATGGATTATTGTTCTGTATGGTCTTGAATTAAATTATTCTTTTCATTTTTACAATAATTAGATACATTTCCTCTAAAAAATATGTAAATATTGAACCTTTTAACAAATGGAAAAGTATATAAGCGAGAGTATTGAGGATACCATAAAAATAGCCAGTGATTTTACAAAAACGTTAAAAGGAGGGGAAGTTGTACTCCTCGATGGGGAACTTGGTGCGGGAAAAACTGTATTTGTAAAAGGCGTTGCTGATGCCCTTAAAATTGAAGATACAGTAACTTCTCCATCTTTTTCAATTATGAACGTCTATGAAGATACTGTAAAACTTTATCACTTTGATTTATACAGATTGGATGACCTTTTTGAAATAGAACAGTTGCTAATGGACTATATATATATACCTGGTTCAGTTGTTATGATAGAATGGGGTTATAAAGCAAAGGATATATTAAATGAATATATTTTTATTGATATCCAGATTGAAGGTGATAGGAGAATAATTACTATTGATAGGGTTAAATCATGATTTTAGCAGTTGAAACTTCTACAAGGGCATTCTCTGTTTTTATTAAAGATGGAAAAATGGAAGCAAACCTTGAAATTCTATTTTCCTTAACTCATTCTCAGGGTATTGTACAAACAGTGGATTTTATGATAAAGAGAGCTGGAAAGAGTATTAAAGATATTGAAGCGATTTATGCAGGGTTAGGGCCTGGTTCTTTTACAGGTATCAGGGTAGGATTAAGCTTTGCAAATACACTTTCCCAGGTTTTGGATATACCACTAGCAGGTACTACTTCTTTAGATATTCTCTCTTTTGAAGTAGATAGATGGAATAGCTCCATAGTTCCATTTATTAAATCAAGGAAGGAAGAGGTTTACGCATCATTTTATAAGAATGGAGTAAGATTTGATGAAATTAAGGTGTTGAAAGCTAATGAATTTATTGATTACATATACGATGTAAATCCTGATTATCTTATATCTTCTAATGAAGATTTTATGGAGGTTCTGAAACCCATAATTGAAAATAACAAAATTAACAATAGTAAAATTGACCGCATAAAATCGATTAAAAAAAATTTTTCCTACCCAAAAGCTAAGTTTATACCAACTGTTGTAGAGAGGGAAGAAATCCCCTTAATGCGGGAGTATTTAAAACCAGTTTATATTAGAACTTTTTGATTTTTCATAGATATAAGCATGACATGGTATCAAATAAGATTTTATTCAATTACTGAGTGCAATTCGTCAGAGTTATAATTATACAATCTTAAAGTATATTCTTTATAAAATAGTAGAAATTAATGGAATTAATATGACCTGTTTAATCTATACAAATACGGAAAACATGTTAAAATCAGTAACCTCTGGAATTGTAAGAATTCCTAAGAATCTAATAGAGAGGTTCGATTTAAGAAAGCTGAAGATAGGTGATAAACTTCTATTTTATAATTATGATGATAAATCTATATATGGATTTTTAAAGGTTACGGATGGGTGCTACAAAGAAAAGAATCCTAAATCCGGGCCTTATAATGGGTATGGAAAAATCGATAATCATTACTATTACTATACTATTTTAGTTGATTCATCAGATTTTTTTAATATTGGTCTTGATGTTAAAAAACTTCCGGATTTAGAACCTAAAAAATTTTTTATCAACTCCCCAAATTTAGAAAACACAATTTCTAAAATACTTAACCTAATTAACATGAAGAGAATCCCACTTGTGATTGAAATTAGATTTCTGGAAGATCATATTGTAGCATCAATTTTAAATTCTGTTGATCCAGTGGTCATTGTTGAGAAGATATACGATCTTGATAAAATGTTTTTTGACCTTGTAAAGGAGAAAAGTGTTGATCTTCAGAGAAGTATTAATATTATGGATTACGATGATTTTTTTTTGAAATGCAGAGAGATAGGAAAATACCTTTATGAAATGATATTTAACCCCCTGGAGTTGGATTATATTTTCCAATCGGGCGGATATTCGATAAGTTTCATCCCTGATGAGATCACTATGAACCTTCCATTAGAGTTTACCTATTGCTGTGAATCATTTCTATTTGAAAAAAATTACATCAATATTCTAGGAAAAAATAAGGTAGGTTTACAAAAGGAAGTTGTTATTAGAAGGGTTTTAATTATTGCAGACCCTGGTAGAGACTATAAATATTCTTATGAAGAGGGAAAAAGACTTTTTGAATATTTTTTAGTATCCGGTGTAGAGTGTGATTTTATTTCAAGACCAATTTCAGATCTTGAGTTAATTGATATCATTGAAAATTACCAGCTTGTACATTTTACTGGGCATGGAGATACAACTTCAACTGACGAAGGTGAACACACATCATTTTATACCGGTGAATCACTTTTTCAACTGGAAAGATTAATCTCTATAAAGAAGTTACCAAATTTATTTTTTTTCAATATGTGCAATAGTTCAATAAAATGGGGACTTGAACTTTTAAAGAATAAAGACGTTTATAATGTAATTCTTTCCAGGTGGAACTTCCTTGATTTTCATGATTTTGACTTCATTATTCGATTCTATGAACTTCTTTTTAAAGGCATTGAGATTGGGAAAGTATTTAACGAACAAAAAATTAAATCTTTAAAAGATTCAAGGAATAAAAACTTTTTACCAATTTTATTCTCTCATTTAGGAGATGCAAGTATACGATATGTTTTTTAATATTGATGACCTTGAAATTAAAAATAGTATAATGAAGTATAAAGAGGAAGATGAAGATGAAGTTTATTATAGTCTCATATTAGAAATAATATCTCCATTCATTTATAACTATCCCCATGTAGTATTTCATGCTTCTGAAGATATTTGCTCAGATTTTTATGAGTATATCCTTTTACGATTCAAAACAATTTTGAACTCCTATACTATTTCAAAGGCAAAGTTTACAACCTGGTTAACTGTTGTGCTAAGAAATCGTTATATAAATTTTTTAAGGGAAAATCAGGGTTTGAATAATACAGAGTATAATATATCCTTTGAACAGGACCTCAATATTTCTGATCCTGACGGAAGCAATTATCATATGGTTATTGCTGATAAAAAGAACTATAATCTGGATTCGAATGAAGAAGTGAATGCGTTAATTGATAAAATTACCTCCATCTTGAATGAAAAATATAGAGTGCTATTTCATCTTTATTATGTTGATTTTTTAAGAGTAGAAGACATCAGGTTTTTAGCCATTTTTTTTAATAGAAGTATTAATGAAATTGTTAAAGGGATTGATAAAATAAAAAGCTTGATTGTTGATAAGTATGAAAAAAAAGAGTCGACTCTTGTTAAATTGGCAAAAAATTACCGAAAGATCTTGGAAAGTCAGGAGTCGGGAGATAGAATTACTGAAAAAAATGCAAAAAAATACCAGGAAAATCTGTTAAATGAATATAGAGCTACAAAGTGTCATCCAACCTATGAAAGTATTGCATCCTTTTGTGGGTTTCCAGTAGGTACAGTGTCGGCTGGTATAGCAAGGATTAAATCTAGAATTAAAAGTTTCGAGAAAGAGCTGAAAAATATCTAAACTAACAGTAAAATAGGAAGGATTCATGCTAAAATGCCCATTATATAATGAAGATATGATTTCACAGTATGTTGAAGGATTATTGGATGAAGAGGAGAGCAGGTTGTTTGAAAGGCATTTAAAGGAGTGCGATATATGTCTTAAGTCTGTTCTGGATCTGGAAAATGATCTATTCAAAATGAAAGTGTACGATAAGCAACTATATACTGGTCTGTATCTTACTGAAGCAGTTTTTCTTATTATAAAAAATAGATTGTTAATGATCAGGGATATTGGAAGAGATCATCACTTCAGGAAAATGAAGGAAAGCTATAGATTGAAAGGTAAAACTGCCAGTGAGAATTCCTACTATTTAAAGGGGGATCTTTTTGATATTACAATTGGTAAGGATAAGGGAGATAAATTTTTGATTGAGTTTAGAAATACCAATAATAGGATTATAGAACTATTTAAAGAAAACAGGCTTATAGAGGCTCACACAAATTCAAATAGAGAGAGGCTGACTGTTAAATCCCTTGAGAAGGGTGATTATACAGTTGTAATTTCTGATAGTACTTTGGAGAAAAGAACAAAAAAGGATAAGATAAAAATCAGGATTAGTTAGATTAAACGTTTCTGGAAGATTTTTGATGCTATGAAAGAGGCTAGAGCAATTGAAGCAAAAAAAGAATTGGGAGAGATGTACAAAAATATATTTAATAAAATTAAAGAAAGGATCGCTCAGTTTAGAGCAATCGGAGAGTCTAAAGACGATCGGAGAATATTTATGGAGCTAGCCTTTTGCTTACTTACTCCAGCATCAAAGGCAAAAAATGCCTGGGAAACAATTAAACTTCTGAATGAAACAGGTCTTTTATACAATGGTAATGAAAGGGAAATAGCAAATTATCTAAATACAGTAAGATTTAAAAATAACAAGGCAAAAAATATTGTTCTGGCACGATCTTTTTTTTATAAAAATAGAGAGTTTGACTTTAGTTTATTGTTTGATAGATTTGATAATAATGAAATTGGTTTCAGGGAATGGATAGTAAATAATATAAGAGGTATGGCTTATAAGGAAGCAACTCATTTTTTAAGAAACATTGGTAAATCGGGCGACCTATGTATACTTGACCGCCACATCCTAAGAAACCTTAAGTATTATAATGTAATTACTGAACTGCCATCCTCCCCTACCAAATTTAGATATCTTACTATCGAAAGAGCAATGCAGGAGTTCTCACGATTGGTTGATATACCTGTAACACATCTTGACCTTCTTCTCTGGTATAAGGAAACAGGGGAGATCTTTAAATAAAAAGCTGGGCTCTTTAACCCAGCTTATTATGTAGATAATGGAGGGATTATAAATTATCTACATCTTCAAATTAATTATCGGATTCTGAAAATAAAAAATTTAATTTTTCAGATGTGTTTTTAATTGTTTTCAATAAAAATATACAGCTATTTTCAATTGAGCTGTAAAGCATTTCAGATTCATCTATTATAGAACCTTTATCTTTCCTGTTGCTACCTTGCATAATATTTACAACAACGTCCTGCATTGCCATGCTAATTAATCTAACCTAATCTGTGAAAAGGAGTATTTTCCTTTCTATATCCAGCAGCTTTTTGTTATATATAGCAAGCTTATCGGAATTTTTCATTTTTGGTAGTATCGTTTTTGCTTCTCGTGAAAGATTAAGCATCTTTTCTATGTTGCTTTCGGCTTTTTTTAGATATCCAAGAAAGTCTGGCAAATTTTCTAATAAACTTTTACCACTGTTGATTGTTGATATTATGTTTTCCATGATGATTTTTTTATTTAAAGTTGGTAAAAATTTTGATTTAACACTATTAAGTTTACTTGATTTAACATTTTCCAGGTTTAGTCCACAATCTGTTGCGTTTATAATACTTGAACTGGATAGTGGAATGTTTCTTTCAAACCACGATTTGTATAGCAGCATTCTTTTGTCGGTATAGCAGATCTCTTTTTTATTGTTGATTGTTTTTATTGGAAACCCACCATTAAGATATTTTACGAATTGGGTTTGGTATGTATTAATTCTATTTTGAGCTAATGTACGGTAAAAATCGACAAATGATCCTTTTGCATGACTCTGTCCGTTTTTATAGGAGAGATCTAGCCCTATAATAACAATTGGATCAGCTCCTAATATCCTGGCGAAATCGAAGGCGGTTACTGCGACGGATCCTCCTGCGGCAATTTTTCCTTTTATACCTGAATAATGTTCGATTATTTTGCCAGGAGGAAATAAAGATGAACATAGCATAATTTTACCGGGATAATTTCTTATGGTAGTTTGATAAACAGCCGGATCAACTATCAGGATTGGCATTTTATCATCTTTAATAGTTTTATAGAAGGATGGGTTTAACGAAAGAGAATTAATAAATTGAGGGTCAACTGAAACGACAAAATCTGGGACTATACCCCATGTTATCAGAGGTTTTAGTGCGGTATCAACTGCTACCGTTAAAAACCTGTCTTTAATTTTTATAATACTGGAAATCTGGTTTTTTATAGATGGCCCTGCTCCAACCACCAGAGCCCCAATTTTGCCTTTTAGAACATTTTTCAAAAGATCTATCCCGGGTTTTGTAAAAAAATGCACTGCGTTTTTAAAGCTGTTTTTAGTCCATAAGCGATCGAATCTTTTTAATGTTGCAATATTTATACTGTTCTTTTGGATATATCCATTGTATGAATTGATAATACTTTTAGTAAAATCAGGGAAGGCTGTTTTATATGAACGTAGGTGGAGTAAAACCGGGTTATAGAATGTTAAATAATCAAAAGTAGAATCATCTATAGCTGTGTTTCCAACTATTATTTTTAGTTTTTTATGGTTAAGAACGTTGGATAGATCTCTGACTTCTAATGCCGTGTTTAAAATCTTTAAAGAGGGTTCAAATATGAGGATTCTTGCTTCTGGATTTTTTTTAATAATCATTTCAGCCAGATAACCAAGCCCAAAACCAATCAGTATAATAATATCTTCAGCCCCCGATAGTTTTAAACTTATTATTCTGTCTATTTCTATCATTGGATCAATTTTCGAGTGGAGAGTGATCCTGGAATTGTTCAACTTGATTTCGATAGTAGGGTCCCCTCTTTTTGTATTAACAATAGAAATCTCTTTAATTTTGTCATCTTTGCTGGTTTTCCTGGATGAAAGGTGTTTGTATAGTATTGGGTTATTTCGTTTTATTATTTTGATGTTATGATGCAGTAAATTATTTTTCATTGTTGTTGTACACATAAACTGTGGAGTTTGATGGTAAAATATTGAGATATGGTGCTATTCTTTCTACGATATACTTAAAAACAGGAGCTGCAGTTTGTCCGCCGTATTTTTCCCCTCTAGGTCTGTCTATTGTTACAAGAACTACTATTTTAGGATTGGGTACTGGTACAAATCCGATAAAGGAAGCGTAGAACTGCCCTTCAAGGTATCCTCCTTTCTGAGGATCGGCTATCTGGGCTGTACCGGTTTTCCCTGCAATGCTGTAACCCTCAACCTTTGCTTTATATCCTGTTCCTTCCGTTGTTAATACCCCTGTTAAAATCTCTAAGAGTTTCTTTGAAGTTTCTTCTCCAATTACTCTTCTGATTTTCAAAGGCTTATAATATTTTAACGTTGAACCATCGGGATTCTCAATCCTTCTGATAATTCTTGGCTGCATAAGGATACCGTTATTTGCAATGGCAGAACCTGCAGTAATTAACTGGAGTGATGTTACAGCAACTTCCTGCCCAATTGCCATCTCATATTTTGAAATTTTGCTCCATCTGGATGGATTACGTAGGATGCCTTGCGATTCTCCCGGAAGATTAATACCCGTTGCTGTTCCAAATCCAAAGTTTCTCAATCCCTTATATAGATCTTTATCATTTATTCTATCCACTGAAAGTATCATTCCAACATTGCATGATTTTTGTAATACCTGACTAAAATCGATCAAGCCATGTTGCGCTGTATCGTGAATCACTGTATTGCCAATTTTGATAAATCCTCTGCAATTGAAGGTATCATTTGTGTTGATTAGATGTTTGTCCATCAGAAGAGAAGCGATAAATATCTTGAATGTTGATCCAGGTTCGAATGCATCTGTTATGGCCCTATTTCTAATAAACTTTTCAGAGTAAGATTTAAAATTGTTCGGGTCAAAGTCAGGTTTATTTGCCATTGCAAGTATCTCTCCTGTCGATGGTTTCATTACGATAGCAGTAACCTGTTTTGCATCCGTTGATTTTAAAGCATTGGATAATGCCTCTTCTACTACCTCCTGTATATACCTGTCGATTGTTAAAACAACGCTATAGCCCCTTGTTTGACCATTAAAACCGACCCTTTTTTTATCCATTCTTTTTGGACTTAGAAAAGCATCAAAGTAATATTCTATACCTTCAAGCCCATTGTTATCTATGCCTACAAAACCAAGTATGTGAGATGCAAGATGGTGAAATGGATAGTACCTTCGAAACTCTTTTTCGAGATAAACACCTTTGATTGAGATGTCTTCCAATCTTTGCATTTTTTCAAGATCCACCTGTCTTTTAATCCATACAAAGGGTTTTTTCTTATTCAACTGTTCTAATATTTTTGCATAGTTGATTCCTAAAATTTCTCCCAGATCTTTAGCTGCTTTAAGTTTGTTTTCAATTTCATTCGGCCGTGCATAGATTGAATATGTTTCGAGACTTAATGCAAGTTTCTCGCCGTTTCTATCAATAATAAAACCCCTCTCTTTTTGATTTTTAATAGAAGGGGATGCCATAATTAAATTCTTTTGAAGGAATATTAGCTGGGTTACTCTAATAACAAGTATGCTGAATAAAAGAGCTGTTATCAGGGTAATAAACTTGAATCGTAGTATATTCCTGTTCATATCTGTCCTGTTTGTCTTCTTCTAAATACATTAACGACCAGTTTTACCAATTTTTAAGTTAAAGGTTAATATCTTGACGTGCTTAAAAGCAATGAATATATTTAAGCAAAATCTTTATTTATTAGGAAATTAGTGAACCTCTGACCAACAATGAAAGTTTAAAGAAATTATTAATCTTATAGGACATTCATATGACTTTTCAGGAAATAATTTTTCACCTCAATGAATATTGGCACCAAAAGGGTGCAGTTATAGTACAGCCCTATGATGTTGAAACAGGAGCAGGAACCTTTAACCCGGCAACATTTTTAAGATCACTTGGCCCTGAACCTTGGGCTGCAGCATATGTAGAACCATCAAGAAGGCCGACTGATGGTAGGTACGGAGAGAACCCAAATAGATTACAGTTATTCTTTCAATATCAGGTGCTTATAAAACCAGCTCCTTCTGACATTCAAAATCTATATCTTGAAAGTTTATCAACAATGGGCATAGATTTTTCTAAACATGATGTAAGGTTTGTACATGATGATTGGGAATCTCCAACATTAGGTGCAACCGGACTTGGGTGGGAAGTTTGGCTTGACGGAATGGAGATTACACAATTTACGTATTTCCAGCAGGTAGGAGGATTCGAACTTAATCCGATACCAGTGGAGCTAACCTATGGGCTTGAAAGAATTGCGATGTTTATACAGCAGAAAGATAATGTTTTTGATGTAATGTGGAATGAAAAATTGACTTATGGAGATTTACGGCAAAGGGAAGAGTATGAATTTTCTGTATATAACTTTGAAGTGGCTGACGTTGAAAGGCATATAAAGCTTTTTGATGAATACGAAGATGAAACCTATAAAATAATTGAAAAAGGGATTGTTCTTCCAGCTTATGATATGGTTATTAGATGTTCACATATATTTAATATTATTGATGCCAGGGGTGCAATAAGTGTTACTGAAAGAGCCTACTATATTCAGAGGGTTCGAAATCTTGCAAAAGCAGTAGCCAGGGCGTACATTGAATCAAGAGAAAAACTGGGTTTCCCACTGTTAAAAAAAGGAAAATAATCTTAGGGTTGAATTAATAGACTAAAATAATGCTTTTGATTTAAGCAACCCATATCCCTGCTGATGGACAGAATCTTGCTGATACATTCAGGGTAGGGCTGGAAATCTAGAAAGGGTAATACCGGTATAAGAGCAGGAATTTTACTAAGGAGGTTATTTTAACACTAAAAGTTAGAATATGGTGTGAACATATTGCGTGTGAGTCAAAATATCCAGAAAGTGTCATTCCAGGCAAAGAGCGTAAAATTAAGAATATATAAAATCATAAGTATACTAATTGGAAAATAAATATCTTATAGGATGTAAGATAGATTACATGTCAAAAAATGAAAAAATAACTTATAGAGGGGAAAAATTTAATGGCTTCATCGAGAGATTTATTGTGTGAAATTGGAGTTGAAGAATTACCTCATGAGCTTTCACACAGCACAGCAACATGCTTTATGGATAATTATTTATCTCTTTTATCTGAAAGTAGACTAAACTATGAGAGTATCAAATATTTTTCTACACCAAGGCGTTTTTCACTATTAATTAAATCCCTTAGTGAGAGACAAAAAGATTACGAAGAGGAAAAAAGAGGTCCATCTGTAGAAAAGGCCTATAAAAATGGGAAACCAACAAAAGCGCTTCTTGGTTTCTGTTCTGCTAATGGAATTAAACCGCAGGATGCAGTTGTAAAGAACATAAAGGGAAATGAGTATATATTTGCCATTCGTACAATTAAGGGCAGGGATACTAAAGATATCCTACCTGAGATTCTAGATCAGGCAATTAATAATCTACATTTCCCTAAAAATATGAGATGGGAAGAATCCGGCTTTAGATTTATAAGACCAATTAGATGGGTAATGTTTTTATATGGTTCAGAAATTATTCCGTATAGTAAGGTTGGTATTGAAAGTTCAAACTACAGTTATGGTCACAGAGTATATGCCAAAGATAGAATTATTATCAATAAACCAGATGAATATGAGAAACTTCTCCTGAACTCAAGCGTTATTGCTGATAGAATTAAGCGAAAAAAAATTATAGAAGAAGAGGTTACAAAACTAACCAATAAGTATAATCTCTTTGTTCCCAGAGAAGCAGAGGTTCTTTTTGATATTAATACAGACCTTACGGAGTACCCTGTTACTGTTCTTTGTGAGTTTGAGGAAGAGTACCTTAAGCTTCCACCGGAAATTCTTACTTCAGAGATGATTGAGCATCAGAGATATTTTCCGCTCTGTGATGATAGAAATGACAAAATCTCAAACAAGTTTATCGTCATATCCAACATAAAGGATAACTCTCTAACTAAGTATGGCTACGAAAGAGTATTAAGAGCACGACTTAATGATGGTAAGTTTTTCTATGATGAAGATAGAAAACGAAACTTTGGAGAATATTTGGATAAACTGAAAAGTGTGAGCTTTCATCCAAAACTTGGTAGTATGGAGGAAAAGGTTCAAAGGATTAGGAAGATATCTGGTTATCTATGTTCAATGCTCAATATCGATAAGGTAACCAAAAAAGAGATAGATACTGCAGCTCTCCTGTGCAAAAATGACCTTGTTACTTTGATAGTTAATGAGTTCCCAAACCTACAGGGAATTATGGGATATTACTATGCTCTCGATTCAGGATACAGTGAAGTATCGGCTAAGGCCATAAAAGAGCACTATCTTCCAAGACACGCCAGTGATAGTCTTCCGGAGGAGATCCCCGGAGCTGTTGTTGGGATAGCAGATAGGCTTGATAGTATTATTGGAATATTTTCGGCTGGTTATGAATCAAAAGGTTCAAAGGATCCCTATGGATTAAGAAGAAATGTATTTGCCATTGTTAGGATTATATTGGATAAAAAACTGGAGTTTTCTCTTGGTGATCTTATCAAAAAATCTATTGGTCTATATCCATTGGTAAAAGAAGAGGATAAATTCCTGGATAAGCTGTTTGAATTCTTCAAGAGCAGAATACGCTCGGTCTTCGAAGATTTTGGATTTGCTTATGATGAAATTGATGCGACTCTTTCTACTGTAATGGAAGGTGTATGTGATTCCTATCAAAGGGTAAAGGCTCTGAATGAAATGAGGAGGAATAAAAGTTTTCAGGATCTGCTTGTTGCATTCAAAAGAATTGCCAATATAGTTAAGGATGACTCAGGATGCCCGGAGGGAATTGAGCCAAAGGATAGTTTATTGGTTGAAGAAGCTGAAATTAAACTTTACAATTTTTACAAGAGTAAAAAAAGTGACATTCTGGATGCTATTGGCAGTAAAGAATATGAAAAGGTGTACTCCATATTGGGTTCCTTTAAACAATATGTTGATCGTTTCTTTGATGAAGTGCTTGTAATGGAAAATGATATGAGTTTGAGATGTAATAGAATTGCAATGTTGAGAGAAATCTTAGGTTCATTTTCGGATATCATTGATTTTTCCAAAATTGTTGTAGCATGAGTATGTATTGACCAAAAATTAATCAGTTTATATATTAAATAAATAAGTAGTAATGTAAAAAATTAAATATATAAGATTGGGGAGGAAAGAGATGGGTGATAAGAAGTATGTCTATTTTTTTGGTGGTGGTAAAGCGGAAGGTAGAGCAGATATGAAGGATATTCTTGGGGGAAAGGGTGCGAATCTTGCTGAGATGACCAACCTTGGTATCCCGGTACCACCAGGATTTACAATTAGCGCTGAGGTTTGTGATTACTACTACAAGCATGGAGAGAAATATCCTGAAGGTTTGGAAGAGGAAGTAGAGAGCCATTTAAAGAGACTTGAAGAAACAACAGGTAAGAAGTTTGGCGATAAGGAAAATCCACTTCTCGTATCTGTAAGATCAGGTGCTGCAATATCGATGCCTGGTATGATGGATACAGTTTTGAACTTAGGGCTTAATGATGAAGTAGTCGAAGGAGTAGCAAGACTTACAAACAATGAAAGGTTCGCCTGGGATTCTTATAGAAGATTTATACAGATGTTCGGTAATGTTGTAATGGGTATCGATCACGATAAGTTTGAAAAGGTTCTGGAAGCTCAGAAGAAGAAAAAAGGGGTTACTCTTGATACAGAGCTGGATACAGATGATCTAAAAGAGGTAGTGAAACAATATAAAAAGCTTTACAAGGAAGAAACAGGTGAAGATTTTCCTCAGGAACCAAAGGAACAGCTATGGAAGGCAATCAATGCTGTTTTTGGTTCTTGGAATAATGAAAGAGCAATTAAATATAGAGAGATTAATGAGATAAAGGGGCTGTTGGGAACTGCAGTTAATGTCCAAACAATGGTGTTTGGCAATATGGGTAATGATTCAGGAACAGGTGTGGCTTTTTCTAGAAACCCCTCTACGGGAGAAAAGAAATTTTATGGTGAGTTTTTGATGAATGCCCAGGGCGAAGATGTTGTTGCAGGAATTAGAACCCCCGAAACTCTGGAAGATATGAAGAGAGATATGCCAGAAATTTATGAACAGCTTTCAGAAATTAAAGATAAATTGGAAAAACACTATAAAGATATGCAGGATATGGAGTTTACCATTGAAAAGGGTAAACTGTATATGCTTCAAACGAGAACTGGTAAAAGAACAGCTCAAGCGGCTGTTAAGATAGCGGTTGATATGGTTAAAGAGGGATTGATTGATAAAGAAACTGCAATAATGAGAGTATCACCAAATCAGCTTGACCAACTACTTCATCCTATGATTGATCCTAAAGCCAAGGTCGAGGTTATAGCAAAGGGTCTTCCCGCATCTCCGGGTGCTGCTGTAGGTCAGATTGTTTTTACAGCCCAGGAAGCTGAGGAAGAAGCTGCTAAAGGTAAGGATGTGATTTTGGTGAGAGTTGAAACTTCGCCCGAGGATATAGGTGGAATGAATGCCGCCCAGGGTATACTAACTGCAAGGGGTGGTATGACATCCCATGCTGCTGTAGTTGCTAGAGGAATGGGAAAATGCTGTGTTGTAGGGTGTTCAGATGTCCATATCATGAATGAAAATGAATGTGAAATCAGTGGTATTAAGTTTAAGAAGGGGGATTGGATTACCCTTAACGGTACTACAGGAGATGTTATCAAGGGTAAGGTTGAGCTTGTAGAACCTGAACCTACAGGTGATTTTGCTGAACTTATGCAGTGGGCTGATGATATAAGAAGATTAAGAGTAAGAACTAATGCAGATACTCCGAAAGATGCAAAGAATGCACGAAGATTGGGGGCAGAGGGGATTGGACTTTGTAGAACAGAGCATATGTTCTTCGAAGGTAACAGGATAGATGCTGTAAGAGAGATGATACTTGCTGAGGATGTTGAAGGAAGGAAGAAAGCTCTTGCGAAATTACTTCCAATGCAACAGGGCGATTTTGAAGGCATATTTGAAGAGATGGATGGACTCCCTGTAACAATAAGACTTCTTGATCCCCCTCTTCATGAGTTCCTACCAAAGAAGAATGATGAAATTGAAGCTCTTGCTAAAGATATGGGTGTGAGTGTTGAAACTTTAAAGAAAAAAGTTGAATCATTAACAGAGTTTAATCCAATGCTTGGCCATAGGGGTTGTCGTCTTGGGATTACATACCCTGAAATATACGAAATGCAGGTTGAAGCGATTATTAGGGCTGCCTGTAACATGAAGAAAAAGGGTGTTGTAGTTGAGCCTGAGATTATGATTCCGCTTGTTGGTACCGTTAAAGAGCTTTCAATACTAAGGGATTTAACCGAGAAGACAGCTGATAGGGTAATAAAAGAAGAAGGAGCCGAGGTAAAGTACCTTGTTGGGACCATGATAGAGATACCGAGGGCTGCCCTTGTTGCTGATAAGATAGCAGAGGTTGGAGAGTTTTTCAGTTTTGGAACCAACGACCTTACACAGATGACCTTTGGATACTCAAGGGATGATGCAGGCGTTTTTCTGCCTGAGTATATAAACAAAGGCATACTTGAGAAAGATCCATTCCAGGTGCTTGATCAGGAAGGTGTGGGACAGCTCATCCAGATGGGCATTGAAAGAGGAAGAAAAACCAGACCTAGACTCAAAGTTGGCATCTGTGGTGAGCATGGAGGTGAACCTTCGTCAGTTGAGTTCTGTCATAGAGTAGGCATGGATTATGTAAGTTGTTCACCTTTTAGAGTACCAATTGCCAGATTGGCCGCAGCGCAGGCTGTTGTCAGGGAAAAACAGAGTAAATAAAACTTAGTTTAATATGATCAAAAATAAGGCGGATGATTATTCTTGAGATGATAATTGAGTTAAATCATCCGCCTTTTTTGAAATTCTTGAATTAAGGTTTTATTCATAAAGATTATGATCTAGCAGTGCTATATCTTTCTCTTTTGTACCAGCGTTTTCTGTTGTTTTTAATAACAGTATTTGATTTTTAATTAGTATTATAAAATATTTATGGATACTTAATTCTAATTTTTTATAGGTGTAAAAGGAATAGGCAAAGTAAGGTTTTTATTATGATTGAAAGTTTACTT
>Ga0164318_10001346_pt1 | contig 21682 bp, 15 predicted proteins | sample GuaBasSedimGuay9_FD_113734 | JGI IMG/M metagenome (GOLD analysis project Ga0164318, IMG submission 113734) | Subseafloor sediment microbial communities from Guaymas Basin, Gulf of California, Mexico - Guay9, Core 4571-4, 0-3 cm | ecosystem: Environmental > Aquatic > Marine > Hydrothermal vents... | reverse complement strand
TATTTAACAACAAAGGGCAACCACAAGGGATTGCCCCTACACAATGTCATGTAGGGGCAATCCCTTGTGGTTGCCCCCTTTCTGTTTTTTTTAAATACCTGAAAATTTAGGGTTCAGTACTTAGCAAGCTACTTATCCCACCAACCGTCCTAATATGTCTTCAAATATGGTGAGTTGTCCATTGGCTATGCTTTCCCAGCGTTCACAATAACGGGCAAATGGGGGCCTGATTTGAGATGGGTTGGGGTATTGGACAAATAATGCGCGTAATCCTTTTGGGGGTGATAAATGTTGGCCATTGCCAAATTGGGTGTGAGTGAGCAATAAAATGGCTGGCGCGATATGGCCTTCGTGGAGATTTTCTCGCAGTTTCTGGGCTACGGATAAGGTGCGTTTGATCGGGACTTCATTCAAGCTGCGTTGAGTCCAAATGGCCAATAATTGCGCTGGTTGTTCTAGGGTTTGCACGGTATTCAACGGATCGGTGGTGATCAGAACAACGGGTAGCTGGGCTTGTTGGAGTGATGTGGCGATGATATGGGCTGCGAGGCGGGTGAGTGCTTCTACTGGGCCAAAACACGAGGGGCTGATATCTAATACAAGAATGGTGGGGCGAAGCCGAGGCGGTTCTTGGCCTGTGCGAGCCCGATACAATAATTCGTTCCGGTAATGGCGGTTGTAGAAAATGGGACGAGGTAGGGCTAATTGGGAAGGCAGTAGGGCTGACAGTGATCCATGAAAAGTCACGCCGGCATGTTCTGTGCCTATTCCACTTCCTTGGGCCCGACTGCCGCTGTCGAGTCGGAGTTTGATATTCAGCAATTTGCGTTGTTGTGGGGTTAATGGGGGAAGTTGTGACACTTGTTGAGCTAAACGCAAGGGTAAACTGGGTTCTGTCGCTACGGCTTCTTTCCCTAATAAGGAGAGTAAACTCAACAAACGTTCATCAATGTTATCAGCAGCGGTTTGTAAGGCGGCGATAGGGGGGGAAGGCGCTTGAGGCGCTTTGGTTTCACCATGCAATGCGATGTTTAAATGTTGGCGTAAATGGGTTGGTGTCAATTGAGTTGGAGGGTGCCAGTTTGGAAACGGGATGTCGTGTAATAGCAGGGCCGCTAAGCCTAGCCGAGCGGCAATCGGCCACTCTAAATCGCGTAGTTTTTGGATACCTTGATGGGCTAATAAGGGTTGCAATGGGGCGTTGTCTTGAAGCGTTTCCTGTTTCCTTAATAAAAACAATAGGTCACGTAGTAATGATAAGGGGGGATAACAGTGTAATCGATGCAATTGGCTGAGTGCGGTGGGTAAGAATGCCAGATCACTTGATAAGGGTTTTTGTGATTCGGATTGGACAAATATCGCTTGTCGGCCTACTGTTGCTGTTTGTTTTGTTAGGTAATTTTTCATTTTGAACTGTTATAGTTTAGTACAACGGATTGGCGGAATAAACGGATTAGGAACTGGCCCATTTTAATTATCACAGTTTAGTACAACGGATTAGCGGAATAAACGGATTAGGAACTGGGCATAAATAACTTACTCAGTTTAGTACAACGGATTAGCCTCATTTCCGGATGAGTTATTGGTAGCCATTGAGTCAATCCGTTTATTCCGTTAATCCGTTGTACTATATAGCCTGCAAAGCTTCCCGCTCATACAATCTACCCGCTGCACTCATCTCGCCCGCTCGTTCCATTAATTGTGCAGCCTGAACAAAATTGCCAGCCAATTCAGCACGTTCCGCTTCTTTAAGTAAATCAGGGGTTCTATCCTTCTGTTTCTTTTTCGAGCTTTTTTTCATAAATGATGATAAACCACTTTTCGCTTTGACTGCGGGCAAGTCTTTAGCCATTTTAGCCAATATTTTTTGACTTTCTGCCCCTAAACCCTCTTTAATCGTCGGCGGTTTGCCAACCCATAATGCCCATACAGGAATCAGGTTATCCGTATTAAAACGATAAGCCTCGTCTTTCATTAAAACAACCACTTGCCCATCACCTAAGCCAAAAGTGTGTTGACGCGCCGTTTCCGGAAGGGCCGGATAAAAATTGAGGCCTGTTTCTAAAAATAATCCCCCAGGATTTAAATGAGTTAATGGCAAACCAAACGGTATTTGACTGGGCAAACCGCCTGGCGCTGTCAATAAATGTTTATCCAATCCCGGCAATAAAAAAACAGTTTCACTCACAGGTTGGCTCGCCAAAAAGGTTTGTAGCCAACGCAATTCCGTATCATCAAGCAGTACCGCATCAATACGACTATGCACCCCCGTATCCCTAATGATCTGCACCGGCAAAGGAGAAGGTAACCCTGCCTTACTGATCGTCGGCATATCTGTCATCGGTAATGTCGGCGCTTCTAACAGCGTGAAACCATCCACCGCTTCTCCTTGTAATGTCAATCGCCAATGTCCGATATCGGGGGCCCCTAATAACCATGTTTCCTCTGTTGGAATCATCGCGCCTAATAAACTTTCCGCTAACGGAGGGCGATAATGAATATCCACCAACAATCGTTCATCGCCAGGCCCCTGTGCTTGAGCTACAGTCGTATAAGGTAAAGCCGAAATGGCTTGCAACAGTGATTGAGGCACAGTGCCTTGTTGAGCTTGCAAACGTAATAATAGCACACCACTGGCCGGATTTTCACCTCGCAACGGATCACGCAGCGCCGAAACAATATCCACTTGAATGCCCAAAGCCAACGCTCGGCGTAACACCCAACGACTTAAAGCCGGTAACACAACCACATGCACCGTCGTTAATGGCCCTGCTTGTCTCGGATGTAGCGTCGTTTCCATCAACAGATCAGCTAATTCTATCAAATCGCCCGCTGAGGGATCATCCGTATCAGGTGTCGTAAAGCTTTCACCAGCCAATGTTAAAGGATGCCATTGCTCATTATCGTGAGCAAAAGGCTGGCCCCCAGCCGTACAGATTAAATGAACAACTTGATCTGGGGGTAATTCAAATTCAATCCACCACGTTTTATCAGGGCAACGTCGGCAAACCACTTCATGCCTGAAACCCGTGCCAGCAAGCATCCCAACAAAAGCCAGCAATTTAGCCGCTGTTTGAAAACGGCCCCCAGTGGTTGAAGTCGTTTCCGTTTTGGGTGCTTCAATCGTCGCAGCCGGCAAAGGTTCAGTTTCTTGCTGCGTTGCCGGCGAATCGGTATCAGAAATTCGACGAATCTGAAAACCGAATGAAGAAGAGTTATCAGTTGACATAGTTTGTCGTGGCTCTTAATAAAATGGAAAATTCAAAAATAGATAGAACGCAGATTGTACTGATTATCATGATTTACGCAGATTTTTTATTGATCAGTGTAAATCATGATTGATCTGCGTCATCAGTGTTCTATCCTCACTATATCAAATCCGCCATCGGCCCACTAGGCGCGGGCCTCTGACTATTAGGATGATAATTAAGCGTACTTTCATAGCGACTCGCATCCGTATTCCGTTTCTCCTTATTGCGACGAATTTCGCCCACTAATTCCCCAAAACGTTGAGCGTTGATTTCACGAGGCGGTTTCTCACAATACAAACCCACATAAGCTTGGCGAAAAATCAAACGGATTTCATCCCCATTAAAAAGACTAGTCGCCTCCGCCATAATATCCAACAACGCCGATGACAAATATTGATCAAGTTGAAAATGTTTCGCATGAACTTCGACAATCCCGCGTCTTGCGACTTCATCAGGTAAATCAATCGGAATCGCTTGAAAACGGCTCGGCCGCAATAATGCCTCATCAATTAATTCTAATCGGTTCGTTGTGCCAATCACCAGCATCGGCACATCAGGGCGAAAACCATCCATTTCAGTCAACATTTGAGCCACCACCGCATTGCCGGCCCGATTACCCCCATCTTCACGCCCACTCCGTTTGCTTGCAATCGCGTCAAATTCGTCAAAAACCAAAACAGATGGCGCATTGCGACGAGCCTCGGCAAAAAACTCACGGATTTTACGCTCACTTTCGCCAACGTACATATCCATCACTTCAGGGCCAGACACCACTTGAATCGTCGCATTCAGCGTATTCGCAATCGCTTTCGCAAACAAGGTTTTACCCGTGCCAGGAGGCCCATAAAAAATTAAACCCCGTGGAATCAGTTCGCGACGCAATGCTTCATTAGGCAGTTCATAGCCACCCGTCATTAAATTCAAAGCCTTGGTTAACGTGTTTTTGACTTCATGATAACCCCCAATATCCTCAAAACAAACATTAGGCACTTCAAAATTTTTAGCCGCCGTTTGCACTTTTAAATCTCGAATCGCTTGATACAACTTCTCCACTTTCACAGGCCCACTCATCGCCTGTTCTTTTACCGCATAAGTGATCGCATGAAGTAATTGAATCGGATTCATGCCAGCCACATTTTTATACAAACCCGCCGAATCAAAACCGATAAATTGTTCAGCCTCATGCGCCGTGACAAACACTTCCCCCAACATTTTTTCAGTGCCATCCTCTAAAATCACCGTCCGCGACACCCCCGTGATTAAACGACGCACCGAAAAACGAGCCGATAACACTTCAGGAATCGCAATAGATCGATCCGCAAAAGCCAAAATCAATCGATCAGTATATTTATACACCAACTCCGTCAACTCTCTCGCCTCATTCGATAAATTATTATCGCCCCCACCGGCCAATAAATCCAAATGCGGAATCACCAAAACTTGGCCTTCTTTTAAGTTTTCATAGAGCGATTTTAATTGAGTGAGTTGACGTTGCCGGGCCCCACGAGACATCAAATCGCCCTCGCCATCCTGTTCAGGGATTTCCAATAACTTCTTTTCACGCCCCGCCTTCCTCACAATATCTTCCACTAAATGCGTCACAATCATCTTATCGCAATACACCAACACCGACAACCCTTTTCTATCGGTTCGCAAAAAAGAGGCAATATCCTCAATTTCCCTGCTATACGCCATTTTAACCGCATCAGCCTCACTGAGTTTTTCATTAGAAAATCGAACAGGCGCTTGAATTGGTTTAGGGCCAACCGCTGACACCGGCTCAACGGCAACAGTGGTTTCAGTTTCATCTTCAATCTCAGGTTGTTTTGGTGGTTTAATGTCTATCGTTGCTGATTGAGCCGAATTACCCCGAAAAATCATCCCCGGAGGCCGGTATAATCGCGGCTTGATATCCACAGCCGAAATAATGAAATGACGCAAAGGTTTATCCAACATCTCCTCAGTCAACACATCTATACTCAATGCCGGCACTCGTTCAAGGAGTTGCCTAACCGTCAGCGTTTCACGATCAGCATTAAAAAGAAGGGCTTGAAAATCCTCAACCGGACAAAGTGGCACAAAACGAAGGGTATTTTTTTTAGTCATGATCATTTCCAATTTTGATAGTGATGCACTATAAAAGAATTTGCTCACGCAAAGCCGCAAAGCCGCTAAGTTTAATGACTTGACACCTTTGCGCCTTTGCGCCTTTGCGTGAGATAAAAACCAACCCCCAAAACTAAAAACAAGCTTCAAATCAAAAACAGGCTTAACAAAGGGTAAAAGAAAAAAGATTCAAGAGAATGGCTACATAAAACATTTATGTTGCTAATCTAAGTCCGAGCAGCCACGGAAACCCCTGTTAAAGAGGTGGATGTCCGACGAGAACCTGAAACGAAAGGCAGCACGACAGTTGTTCGAAACGACACCAATGTAACCACCACGAAGCGAACGAAAACATGTTTTGCTACAGTTAATCAAATAATCTAACGTCCCTTTATCAGACTTTTTCTCTAACCAAGCTGAGCCATCTGTCGGTGCGCCATCATAGTTCTCATGCCATAAGTCAGCACACCACTCCAAAACATTGCCGTGCATATCGTATAAACCGAAGGCATTAGGGGGAAAAGAGCCTACATCGGTTGTTTCACCACGAGAGACACCCTTGGGCTCTGAGGCGTAACTAAAGTCTCCATAATAATTAGCCAAATCAGTCGTTATCGTTTCCCCAAAGCAAAACGGTGTTGTTGTTCCTGCGCGACAAGCATATTCCCATTCACTCTCACTGGGCAAGCGATAAGCTTTACCCGTTTTTTCAAATAAGCGTTTACAAAATTCGACGCATGAATGCCATGAAACGTTTTCTACAGGGCGATTGTCTCCTTTAAAATGAGACGGATTATCACCCATCACCGCGATCCATTGCGCTTGGGTGATGGGATATTTGCTCATATAAAACGGTTTGATCGTCACTTGATGTTGGGGGCTTTCACTGCCTTCAAACCCAAACTCTCTACCTTCCTCATCTTCAGGCGAACCCATCATAAACGTTCCGCCCTTCATAAAAACCATTTCCAATGTCACTTCATCGTTGAGTCGTTCTATTCGTTGCTTGGCTTGTAAACGGCGGCGTTGGATAATCTCTCCCTGTCGGTTGACTGTCACCGTTTCAAATTCAAAAGGGATATCCGGTTCAACAGAAGGCGTTGTCGGAACACCGGTTGCATCGCCTAAAGTCGATAAGGCCCAGGCTTCCCAACGGATTTCGGATTCTGGTGTGCCCGTGGTGTAGGCTATGGCATAAGTTGTGGCGACTAAATCAAAGCGGCCTAGGTGTTGCGCCACCTTCACTGCCCATTCTTCAATCCTTTGGCGATGAATCAAGGGCAATTGGGGAAAATGCCCAATCACTTTGGAAATCGTCAAGCCCGCTTGTGACTTTGAACCGATTTGTGCATCACAACGCGCCAAGATTAAATCATGGCTTAATTCATCCGCTAAATCCAAAACCGGCGTTTCTCGAACTAAATAGCGCGCGCGATAAAATAGATGGGCCCCTTCGGCATACATCCACGCCGCTTGCCACGGTTCATTGTTTTGTTCATACCGTTCAGCGGCTTCAACATATTCGCCAAGTGCTTGTAAACAACGGCATACATCCTCAATTTGGCCCGCTTTTTCATAACAGGCTATGGCTTTGCGTAGTAAATCGTCGCGGGTGTTCATGATGATAATTGTGGAAAAATTGCGGTAAATGATTTGCTCACGCAAAGCCGCTAAGGCGCTAAGTTTAAGGACTTGGCACCTTTGCGCCTTTGCGCCTTTGCGTGAGATTAACTGATTAAACAAAATCAGCGTCAATCAGGATAATCATGATAATCAGCGTTCTATCCCATTTTTACCAACCCCTCAATCTTTGGGCTAAGGTATAGAGTTTTAATCCTTCAAGATATTGATAATCCAAATAAAGTCGTTGTCTTAATTCCTCTTTTCGGGTACGTCGTAAGGCCCATAACGGTTGCCACCACTGAGCAATCGACAACGCTTCTTGTAATCGCTGGGCAGAAGCCGCCGCAATCGGATCACGTAATACCCTGCGAGCGGCCCCTACTTGATCAAATGCAACCGAGCGATGATGAATCATCAGGGTTTCATAAACATCTAACACAAAACTCGTTTTTGAATCCTGTTCCGTTTGACGCAATTGGGCTAAAATCTTCTGTCGCCAATCACGAATCGCCCGATTATCCGTCGGTTTAGCCAAACTCAATTGTAACCATCGCCGACTGGCTGGCTGTTCAAGGAGTTGCTCAACCAAAGTCATCATTTCATTTTCCTGACTCGCCACTGGCACATTCACTAAAGCCGTTAGGGGAGACACCAATAATAAATCCGCCCTCAAATGAGTCACAGCATGCCCTGAATGTTCCGCCAACAAAGGCAATACCCGCGCCACTAAAGCATGACGGATAATCCAATCAGCAGAAGAGTGCGCCCGTGGCACCGCTTTAAGCAATTGTTGAGCAGATTCAGGCCAATGCAAAACACCGATAGCCGCTGCTAATAAGGCTCCCCCCACACCCAAAGGCTTCTTATCACCTAAAAAAGGGGCGCTACCAAAATACATCTGCGCTGCTTGAATAACGGTTAAGGTTTGCATCGCTTCCCGCAGGGCTTGATTGGGATGGCTCAAGGCTGGCGTATCGTATAAATCGCCTTGTGGCAGCGGCCCCAAACCATTAAAGGCCCATTCAATCACATTAATAGCCGTTTGTGTTGCATTCATTTTAGATTTTCTATTATATTTTAGATCGATATAAACGCTAAAGACGCTAAGTTAATGACTTGGCACCTTTGCGCCTTTGCGTCTTTGCGTGAAATAAAAACCTCATAGATTGAGATGATAATAAAAATTTGCTCACGCAAAGCCGCTAAGACGCTAAGTTAATGACTTGGCAGCTTTGCGTCTCTTGCGCCTCTTGCGTTATCTTTATAAATGGCAAGAAAAATACCTTACCCACCCTACATTTTTCAAGATTGAACTATCCACTGGGGACAAAGCATCATGATGTTTGATTGGCGCACGTAAAATCGCAGTGTCCGTTGGCTGGGGCTGTCCAGATTAATTAAGGCGGCGAGCTGCCAATCTAAACGAAATGTCGTGAAATGCGATTGTAAGTCGATACTGGATAAACCCATCGCAGGTGTCGCTGGAAATAAATGGGTATGATACCATCCTAGTAATCGCTGTTCGGGATACTGTTCTCGCAAGATTCGCTTAAATGCGGCGAAGGAGTCACCTGTATAGGTAAAATGAAATAAGGAGGCCCCTGTATGTTCCGCTTTTACCGCTGAGGTGACTTCAACCCAATAGGTGCCTATCACGTCACGATCTTCATAAACCCGTCCAACCAAAAAACCGCCTTCTTCTACCTGATTAGAAAAAGTACGTTGATGATCAAAGTCATTAAACACGGGTTCATGAACTAACACTTTGACAAACGCTTGTCGATCTCCGCCGCTGCTAATCAAATGAAAATCTTCTAAACTGGCTTTTGGCAATGGCGGTTCTGGAATCCTTTTTAATTCAAAGGCCGGACGTTCATTTGGCCCATAAGGAGTCACAATCACGCTCCCTTCCACTGTCGGGGTTAGGCGCGATGTTGACAGCTGATCCAATGGCTGTACTTTCGGTGGCGGTGGCGCAATACCCGGCATCATCAGATAATATCCCCAAAGTGTTTCATTTGGATAAGTGTGCTTTAAGTTTTTCTGGAGCGTTTGGGCTATCAATTCTTCTATGGGGTGTGGATGCTGATAAATCACGGTACCCTTTTTTTCCAATACGCGCACTTCCGCATAACCATAATGGGCCGATAAATTCACCATGATGGGTGTACTCACCCATTGCGAGGCGAACGGTACGGGATAAACGGTTAAATCAATCAAGAGTTCAGCTAAACTACGCCCCAAAATATGTTGCAATGATTCTTGAACAATCGGCAACAGCGGCACTGTGACAAGTGCCGTTCCATTACGTCGATAAACTATCACATAAGCTTCCATTTAATTGCACCTTTTTATATCCAGTGAGGGCGGTAATGACGTTTCTTGATCTATCCGATCAAGCACCCATTCCCGAAGAGATTGGCCACCCCGCGCCTCTATCGCTATCTGCCCCGCTTCACTTGTTGCCCAACGCTGGGCCTCTGTGTTGTAGCCTTCCCGGACTTCATAATTTTGATAACAGGCCGTATCCACCAATAATTGACAGATTTTTTTAAAGTCCATGCCGGGCCGATATCGTTCTCCCAAAACGCCAAGACAAACTTCACCCGTTTCCGCAGCCACATTGGGATGAAAAAGCGGCGTTTGCCAAAACACTTCTGGGGCTTTCATCGGAAAATCAGGCGGTAATCTAATAAAAACTTCATGGTTATCAATGGGATAAGGCTCACCGCCTAAAATTTCAGGTGGGCCCCAACCGGCCGCTTTGAATTTAAAAAGATATTCAGTGGGCGTATGCTTCGCATTAGCCTCCACCTGAAAACCGGGATGATTTTGTTTATAAGTCACTATTTGGGCCCGTATTCGGGCCAAGGCTTCATCACGGATCATTGGACTGATACTGCCTAATGTACTTTGCGGAGAAATTTGCAGCGTCTCACCCTCACGAATCTGAGCCTCGCCAATGGTTGAATGCGGATCAAGTCGTTCATCCGTGCGATCCGGATTAATGCGATCAATCACGGCCGGAATGCCTAAGCCATCTTTATCCTGTGGCCAGGTTTTATTGTCATTATAAGTCATTATCGTGGCCTTCATGATATCACTGAGAGGTGTTGAAAGCGGCACATTGTTCACTTCAAAACGGGCTTGATCTGGCCCTTCAACAAAAATGCGGCCAATCACTTCAGTAACTTGCATGGTTTCACCATCACGCACCCGGTTAGCATGAAGCGAGGCATTCAGATCAAGTTGACGCACCGTACCTTCCCCACGTATTTGAACCGTCGGCGGCGGTGACTTGGGATCATCCTGTTTTTTTTGCATTTTGCCATTTTTTTCAAAGGCTTGTTGGACAATATCCCCCGTTCGAGTCGAAGCCGGCACATCACGAAATTCATGCGATTCTTGATTATGCCCCATCACTGTTAAAGACTGAAACAGATAATCACGATAGTTTTCAGTCGCGATAGTGGTTTGTATTTGTGAATTATTCGCCCGCATGAATTTTGTTAATTTAGTAGCTTGTTCGGTAGTGGCTTGATCCAGTTCTAAAAGCACCGCATCATTTCTGACAAATTCCAGCGAAATATTGCCCGGAATATCATCAATTGAAGCCAATTGTTGCGCCAATGAAAGCAACTCCAATGGATCATCATGACCAGTAACAGCGATAACCACAACAGGCGTATTGCGCTTTTCTGGCACAGACTCTGGCCGACGTTGCTGACCAAAAATGGGATTATACGGATAAATATCAGCAGCACTGGATAAGAGTTTTTCCGGCCCGCCAGAAACCAATCCAGGCTTTTCACAAACACCTTGCCAAAATGCGGTTGGCGTACTGCTGTCAAATGGGGGCACTTTATCTATTGGCACTTGCGCTTTCGCTAATAAAGCCCTCGCTTCCCTTTCGTTATGGAAAATTTGAGCGATTTCTTGAATCCCCGGTTGAACAAAGGCATCTTGCTTGTTTCTCATATTATCCCTCGTATCATAAGTTGGCACCGTGGTAGTGGGCTGTTCATCGACATCAGGCGATTTATCGCTTGCCGCTAAGCGTTCATCCCATAATTGAGCCGTGTTCTGGTTAATCTTGTTCAATTCGGGCCATCGCTGAAAGAGAAAATCAAAATTCGCTGCTAAGCCGGCATTTCGCAATTTATCTTCGTTATAAACGTCGGTAGCGATACCAATAATGCGCCCCGTATCATAATGGTAGATTGGGCTTCCACTTTGTCCAGGCCCTTGAATGACATTAGTCGTCACCACTTTCAAACTATCTACCAATGAAATTTCCCCAGAAAAACAATTTTTCTGATTTTGATACATTTCAGAATAACAAGCTGAAACGACCGCGTCTCCTTTGACGGTTTTGGGCACATGTTCTAATAACGGAATATTGTGATTGATGTCACGCTTGATCTTGATCACCGCAATATCCAAATCAGGGATAGATTTCTCTTCATCCAATTGCCCCGGGAAAAGCTCACCATCAGCGCATTCAATCAAAATATTCAAGCTCTTAATGATCTGCACCTCTTGAATACAATGCCATGCCGTGACAAGATAACCATCGGGCGTAATAAAAAAGCCAGTGCCACGAAAACCGGCATCTTTGTCAAAGCCGGTAGAAACCGCGACTCTAACAAGAAGTTGTTCAAGCTCCGTTTGAATCAGTTTTTTTACTTGATTCTTCATTTTGTTGATGTCTCCTATTAATCTCTGCAAAATAAATTTTGCTTTGGAGTGCAAAATTTATTTTGCTTTGGAGTGCAAAATTTATTTTGCCTTGGAGTGCAAAATTTATTTTGCCTTGGAGTGCAAAATTCATTTTGCCTTGGAATGCATGTTATTTTGCACTCCAATTTCGCTTCTGCAAAATAAATTTTGCACTCCAAAGGGCCGCAAAATAAATTTTGCACTCCAAAGGGCCGCAAAATAAAATTTCGCTTCTGCAAATAAATTTTGCACTCCAAAGGGCCGCAAAATAAAATTTCGCTTCTGCAAAATAAATTTTGCACTCCAATAAACTCTCGCAAAATAAATTTTGCACTCCAATAAACTCTTGCAAAATAAATTTTGCACTCCAATAAACTCTTGCAAAATAAATTTTGCACTCCAATAAACTCTCGCAAAATAAATTTGGAACGAAAATTTGCTCGGAGTGCAAACTTTAGTTTGCTGTTAGCCTTCTGCAGTCAATTGAGCTATAATTTTTAACTATTATAATTGCTGGCCTGTGTAAAATAAATTTTGAACGAAAATATTTCTATAGGAGGCCTTATGATTGGTAAACGATTGAAATTGGCTCGTTTGAGTTTAGGCCTATCGCTTGATGAACTTGAAAACCGTATCGATCAATTAGTTTCGGCACAAATATTGGCGCAATATGAACGCGATGAATTGATGCCAAATTCTCAAATTTTTATGGCACTTGCTGATGCTTTGGGGGTCACGGAAAATTTCTTGGTGAGCCAAAGTGATATTCAATTAAAAGGGGTGGTGTTTCATAAACACAATACCCTCACAAAAAAAGTTGAAATATTAATTGAAAGCCTTGTGCTGGATTTTATAGAACGTTACTTAGAAATAGAAGAAGCCCTTAATATTGCAAGTCAGTATTGGGAAATGCCGCGTTATTGTCCGTTTCCAATACGTGAATTATTTAATGCGGATTTAACGGCCTACACTATGCGCGATTATTGGCAAGTCGGTATGAATGCCATCCCCCATCTTGCCGAATTTTTTGAAGAACGGGGGATTAAAGTCTTATCTTTATCCTTGCCCGATGGCGTGTCTGGGCTCACTTGTTGGGTAAACCGGCAAAATAAAAAGCCCGTGCCAGTGATTGTGATCAATGAAACTCATTCTGGTGAATGGCAACGATTGACGCTTTCTCATGAATTAGGTCATCTTGTGCAAAAAGTAGAAAATAATGTTGATGATGAAGAAGCGGCTAACCGTTTTGCGGGTGCTTTTTTGATGCCGGTTGAAATGTTATGGGAAACCATCGGTACCCACCGTCGCATCCTAACAATGGGTGAACTATTTGAATTAAAAGCTTTATTTGGGGTCAGTATTCAAATGATCACAAGTCGTTGTCAGGCACTTGGCATTATCAATGATGTGACATATCAACAATTGTTTGAACAATTCAAACAACGGGGTTGGCTAACACAAAGCTATCACGAACCACAACCTTGTCTACCTGAAAAATCAGATAGATTCAAACGACTTTGTTTTTGGGCCTTGGCTGAAGAGATTATTTCGGAACCCAAGGCGGCAGAATTGTTAGGCATTTCAATACGCCAACTCAATCAAGAAGTGGCTGGCATCCAAGTTTAAGGCAAGGGGCACAATTGGAGTGCATGTTATTTTGCGATTTCTTGGAGTGCAAAATTTATTTTGCGATTTCTTGGAGTGCAAAATTTATTTTGCGATTCTTGGAGTGCATGTTATTTTGCGATTTATGGAATGCATGTTATTTTGCGATTTATGGAATGCATGTTATTTTGCGACGGCCAAGATTGATAATGATCCTTTTTTTGGGAATGCGCCCAAGGCAAGACAGAGCAATATGGAAACCTTAATTTCTGATACGTCGGTACTCATTGATTTAGAACGGGGTCATTTTTTAGAAGCGACTTTCCGTCTTTCTTTTGAATTTAGGGTGCCTGATTTACTTTATAAGCGAGAATTGAAAGACTATAACGGTTCTGAATTATTGGCCCTTGGATTAAAAATAGCCTCTCTTGATTCAGATGGTATGATTTTAGCGTTGCATTATAAAGCACAAGAACCTCATTTATCACTCCCTGATAGCTTTGCGTTAGCACTGGCAAAAAAGGAAAACGCGATTTTACTGGCAGGTGATGGTAAATTACGTGATATGGCTAAAAAGGAAAATGTGCAATATCATGGTTTATTATGGGTATTAGATAGATTAGAAGAGCAAGCCATTGTTTCAATGGAACAGTTATACCAAGGATTAAAAATGATTGCTGATCATCCACGTTGCAGACTTCCAAAAAAAGAAATCAACATTCGTTTAAATCGCTTTACCACAAAATAATATCTTTATGATTCAATCACTTAACTCAATCCATTCAATGCCTTTGATTGTTCTTATTGCTAAGATTTCACGCGGGGCGATGCCTAAGTCGGTCAATTTGAGCTGGCCTGGGGCTTCCGATAATTCCAGTGTGGTGCGAAGTCGTAATGTCGTTTCACAGGTGGGGCAGCGGGCTGCCTTTGGGATTCCCCAGCGCACTGTTTGAAATCCACAAGTTCTGCATTCTATCCGTTGTTGTATGGGGGCCCAGGATAAGACGACGCTTTCTGTTTCTATTTCTGCCAGCAATGCCGCTACTGTTGATTGATCGCTGTTCGCGACTTTTTTTATCGTTTCAATTGGCTGATGTAATAGACAGTCTGGATTGTGTTGTTGCTGGACTATGCGTGAGGTGCCCCTTGAGCCGTCAATACGCAGACTCCCTTCGGGTGTCGATAAATCCATTAAAAAGCGAATAGCCACTAAACTCATCCACCCTCCAATCACGACTGAAGATGAGGCTGTTGAGCCTACTGGGTTTGATAATGATTCTTCTACGCAACTCCAAGGTACGTCGCTGATGGATCGTTCTTCTGAGTTCAAACTACAGCCATAGCATGGCCCATTGGCTACCAAATAGGGCCGTACTTCGCCTCCCCAAGGATGGGTGCCGCCATCAATATAAGGGGCGCCGACTAAATTGCACCGGCCGGCTAATTGTAAACGGGCTGCTCGACTATCTAAACATCCTAGCACAATATCGGCTGATCGCAATTCGGCTAAACCGATGCCAGAAATCAAGGGCTTAGGACGAGTTTGCACTTGAAGCTGGGGCCCAAAGGCTTTCAAACTTTGGGCTGCGACGGTGACTTTTAATTGACCCACATCGGCCTCACGGAACAAAACACACCGACTTAAATTCGATAAGGCGACAGTATCATGATCACATAAGATCAAGTGACCGATACCAGACAGGGCTAAAATCCGCGCTACTTCATTACCTAATGCCCCTATACCAACAATCACGGCCGTTGCTGCCTGAAGCCGTTCCTGTTCCCAACCCGCAATCAAGGTTTGTCTCGCAAAACGTTCATTCACACTCATCCGGTTTTCCCCGTTTATACTTTTATGTAGGGTGGGTAACGTGTTTTTGTTGCCCACCAATAAAATCAATGTAGGGTGGGTAACGTGTTTATGTTGCCCACCATTTAAATCAATAGGTGTTATTTCAAAAAAAATCGCGATCGCGCTTCGAGCGATAAAACCAAAAACCAACCCCAAAATCAGGCTGTTAAAAGAGTAAAAGAAAAAAGAAAAGAGAGTAAAGGGCTATAATTCAATAGGTTACAGTGCTAAAGTCTAGGCAGACACGGAAGCCGATGACCCAGCTATGCTTGCCCGACGAGAACCTGTCACGGTTGGCAGCACGACAGTAGAACGGGTCGAAGATGAAGGGGCCGCCACGAAGCAGACGTAGACTTTTATCACCTATTTTAGAAAACAGGTGTTCTAGCCGCCATTTTTCATATTTTTCCTCTAGCCAAGCACTACCGTCCGAGGGTGCACCATTATAATTCTCATGCCATAAGTCCGCACACCATTCCAAAACATTGCCGTGCATATCGTACAAACCAAACACATTGGGTGGAAAACGATCCACCTCCGTTGTCTGATCACGATAAACGCCTTTTGGCCCATTGGCATAAGTAAAATTACCATCATAATTCACCAAATCAGTCGTTATCGTTTCACCAAAATAAAACGGCGTTGTTGTCCCGGCCCGACACGCATATTCCCATTCAGCTTCACTTGGTAAACGATAGGCTTTCCCCGTTAGTGCAGATAGTTTGTGACAAAACCTCACAGAATCCTCCCACGACACCTTTTCTACCGGGCGATTGTCTCCTTGAAAATGAGACGGATTATCAAACATCATAGCGAACCATTGCGCTTGGGTGATTGGATATTTGCCCATATAAAACGGTTTTATCGTCACTTGATGTTGGGGGCTTTCACTGCCTTCAAACAAAAACTCTCTACCTTCCTCATCTTCAGGTGAACCCATCATAAACGTTCCGCCCTTCATAAAAACCATTTCTAATGTCACCTCATCGTTGAGTTGTTCTATTCGTTGCTTGGCTTGTAAGCGGCGGCGCTGGATAATTTCTCCACGTTGGTTGACTGTTACCGTTTCAAATTCAAAGGGGATATCGGGTTCAACGGAGGGTGTTGTGGGAACACCGGTTGCATCGCCTAAAGTGGATAAGGCCCAGGCTTCCCAACGGATTTCGGATTCGGGTGTGCCGGTGGTGTAGGCTATGGCATAAGTTGTGGCGACTAAATCAAAGCGGCCTAGGCGTTGCGCCACTAAAACGGCCCATTCTTCAATTCGTTGTCGATGAATAAAGGGCAATTGCGGAAACTGCTTAATCACTTTTGAAATCGTCAAGCCCGCTTGTGATTTTGAACCGATTTCAGCTTCACAACGTGCTAGGATTAAATCACGGCTTAATTCATCGGCTAACCCATTTACCGGAGTTTGTTTAACCCGATATCGGGCTTGATAAAATAGATGGGCTTCTTGGGCGTACATCCACGCCGCTTGCCACGGTTCGTTGTTTTGTTCATACAAAACGGCGGCTTGATCGTATTCGCCAAGGGCCTTTAAACAACGGCACATATCTTCAATCTGGCCCGCTTTTTCATAACAGGCTATGGCTTTGTGTAGTAATTCGTCGCGTGTGTTCATGATGATAATTGGTTAGAGGTTGCTTAAAATGATAAAAAACCTGACAGATTAGAATAGTTTCTAATACGATTAGAAAAAAATTGAGGTATAATATAAAAAAATAAATCCATTTCAAATTTTAAAAACAATAGAACGCTGATTGCGCTGATTGTCATGATTGACGCTGATTTAAAAACAATAGAACGCTGATTGCACTGATTGTCATGATTGACGCTGATTAAAAACGATTACACAAAATTCACTTATTACTTATCAATCACTTTTTATGAAATCAGTCACTCAAAAAATTGATGCGAATCATACTCAACTCGAAAATCTCGTTAAAATCGGGAGAGGAATGCAAAGCGGTGCTAATGATATTTTTGTCTTCAGAGATAAACCGCTACAATTTCCAAATGCCTTTTTTAAAAAACGAATCAATGGCAATAATATAGATAAATATACTATCACCCTGCCTACTGAGTATATTCTTTATCTTGAACAGATTAATGAATTTGAACAGTTATCAACTTCGATTCAACATTATTTATTAAAACACAAAACGCAATTAGCCAACCGCCCCGCTAAAATGAGAAAACCATCATTAAAGTGGTGGAATTATAGCTCTCCAACGCACAAAAACGATTATCATTTGGATAAACTGTGGTGTTCATCTAAATCGGCTCAAAATGGTTTTGCTTATGATGATAACGAAGAATATATCGGGCTAACTGACACCTTGGTGATTTTTGATAGCAACAAAGAGAATTCCTTAAAATATCTCTTAGCCTTGCTCAATTCGTCTTTACTCCTGTTTCGACATAAAGTCATTGAACCGGCAAAGGGAAGTGGAAAAAGCATTGCTCAACTCCCGATTGTGACGACGGATAAAATCACACAACAACGCTTTATCACATTTGTTGACTATATTATATACCTCAAACAACAGCCATTTTATCGTAGCCAAAACTTGGAGTTGAGAGAGGTACAAGATCGTTTAATGGTTAGTTTTTTTGAACAAATTATTGATGGTATGGTTTACGAACTTTATTTTCCAGAAGCGTTGCACCAAGGCGAAAAATACTTTCTTAATGTGCTTGCTCAGGAAAACTTGCCACCCTTATGTAAAATGAGTGGGGACAAAATGACGACTCTCAGACGGATTTTTCAGCGTCTGTTTGACAAAGAACACCCCATTCGCCATAACCTTTTCTTTTTGGATAGTCTGCCCATCATCAGAATGATTGAGGGAAAACCTTATTATGCGGATTTTGAGTGTTGAGATAAAAAACTTTAAAGGCTTTTATGGCACTTACAATATTGAACTACACCAGCATAATTTGCTGGTGTATGGTGACAACGGTAGTGGTAAAACCTCGTTATTTATGGCTTTAAAACTCTTTTTAGAAGCCGGTGTCAAAGGCCATGCTTTTGAAAAACATCAGAATATTTTTATTCCCAATGACGAGGGATATGTGAAATGGCACATTAAACCTGATCCGTCTTCCTGTCCCGTGATTTATGAATGGTCAAAAAAGGTTAATGAAACCAATGCTCTCTCTATCATGGAGGCTAACAAGGCAAAAGGTTTTTTTGATTATAAAGGATTGCTGGAAACCTACTTTTTACATCGTACCAGCCCCACGGTTAACCTCTTCAATTTATTGGTCAACACGCTATTAGCGAATAGTATCAATGACTTCACTAATCGAAATTTTGTCGATGACTGGATTGCGGTTCGACGCGCTGCGTCAAGTCGAAAAACCAAGGCACAAATTCAAGCCTCGGATGAACTGATTAAAAAATTCAATGATGGTTTTACCAATAAATTAAGTACTGAAGCACAAATAAACAGGTATTTTACCGCAAAGGGCAACCACAAGGGATTGCCCCTACATGGCATTGCGTAGGGGCAATCCCTTGTGGTTGCCCCATTTCTGGTTGCTTCTTCTAAAATACCTGAAAATTTCTGGTTCAGGGTATTGCCTTCAACAAAGAGAATCAAACGCTTAAAAACAAAGAAGTGATTTTGAAAATCACACTTTTTAATAAAGCGATTCCTGAGCATCATTTGTTTTTAAACGAGGCCAAATTGTCAGCAATTGCGCTCTCAATTTATTTTGCTTCTCTCTTGCAGGGGCCCAGTAGCCGTTTAAAAATTTTGGCACTGGATGATGTTCTGATTGGGCTTGATATGTCCAATCGTCTGCCTATACTTGATATTCTGGAATCGGAATTTTCAGATTATCAGATATTTTTGTTGACTTACGATAAACAGTGGTATGAAATTGTCAAAGAAATCACTCAATCTCAACAAAAATGGGAATATGCTCATCTTTATTGTCAGAACATTGATGAACAAGAAATTGTGGTGTACAGCAGTGATAATAGCGACAATCCCTACCTTGATAAGGCCAAAGACTATTTTCAAGCTAACGATTACAAGGCTTGTGCGATTTACCTGCGAACGGCTTTTGAAAGCATGGTAAAAGACTTCTGTCTTAAGAACAAGCTCCTTGTCACCTATCACGATCAAAAGAATCCGCAAATTCAATACTTTTGGAACGCGATTACAAAAGGAAAAGATCGTCACAAAAAACCTTGGCTAACTGATCAAGAACTGATTCGTGATATTGATTTGTCTCGACGTTTTCTTTTAAATCCACTCAGTCATTCAGAAACGATCAATGTCCATAAATCAGAAATTGAGAGGGCGATAAAGGCAATAGAACTGCTTGAAAATGAGCTTAATGCAAAGTTGGGATAATATTTATAAACAACAATTCGCTAGAAGGGTAGCAAGTCAAAGCTTGTTGATAACAGGCTATGGCGTAGTAATTCGTCGCGTGTGTTCATGATGATAATTGAGGAGAAATTGCGGTAAATAGATAAAAAACCAACAGTTCAATCAGTTCAACATTAATCTACTACAGAAGAAATAAACGCAAGAGACGCTAAAGACGCTAAAGACGCTAAAGATGCTTTTTCTCAAGAGAATCACCTTTTGCGCCTCTTGCGCCCCTTGCGTCTTTTGCGTTAAAAAAAACCAATAGAACGCTGTTTGCGCTGTTTGGCGAGCCGAAAGTGTTCGCTCCCTGCGCGTTCGCCCTTCATTTGGAATGATTTTTATGAAAATCTCTAGGCAACCCCTCAATCACTTTAATCGTTTCCAAGCTGACTGTGATTATCTTTTTCACCAATTCCAGAATATAGCTTTCTTCCGCTTCACGGTTGGGATCATTGACGATGCCGCTTCTTTTATCGACTTTGACGCGATATTGTTCGATTACCCATTCAAGGGCGGAGCGATTGCCTAGTTTATAATTGAAGACGGCTTTAGGGATGCCATCCAATTTGAGAAAGTTGTTGTAAATCAATTGGCGTTTATCTTTAGATAGGCGCATTTTTTCGACTTTCAAACTAAACGGCACTTTGGGATTTTCAATCATTTTCAATGGGTAGGGTGCTTGCTGTTCATAGTTGAGGTGTAAATCAGCTAATTTTTCTCCTGATTTTGAAAATGACCAAAAATCGGGGGCCATTGGTAGGCGTGGAAGTTCACGCTTGAGATTAGCGGCGTATTTTTCACGATAAGCGGGGTGGTGAAGTAATCCATAAGTGTAATGAAAAATAGCCCATTTGGTGATGCTGTCGTCTTTGTAGTGGTTTTGATAGTGGCTAAGTGCCCAGTCTGTGATATTTTCGGTGCGATGGGTGCCGTCTTCTTTGTAGGTGTAGAGGGGGAAGCATTGAGTTTTTTCAAACGCTAAATCAAGCGAGGGAATTAACTTTGTAATTAAACAACCAAAACCTTTTCTGTCTCCCACACCTGCTAAACAAATTACTCTATTTTCATTTTCAGTCTCAGGTGTGGGAAAAATAGAAGGGAAGACATAAACCCTCTCATTAAATATTCTGTCAAAAAACAGATTGGATTTTGTAAATGGGCGGTATAAGGATTGCCTGATTTTTTGAGTATCAAATTCGGCTGTTTTACCACGTTTTAAGTTTATTTTTAAACCTTCACCCCAACTCATTTTACAGTCATCATACAGCACAAAATTATCAACCTTAACTTGCTGGTTGTCTTTTTTTGCCCATTTTTCAACATGATCGTTATAGGCATCAATAGTACGCTGCATATTTTCAGCAAGGGCTTTTTGATTAAAATTATACGCCCAAGCATCACGGCTAGTAGCTACACCACGCCCATAAGTCTTAAAAACAACCCCATCAATCTCCGTTTTTGCCCCTTTAGCCTCTTTAGTGCCTAACGGCAAAAACTCCTCAAATTCTGAATGCAAGCCATCAGTAAGCCAAACATTGTCATTATTGGGTTTAATAACTTGCCACTCCACAGTGTTGAGATTTTTTTCAATCAAATAATTAAGCTTCAGTTTCTTGCTTAGCGTATCACCAACATGAGCATAATAAATACATTTTTCTGGTGATGAACTTTTTACCAATAAATTAATGCTTACACCGACTCTAATATCAAATACATTGGAAGTTTTACCTGGATTTTTTCTAATATTACCGCCTAAATCCAACAGATAGATTTTAGAGAATTCGTCCCCTAAATGCTTACGCATCCCATCAAAAGCGATACTATCCAAAAATCCATTATTGCTCACAAAAGCAACAATCCCCTCTTCCCCAATCCTATCCGATGCCCACCGAATCGCCTTCACATAAGGATCAGCCAAAGCATTCTTATTAGTCGCCTTAGAATCTTTCGCATAAGTTTCTTTCACTCGCTGATCAATCACCTTATATTTGCGATTCTTATTATTGTCATTTTCATTAACCTGCCCCACGTTATAAGGCGGATTCCCAATAATCACGAAAAATTCAGTTCCTTGCTGTTTTTTGACTCGTTCCGTGTTTTCTGGTGCAAACAAATCAACCTGCGATCCTTCTGCC
>Ga0164318_10001345_pt1 | contig 21683 bp, 20 predicted proteins | sample GuaBasSedimGuay9_FD_113734 | JGI IMG/M metagenome (GOLD analysis project Ga0164318, IMG submission 113734) | Subseafloor sediment microbial communities from Guaymas Basin, Gulf of California, Mexico - Guay9, Core 4571-4, 0-3 cm | ecosystem: Environmental > Aquatic > Marine > Hydrothermal vents... | reverse complement strand
TGGCGTCGTAGCTCAGTTGGTAGAGCAGAGGACTGAAAATCCTTGTGTCACTGGTTCAATTCCAGTCGATGCCACTTTAAAAGCCCGGTTTTTTTAAATCGGGCTTTTTTATTTATTCTGTTTTAAGCATCTTACTTTCATTTTGTCGTTCTATTTGATTAACTTTGAAGTAGTATTTTTTATAAATAGTCAAGTGTTTGTAGAGAACGTTTGTATCTTACATAAACCGATAACATTAGTCTTACATTTTCTACGCAACCGAGACGTAAAAACTATAGGCATATGAAAAAGATAGTGGGTTTATTACTGGTTTTATCATCATTTTTTTTAATAACATCCTGTGTTAATGAAAAATCGCATGATAACGATATGGATAAAAAAGCAGCTGTTGATGTGACACGAGAAAAATTAGAAATTTCTCAATTACTTGATAATTTAGCGGCTGCTACAGAAAGTGGTAATTTCGAAATGATTGAAAATATCTGGTGGACATCAGAAGATGTTTTATTAATAGGAACAGATAACGATCAAAAATTAGAAGGTTGGGAAGAAATAAGTGAAGCTATTAAAAAACAATTCAGAACTTTTGGGGAAACACTCATATCTATTACCGATCAAACAATTTGGTTAAATGATGATGCTACTATAGCCTGGTTCGCCGAAGAATTAAATTACAATTTTGTGTTTGAAGAAAAAGCCATGACATATGAAGGAATACGTTTTACCGGAGTTATGCGGAAGATTGATGGAAAATGGCGTTTAGTACAACAGCATATGTCTATTCCTGCAATTCCCGAAATGGTTAAAACAAAATAGATTCATTTTTCTAAATAAATAATACTTTTAGAACTTTGTCTGTGTAAAAGCAAAGATTTTAGAGGATATAATTGATCATATTCTTGTTTCTTTGATAAATAACTTTCAGGTATGGCATGTTTTATATTTTCAGAACTAATAACCCGATACCTGTATTTAACATAGTCTAATATGTTCTCGTCGGGAAGCTGATCTAATAAGCCTTGCGATTTAGTATATCTGACAAGGTAGGGAGTTAAATTCGGTCGCTTTATTTTGGATTGACTGATTTTTAAAAAGTTCTTATGGTAAAACCTCTTCTTAACACCTAAAGCTGCATAAAAAGCACGATTTAAACTGTTATCATCCGAAAAATCAAATTGGATAGAAAATTTGCCCTTTTTTGGATTAATATTGGTCTTTAAGTTACTAATTCCATTTTGTTGCTCTAATTTTTGTAATCCATCATCAAGTCCGCTTAAATCTATATTTTGACCAATAGAATTGAATAAAAATCCTAAACCATTATGTTTTAAGTAGAGGTGATACTCTCCTGACAAGTCAGTATTTATTTTAATCTCCTCAACGATTTCAATGCAGGAAGTAAAGCTAAAAGCTAAAATAAGCAGGGTAAATATTCTAAAAAATTTACGCATAATGTTCTTATTAAAAAAGCCCGACTCTAATTAGAATCAGGCTTTATTAAAAATATTTTAAAGTTACTGAATTAGTATCAATACTTTATTATTGAGTACTTCAACAACACCGCCTTTAATAGGGAAAAGAGCCTCTGTTTTATCGGCTTTTATCACTTTAAGTTCTCCTTGTTTTAGTACCGAAATAATTGGTGCGTGATTTTCCAAGACTTCAAAAGAACCATCTATGCCCGGAAGCTTTATTAAACTAGCTTCTCCATCAAAAATGTTACTGTCAGGTGTTACAATTTGAAGGTTCATAATTATTTATTTTTGAGCTAATAATTTTTCGCCTTTTTCAATGGCCTCTTCAATAGTTCCAACAAGGTTGAAAGCTGCTTCGGGATATTTATCCACTTCACCGTCCATTATCATATTAAATCCTTTGATTGTATCTTCTAAAGAAACAAACTTTCCTTCGAGACCGGTAAATTGAGTTGCTACGAAGAATGGTTGCGATAAGAAACGTTGAACACGACGAGCACGGTGTACTACCAGCTTATCTTCTTCAGAAAGCTCGTCCATTCCTAGAATAGCAATAATATCTTGAAGTTCTTTATAACGTTGTAATAGCTCTTTTACACGTTGAGCAGTGTTGTAATGTGCATCGCCAACAACATCAGGAGAGAGAATACGAGATGTAGAATCCAAAGGATCTACAGCAGGATAAATACCTAGTTCTGCAATTTTCCGGTTCAATACCGTTGTTGCATCAAGGTGAGCAAATGTAGTTGCAGGAGCAGGGTCAGTCAAGTCATCCGCAGGAACATATACCGCTTGTACAGAAGTAATAGAACCGCGTTTTGTAGATGTAATACGCTCTTGCATCAATCCCATTTCAGTAGCCAAAGTAGGCTGATAACCAACGGCCGATGGCATACGTCCAAGCAATGCTGATACTTCAGATCCTGCTTGTGTAAAACGGAAAATATTATCAATAAAGAATAAAATATCGTTACCTGTTGGTTGGCCAACACCATCACGGAAATATTCTGCCACGGTTAAACCGGAAAGAGCAACACGAGCACGAGCTCCCGGAGGTTCGTTCATCTGACCGAACACTAAAGTAACTTGCGACTCTTTCATCTTTTCCATATCAACTTTAGAAAGATCCCAGCCACCTTCTTCCATATCTTTGCTAAACTCTTCGCCGTAATTGATAATGCCAGCTTCAATCATCTCACGTAAAAGATCGTTACCTTCACGGGTACGTTCTCCAACACCAGCAAAAACGGATTGGCCTTTGTAGTTCTTAGCAATATTATTTATAAGTTCTTGGATAATAACCGTTTTGCCAACACCGGCTCCGCCAAATAAACCAATTTTACCACCTTTAGAATAAGGCTCAATCAAATCTATAACCTTAATTCCCGTTAATAAAATTTCTTTAGATGTTGAAAGCTCTTCAAATTTAGGTGGTTCACGGTGAATAGGGTAAGAACTGTCGGTTTTAATACTTGGTAATCCATCAATTGTCTCGCCAATAACATTAAATAAACGACCTTTAATATCTTCGCCAACGGGCATTGAAATAGGTTTTCCGGTAGATACAACTTCCATTCCACGATGAAGACCATCAGTAGAATCCATTGCAATTGCACGAATAGTATTTTCTCCAATATCTTGTTGAGCTTCTAAAACAATAACATGACCATTTTCATTGGTTATTGTTAAAGCGTCATAAATATTAGGAAGATATTCTACTTGATCAAAAGTAACATCGATAACTGGTCCGATGATTTGGGAGATTTTCCCTACAGCCTTATTCTCCATGTATTTTCTGTTAAAATTATGCGCAAATATAAGACAATCTGACTGATAATCTTTGGCGAGATTGATTTTTTTCTATTTTTTAATCTTTTCATCTCAAATCAATTAATAGAATTTTGCTTGCCGTATTTTAATACCTTTGTTTCTTTTATTTTAATTATTTAATATTTTGAACGTTTATAAAAAAAGTAAACCCTTTTTTCCAATATTATTTTGGCTTTGGCTATTTTTAATTTCGTTTTTGATGGTCAAGCCTTTTGATTCAGAATCTAATTTTAATTTTACGTATTTGGATAAGATAGTCCATTTTACACTGTTTTTAGTTTTAGGATTTTTATATATTACTCCTAAATTTGATACAGGAACATTATCCCAAATTATATTAAAAAATAAGAGTGCTTATTTTTTATTGTTTTTCACCTTGTCGATAGAATTTGTTCAGCTATTCTTGACTTACCGCTCATTCGATGTTTTTGATATCATGATGAATGTAATAGGATTAATAAGTGGAATTACATTGGGATGGTTTATGGGTGTTCTTGGTGCTTAGAAATTGGGGTGTAATTTTAAATCAATTTGTGATGATATTTAAAAATAGGGTTCAATTTGAAAATTGAACCCTATGAGAATTTCCGTTTGTACGTTTTATGCAATATAATCTTTAAAATTGATAACGGTTTAAAAACAGCTTAGTCTTTTTCTCCTTTAAATAAATCTTTTTTCTCGGTTTTTTCTACCTCATCGTGGTTTTTTAATGTTTTAGATACTGCGGTATAAGGTCCTGTAATAACTTCTTGACCGAGTTCAACACCTTCTAAAATTTGAATAATGCTGTTATCTTGTATTCCTGTTTTTACAGCAACCATTTCGGCTTTGCCGCCAACATACAAGAAAACATATTCTTTGATTACTTTTTTAGAAGTAGATTGTCCCTTTTCTTCTTCTTTTTTTTCTTCACGCTTTTCTCGGGCTGATTTTATACGACCTGTAGTATCGGTACGCGTGGTAACTGCTGCAATCGGAACTGCTATTACATCGCTTTCTGTATTTGTTTGTATATCGACAGATGCTGACATTCCCGGACGGAAAGGAGAATACGACGGGTCATTTTCAGGAACTAAATCTTGATAAGAATCACTTAGGATTCTAATTTTTACGTCAAAATTTGTTACTTGATCGGCACTGGTTCCTGTGGTATTTGCTGATGTTGCAATTTCAGTCACCAAGCCTTTAAACTCTCTATTCAAATAAGCGTCAACCTCAATTAAAGTGGTATCGCCAAGATGTACACGAACAATATCATTTTCACTAACTTCAACATTTACTTCCATATTGTTAAGGTTTGCAATACGCATTAATTCGGTACCTGCAGAAAACTGAGAAGCTCCTTGAACGCGTTCTCCTCGTTCTACGTTTAGTTTAGAAACGGTTCCGTCTTGCGGAGCATAAACGGCAGTTCTATTTAAATTTTCTTTAGCTTCACGTAAAGAAGCGGCAGAACTTTTTACTTGAAATTCGGATGACTTTAATGTTTGTTCAGCAGCATCAACACGAGCTTTGGAAACATCAAAAGTTGATTTAATTCTTTCCATATCAGAATTTGAAATCACTTTCTTTTTCCAAAGAGCCATATTACGATCGTAATCTAATTTATTTTTAATGAATTCTGCTTTTGCTGAAGCAAGATTGGCACGAGCATTGGCTTCGGAGGCTTTTTGAGAATTTAAGCCGGCTTCGGAACGTTCGTAAGCCGCAATATATTGTTCAGGATCTATTTTGGCTAATAGCTGTCCTTTTTTAACCATGTCTCCTTCTAAAACGGTTAGTTCAATTACTTCGCCCGAAATAAAAGGGCTTACCTTAATATCTTTTTCAGGTTGAATTTTTCCATTTGCAGTAACCGTTTCGATAATAGTGGCAGTCATAACTTTTTCAACAGTTACTTTGGTAGAATCGGCTTTGCCTAATTTTCCATTCTTCTTTAGAACAGCTAAAACAATGATTATAATAACCAAAGCACCGCCTAACCAATAAATTAACTTATTATTCATTCTTTTAGTTTTGTTAATTATGATATGATTTGTTTTAAAACTTCAATGGAATGCCCATATAGAAGTCGAGTATTTTTGTTTTGAAAATGTAATCGTATTTTGCACGTAGCAGATCAGACTCTGATTGAGTTAATCTTGATTTTGCTAAGTTGTAATCAACTGAGTTCAACATCCCTAAAGTAAACTTTTCTTCGGTATATTTAAATGCTTCTTTTAGGGATTTTACTGTTGCTTTGTTTGCATGATAAGTTTTGTATGCCGCTATAGCATCAAAATATTTCTGTTCTATACTTTTTCGTAAAGTATTTTTGGTCAGCTCCAAATTAAATTTACTATTTAGGTTTTGAATTTGTGCTTGCTTTATACGTGTTGTAGTTTGATATGCATTAAAAATAGGAACGTTTAAAGAAAGGGTAAGATATTCACTTATATTGTCGGAAATCTGATCCCAAAATGCCATAACAGGTGAGTTAGGATCGGTAAAATCTATAAGTTTAGAATCAATATAGTTGGTATTAAGTCCTCCACGAAGTGATAGAGAAGGATAGGCAGCTCCTTTGGCAATCATAATATTTCTTGAAGAGCTAAGTACATCTAATTCCGCTCTCTTAATTTCCGGCATAAAGTTTACGGCATTTGCATAAACTTGTTCTGATGGTATAACGGAGAGTTCATCATTGATAGAAATATCAGGGCGTTCTATTTCAAATTCTTCATTAGCTGATAGATCTAATATCTGTAGTAAGTCAAGATAAGACAGGCTTAAATTATTATCTGCTCTTATTACATTTACGTCTTCCATTAAACCTTGCGCTTCAATTTCTAATAAATCTCCTTTAGGTAATATTCCTGCTTCAACAAGATTTTTTGTTCTTTCTATTTGTTGTTTTGTGACATCGGCCTGATTTTGAGCAACAATCAGCATTTCGTGGTTGAATAAAATATTTAGATAAGCTCCCGTTAACTGCAGGGCAATATCATTTGCTATTTTTTCTGAATCGTAAAGGCTGGAACTATATGCAAGTTCATTCTGTTTTACGGTATTAATCTTTTGAAATCCTCCAAAAATAGTTAGTCCGCTATTTACTCCAAAACTGGAGCTCATATTATTGGTGTTGACATAAGTATTAGTCACAGGATCAATAGATCGTCCCCAATTATAATTTAAAGATGATGTGCTGTTTAAGGATGGAGCAAATTCAAATTTACTTTGTTTTAAATTTGCCTGAATAGATTCTATCTGTAATTTGCTCTGTTTAATTTGAATATTATTTTCAAAAGCATAGTTTATGCAATCTTCTAAAGTCCAAATTTTTTGAGCGAAAATAGTGCTTATACTTAAGGCAAAAACTAAAAAGAAGCTTGAGATTATATGAGAGTTTGCTTTAAAAGGGGTCATAGTTTATGTTTTCTATCAACTTACTAAATTAAGAATTTTTAAGTCTCTACGTGTATTTTTTTAAAAAAATAAGCTAAAAATATGCCAAATAGAACTGTAACCCTTTATTAGTAGTTAATAATTTGTTGTTGATTTATAGACGGTATCAAATATGATAGGTTACAAATCAAAAAAAATATTTTATATAAAAGGAACGATAATTTTTAAGTTTAATTGTGTCAGCTAATTAGTAAGTTGCACCCTCTGATATCACTATTGTCAAATCTGCCAAGTATTTCAAATTCTTGATTAGAATGGCCTTTTCCTAAATCTTTTGTTTCTATAAATGACATGGAATAAATATTTGCCAAATCGATGATATTTATTCCTCCACTCAGACTATCTGGCAGTATTTCAAAAGGATCATTAATATCTCGAATAAGAATTTTCATCCAACCGGGAGTTTTGAAAATGCCTTTTCCTTTTGAATAAGCCTGAGATAATAATTCGGTCATTCCGTATTCTGAATGAATATTTTTGATTCCAAAACCTAGTTGTAGCTCTTGGTGTAAGTCTTCTCTTATCATTTCTTTTCGCCGCCCTTTCATTCCTCCTGTTTCCATTATTATGGTATTCTTCAGTTGAAACTTTTTTGTATTAATTAAATCGAGTAGGGCATAAGAAACGCCAAGTAAAAGTATTTTTTGTCCTTGAGCATCTAAAAAACTTAATTTTTCAGAAAGTTCTTCGATATTATTAAGATAGAAACCACTATTCTTGTTTTTGCTATCGCGAATAAGTTTATTTGCCATATAAACAAGTGAGGAATCTCCGTTTTCAATATAGGAAGGTAGTAAAGCTAGGATACAATAATTTTTAACTGAGCCGTAAAATTGCTCAAATCCTTTTGTAAAAGAAGTTTCGTAGAGTTTTAAATTTTGAACAAAGTGTTGGCTGCGACCAAAAGATGTGGTTCCGCTACTTTTAAAAATTGCTTGAGAATTTCCTGTCGATAAATTGTGCGTTTTAAAAAAGGATATAGGTAGAAACGGTATTTTTGAATAATGATTAATTGATTTTGGGTTTACTCGAATGGAATTAACAAACTGCTGATAAACGTCGATATTGTTATATTGATATTGAAAAGCTGTTAAACACATTTTATTGAATGTATCTTCATTATCAATATCAAATAGTTTCCCGATGTAATCGTTTAATTTCATTGATGCAAATATACGGTAGGAAAATTAGATTTTGGGTTTTAGCAAAATATCAGACACAAAAAAAGCCGTCAATATTTTTATTGACAGCTTTTTTGTGGGTATAACAAATTAGTTAATACCTAATTTCTTTTTAACTAAAGGCAATACATTAATTCCTCCATCAGAATAAAGAATGATTTGTTCATTTCCGTTTAGGATATAAGTAAATCCGTTTTCTTTACCAACAGCTTTAATAGCATTTTGAATACGATCAATTAAAGGTTGGGTTAGTTCCATTTGCTTATTTTGAATTTCGTATTGTGCTTGTTTGTTGAATGCTTCAATTCGTTGTTGAAGATCTAATATTTCTTTTTCTTTAGTTTGCTTGATAATTTGCGACATAGTAGCCTGTGTAGCCTGATAATCGTTTACTTTTGATTCATATTCAGTTTGCATTGCTTTTAATTGCGATTCTAAAGAAGCAACATGTGCTTGCAATTTTGTGTTTATTGAATCTTGTCCTGGCATTAAACTAACAATTTGTGCAAAATCAATATACCCGATTTTAACATTGCTTTGAGCTTGAGCATTAACACTAGCCACAAACAATACAATTACTACAAGAGCTTTTAAAATATTTTTCATTTTTTTTGAATTAAATTTCGTTTATTTTCTTTCTAAACCTCCACATTTTGCGCTTGTTTCGGTATCAACAGGGCGCAAATTTATAGTTTTATCTTAAATAAATGGAACTTTTTAAGTTTTTTTATTAATTATTACCTTTAGTATTGTAGCTATAGCCAAGTTCTTTAAGTACTTCATCGCTAATATCCAAGTTTGAATTGGAAAATAACATACTTGCCCCCGATGATTTGTCGAAAACAATACCGTAATTTTTTAGATTGGCAATTTTTTCAATAGCGTTATAAACGCGCTCTTGAATAGGAAGTATTAATTCTTCTCGTTTCTTAAAAAGCTTACCTTCTTGTCCGAATATATCTTCCTGAAATTTTTTCACTTCTCTTTCTTTAGAGATAATTTCATCTTCTCTTTTGCGTTTCATATCCTCAGGAAGTAAAACAGCATCGGCTTGATATTTCCTGTACATTTTATCTATTTCACCAAATTTTTGTTCAATATCGGCTTGCCATTCTTCGGCAAACTCGTCTAATTGGTTTTGTGCATCTTGGTATTCGGGGATATTTTGTAAGATATAATCACTGTCGACATAAGCAAACTTTTGAGAATAAGCAAAAGTAACGCTAGTAAACAAAAAAGCTAATAATAGACCGATTTTTAATTTTCTATGTGTTTTCATTGTTTAGAATTTTTTATTAAACTTTTGTTTTCAAAGCGATATCCATGCTTTATAAAAAAGATGAATTCCAAAACTATGCCAAGATTAATCTAAACTTTGGTTGATAGAGAAATGAAATTGACCTCCGGAAGCCTCTGGCAAACCTGGAACATCGTCGAAACCATAACCCCAATCTAAACCTAAGAGTCCAAACATAGGTAAGAATACTCTAACTCCAATACCCGCCGTTTTATATATTTTAAAAGGACTAAAATTAGCAAAGCTATCCCAAGAATTACCGCCTTCAAAATAACTCATAACATATATTGTTGCACTTGGATTTAATGATAAGGGGTAGCGTAATTCCAAAGTAAATTTATTGTAAATAACTCCACCTAAATCTGTGCTAGTAGCATAATTTGGTGTTAAACTTTCGTTTGAATAACCCCGTAAACCTATAAGTTCACGACCGTCCATATTATTATATCCTGATAATCCATCACCGCCTAAGAAAAAACGATCGAATGGAGTTACTCCGATATCTTTATTGTAATATCCTAAGAAGCCAAATTGTGTTCTGGTACTTAAAACTAAATCGCCAATAATTGAAGAAAAGAAATTAGCTTTCATTTTCCATTTATGGTATTCAACCCATTTGTATTTTTCTTCATCTCCCATTGTTTTGTAATCTTTAGTACCAAAGGAAGAATACGGCGGAGTGAGCTCAACGGTAAATCCTACATCCGATCCGCCACGAGGATAGATTGGTTGGTCGGTTGAGTTACGATTTATTGTCAGTGTAAAGTTAAAGTTGTTAAACTGTCCGGTTCCATCGCCAAAACTAAATACATTATAGTTTTTTAAGTCGTATTGTTGTAAATTAATTCCTGTATACATTTGAAAGAAATCATCCGGCCATTTAAGTCGACGACCAATACCCAAAGAAAGCCCATTAATGATAAAGGAATTGCTTGGAGTTACAGCATCAGTAGTATTATAATAGTCTTCGTATGAATATTTTGAGTGAAAAATGGAAACGCTTAAAGCATTAGGACGTTTTCCACCAAGCCAAGGTTCAGTAAAAGAAAGACTATAACTGTTGTAACCGGCACCATAAGTTTGAAAACGTAAGCTTAGTTTTTGCCCGTCGCCTGAAGGGATAGGTTGATAGGCTTTTTTATTAAAAATATTACGTATGGAGAAGTTGTTAAATGATAAACCTACTGTTCCAATAATTCTACCATAACCCCAACCTCCTGAAAGTTCAATTTGATCAGAAGATGTTTCTTCGACAGTATAAATAATATCAACGGTTTTATCGATGGGATTTGGCTGAACATCTACACCTAATTTTTCAGGATCGAAATATTTTAATTGAGCTAATTCTCTTTGTGTACGGATAACCGCTTCACGACTAAATAATTGCCCGGGTCGTGTGCGTAGTTCTCGTACAATTACATGGTCGTTAGTGCGTGTATTTCCTTTTATGATTATGTTTTTTAAGTAAGCCTGGTCGCCTTCGCGAATACGAATTTCCAGATCTATAGAGTCGTTTTCTACTTGAATTTCAACAGGGTCGACACTGAAAAACAAATAACCATGATCTAAATACATAGAGCTTACATCAGGGCCGTTTTGATTAAATGATAAGTTGGTTTCTAAAAGCTCTTTATTATAAGGATCACCTTTTCTTATTTGTAAAACAGCTCCTAAGTCTTTATCGGAATATACAGTATTCCCAACCCAATTTATATTACGGAAATAGTATTTGTCACCTTCATCAACACTAATGTCGATGATCATAGTATTATCTTTTTTGCGGTATATGCTATCGCTAATAATTTTAGCATCGCGATAGCCGAGTTTGTTATACTTTTCAATAAGTAAAGCTTTGTCGTCTTCAAAAACATTAGGAATAAATTTAGACGATTTTAAGATGGTCATCCTAAAACTTTTGTCAACATAATCTAAGACATCTGTACGCATTTTAGGCCATTTTAAGCTTATGGCATCTTTGGCTAAATCAACAAGTAATTCATCGGCATATTTTAAAGGTTTTGCAAAGGCTTTTTCCTTAGTTTCTTTTAATGCAGATTTTAGTCGCTCGTCCTTAATCTCTTTATTTCCGATGATATTTATTTGATCAATACGAATACGCTTGTTTTTCTTTACTTTAATATCTAAATGAACGCTGTTAGGTCTTTTAGGGTCGGGCTTTTTTACTATTTCAACATTAGTATTAAAAAAACCTTTTTCAACAAAGTGGCTCTCTATAATTTCTTTGGTGCGAATCAATAAATTCTCTGTTACCACATCGCCCGGAACAAGTTTTGATTTTTCGCGTAAAGTTTCTTTATTGCTTTTATTTATTCCGCTAATATTGAAGCTGGATAAACGAGGTCGTTCTTTTAAGGTAATATTAAGGCTAATATTATCGTCACGAACTCCAATGACACCAATACTAATATCTTCAAAAAGGCCTTGTTTCCAAAGTTTACGAATAGCGATAGCAATATCATCGCCGGGGATATTAATTTTTTTTCCAATACTTAAACCCGAAATAATTATCAGTGCATTCTCATCGAGAAATTCTATACCGCTTACTTCTATAGATTCGATATTATATGATTTGGGCTTTTCGTAGTTCAAATCAATTAGTGTATTATTCTGAGCCGTAGAAGGTAATACCAAAACTATGGTAAATAGAAGTACGGCAGTAGTAATGATACTTTGTTTTGCGTATGTTAAATAATTCTTAATCTGCATCTTAGCTTACTTAGTTGTCTGTTCACTTGTTTTGCCAAATCGTCTTTCGCGCGATTGATAATCAACGATGGCTTTGTAAAAATCTTCTTTCCCGAAATCGGGCCAATATTTAGGGCAAAAATATAATTCGCTATAGGCTATTTGCCAAAGCATGAAATTGCTGACACGTTGTTCTCCGCTGGTTCTGATTAAAAGTTCAGGATCGGGCATAAAATTAGTAGTTAGGTGTTGACTAATGCTGTCGATATTGATATCGTCAATATCTAAGTCCCCGTTTTTTACTTTTTCGGCAATTTGTTTAACTCCATTTGTAATTTCCCAGCGAGAGCTATAACTCAAAGCCAGAGATAAAGTCATACGGTCATTTTGTGCTGTTTTTTCAATAGCAGCCATTAATTCTTTGTATGTATCCGGTTTTAAGCTTTTTAAATCTCCAATTGCCTGTAGGCGAATTTTTTTTTGGTTGAGCGTTTTAGTTTCTTTGTGTATAGTTCTTACTAACAAATTCATTAGAGCGTCGACTTCTTTTTTAGGTCGATTCCAATTCTCTGTTGAAAAAGCATAAAGGCTTATGAATTTTATTCCAAGTTCATCAGCAGCTTCGGTAGTTTTGTTTACGGCAGCAACCCCATTTTCATGACCAAAAACACGCAATTTTCCGCGCTCTTTAGCCCACCGACCGTTACCATCCATAATAATGGCAACATGCTTTGGCAAACGTTTTATGTCTATTTGATCTTTAAAATTCATCCTGCAAATTTAGTATAATCAATAATACCTTCCATTAATTAAATTTCGACAACTGTTGTCTTTTTTTAAACGGAAGGCAAAAGTAATATTTAATCCGTAAAAAACGTACCAATCTCCATTGTATCCTTTATAATCTGTAGAAGCAGTATTATCTAAATCATCTATAAATGTTTTTCTTGCACTCCAAAATAAGTTTAATCCAATTTTTTTAAATGGACTTAGTTTAAATCCTAAGCCAAAAGGAGTAGAAAAACCTAAGTCTATATTGTCTGACGTAAAAACAGCAGCTCCGCCAAAGATATAAGGTGTCCACTTGTTTTTCCTGTCACCAACGGCATAAGGAAAGAAATTAAGTTCTCCCATTAAAGCTAAATCTTTTATTTGTGTTGAAAGATTAGCGGCTGGGTTTGCCGTGTGATCAATATTATATGTTGTGGCATCGGATTTAATATTAGCCTGAGTTGCTTCTAAGCTAATAGCCCAACGTTGATTTAAATTATACTTTAAGACTCCACCATAGGCGATATCGCTTTCGGTAAAATGCCGTTGAGGATTAAGGTCGCCAAGATAATATGCCGCACCGCCAAAAGCTCCTATTTCTAACGTTTGTGCGGAAGAAACCAAGGGTAAAAAAAACATAATATTAACACAAAAAATTAAATAAATTAATTTTTGTTGTAGTTGTATATATTTCTGATTTACCCTATCAATTCCCATGTTTAATTCCTTTTATCAATTCCCCATAATAATTTAGCACGAATAGTGGAGAAAAAATTTTCGTCGGGCAAACGAATTAGCTGAATTTTAAAATCTTCTTTTTCGATGATTAGTTCTTCATTAGATTGAAAACTCTGTGTTCTGGCATCTAAACTTACAAAATAGCTATCGTCTCTGCCGCTAATTTTTAATCTCACCGTTTTATTATCAGGGATAACGAGTGGACGTACAGATAAATTGTGAGGTGCAATGGGAGTAATAATAAAATTATTTGCATCAGGATAGATTATAGGGCCTCCGGTACTCATAGAATAAGCTGTCGAGCCTGTTGGAGTTGCTATAATAAGACCGTCAGCCCAATAGGAATTCAAATAGTCGTCATCAATATAAACATGAATGGAGACCATAGAATTGGGTTGCTGTTTATATACCGTAATTTCATTTAAAGCAAAATTTTTATTGTTAAAAAGCTTAGCATGAGATTTGAGTTTTAATAAACTTCTAGTATCAATTTTAAAACTTTTATTTTTTAGTGCAGTAATAGCTTCTTTAATTTGTTCGCGGTTAACGCTAGATAAAAAACCTAATCTTCCCATATTAATTCCTAGTATTGGAATTCTTGAGTCGTGAACCATTGCAACTGTGTTTAGCATGTTCCCATCACCGCCCAAAGAAATAATATAGTCTAATTTTTCAGGAGAATTATAAGGTCCGGTAAAGGTTTGGTAGCTGCTTAAATCAATTCTGTTTTTGACTTCTTCTGCAAATGGAGTATAAAATAAAGTATTGAAATCGGCTTCTTTGAGAACTTTAATCAATTCATTTAAGAACGAATAAGACGAATCGTTAAGTGATTTACCGAAAATACCAACCCTCATTTTGCTTTGTATTTATAATTTGCTACAAATGAATTATTTGCTAAAATTCTTTGGCAAATTTAAACTTTTAAAATGGCTCACGAAATTTAGCAAGCTATTATTAACAATAATTAACTGATAAGCCGTTACGTATAAGAATCTATTTGTAGAATACAATATTTTAATGTCCACTTTAAAAGTAGATAATTACATCAAACAGTATTTTTGAGAATATAGTAATATGTATATTTTGAAACGCACGAAACTTTATAAAATATTTTATTTATTTTAGCAGCTTATTAAAATTATCAATAAAATATGCTCAATTTACTACTGCAAACAGATTTTAGAAATAAGGTTTCTAATACTGACTTAAAAAAAAACCGACAACAAAGTTTTATTATAGAGTATTTGTATCAAAATGGACACTCATCTAATCCTGAGTTAGCCAAATTATTAAATATGAGTTCGCCAACTATTAATAAGTTGTTATCGGAACTTGTAAACCTTGGTATTGTTCAAGAATTAGGGTATGGTGTTTCCATTGGAGGACGTCGTCCGAATTTATATGGAATAAACCCTAATGTTAAATATATTATCAGTATCGATATTGATTGTAGAATGATTAAGATGGGGGTTTTTAATTTACAAAACGAAGCGGTATCGGATATTATCACATATTTTGATAATGTAAAAAATAAAAAACAGGTTTTTGAAGAAATTTTTAAAAGATTAGATGACTTACTAGTCAGGCTTGATTTTAAAACAAGTCAATATCTTGGAATTGGAATTTCGCTTCCGGGATTAATTGAAGCAAAAACAGGGAAAACGTATGGTGATTTACTCATTGATGGTTTGAGTTTGGAAGAGGCGTTTAATAAACGTTATAAACTTCCGGTATTTACTGAAAATGATTCGCGTGTTATGGCTATAGGAGAGCAGGCTTTTGGGGCTGCACGTAACAAAGAAAATGTTCTTTGTATAAATATTTGCGATGGCATTGGTATGGGAATGATTGTGAATGGGAAAATTTATGAAGGTAAGAGTGGCTTTGCTGGTGAGTTGGGTCATATTAATGTTGTAGAAGACGGTTTATTATGTACTTGCGGAAAAAAAGGTTGCTTAGAAACGGTGGCTTCCGGTACAGCTTTAATTCAATATGCACAAAATGGGATTTCCAGCGGAAAACAAAGTCTTATTGCCGAAATGGTAAATAATAATATAGATGAGATTCATGTATCAACTATTATAGAGGCTCTTGAAAATGGAGATGCATTTGCCATAGAGCTTATTAGTCAGGCAGGTACTTATTTGGGTAAAGGAATTGCCGGTTTAATTCATATTTTTAATCCGGAAACTATTATTATTGGGGGAAAAGTAGCTAGCGCAAAACATTTTTTGCTCGATCCTATACAGCAAAGTTTAAATAAATATACTATTCATAGAATAAAACAGGATACCGAAATAATTGTTTCTTCTTTAGAAGGTAAAGTTAAACTTTTAGGTGCTGTTGCTATGGTTATGAATAAATTGTTTGAGAAAGAAAGAGAACTTTTTACTTAGCCGTTGAATTACACATTTCTAAACTTTTTTTCCAAAGAGTATCTTGGTTTTTTAGAATATATGCCGCCTTTGCGGCCTGCGATTTTTGCTTATCAATATAATAATGTCCCGTATTTTCACTCCCTTCGGGCGATGTTGCCAAATAAATTGAAGTGGCTGCTCCAGAATGCCAGCTACTACCACCCATTCCCCATCCGGCATATAATACTTTTGTGCCTATTACTCCTGGATGAAGAGTGTTTACAGTTATGGAACTGTCTTTTAATTTTCGTGCTAACTTAAAAGTGAAAAGAATATTACAGAGCTTTGATAGTTCATAAGCCTCGTATGGGTTATAACCGTTTTCGGCATTTAAAGCTTTGAAATTAATGCTTGTAGCTTGTGCCATGCTGGCTACATTTATGATTCTAGCTGAAGCTTGAGATTTTAAATGAGGTAGAAATAAATAGGTTAAATAAAAGTGGGCAAGATGATTTATAGCAAATGTTCGCTCAAAACCTTCGGCAGAATAAGTAAGTTTTTTTTCAAACACTCCCGCATTATTGATTAATACTTCTAAAGGTTTATTCTTGGAAAGAAAGGTTTGAGCCATTTGTTTTACTTCTTGTAATGAAGCAAAATCAGCTTTAAAACTTTCTATTATTGCATTTGGAGCTTGAGATAATATCCAGTCTTTTGTTTCGGAAAGTCTGGAGGGATTTCTGCCATGAATAAAAACAGTATGCCCTAACAAAGCAAGTTCTAATGCTGTTTGTTTGCCAATGCCGTCAGTAGCTCCGGTAATAAAAATGTTCATTTTAATAGCTTTACCTCAAAGATACAAAATTCATCGGCAAAATAGAGAGCGTAAAAAAAGAGGTCTTTTAGGGCCTCTTTTCTAATTTTTTTATTCTGCTTTAACTCTTTCCGCTAATTCGGAGTCAATTAAAATCCTGCCGCAATATTCACACACAATAATTTTTTTGTGCATTTTAATGTCTAACTGATGTTGAGGTGGGATTTTATTAAAACAACCACCACAAGATTCGCGTTCAATTTGAACAACAGCTAAGCCATTACGAGCATTTGAACGAATACGTTTGTATGCTGTAAGTAAACGAGGATCGATTAAAGATTCCAGATCTGCTGATTTTTTAATCATATCACTCTCTTCTTTTTTAGTTTCTTCAACTATATCGTTTAACTCAGAGACTTTTATTTCTAAGTTGTTTTTACGTTCTTCAATAATAGCAGAAGCTTTAGCAATGTCTTCTTTTCGCAAATCCAAGTCAATGGTATATTCTTTAATTCTTTTTTCGGCTAATTGAATTTCTAAGTTTTGAAATTCTAATTCTTTTGATAAAGAGTCGTATTCGCGGTTATTGCGAACATTCATTTGCTGATCTTGGTATTTTTTAATCAATACCTGACTTTCTGCAATTTGCGCTGTTTTGTCGGCAATTTGACGCTCAAGTTGTGATGTTTCTTGAATATAATTATCAATTCGAGTTTCTAATCCGGCAATCTCGTCTTCCAAGTCTTGCACTTCTAAAGGAAGTTCACCACGGATAATTCTGATTTTATCAACCTGAGAATCAATTTGTTGCAAAGCGTAAAGCGCGCTCAAACGTTTTTCGTTTGAAATTTCTTCTTCAGATTTTTTATAGGTAATAACCGGAGTTTTTACTTCTTCAGCAACTTTCTTTTTCTTTGCCATATTTTTATGAATTATTTTATTCTATAAGTAATTAACGACCTTAGTATTAGGTTCCGAAATTCGGACTGCAAAGTTAGGAAATTTTTTGTTTAGATAGTCAACTAAAAGTTGTTTTGTAAATTGTTCGCTTTCATAATGTCCAATATCTGCAATAATCATTTGGTTTTCGGCTTCGAAAAATTCGTGATATTTAATGTCGGCTGTAATAAAAATATCTGCTTTTGCTGCTTTTGCCGCTCCAATTAAAAAGCTTCCGCTTCCTCCACATAAGGCAATTTTTTGTACGTATCCTCCTGTTAACGGACTATAACGTATACAGCCTGTTCCGGTTTGCCGTTTCAGTTGCTTTAAAAAATTTATTTCACTCATGGGTTTTTCTAAAAAGCCAACCATTCCGGCACCTGTAATATTCCACTCGTTTTCCAATGCAAAAATATCATAAGCAGGTTCTTCATAAGGATGATTTTTATGCAATGTTTGAATAATTTTTGCTTTGAGGTAGGCAGGAAAAACTATTTCAATCTTAGTTTCTCCTTCAAAATGAAGTTCGTTTTTATTGCCAACAAACGGATTACTTCCTTCTAGTGCACGAAAAGAGCCCTCGCCTTCTATTTGAAAACTACAAGAGTCATAATTCCCAATATTTCCAGCTCCTATTGCAAATAATGCATTACGTAAATTATCTGCATGGGAAGAGGGTACGTAAACCATCAACTTTTTTAATGTTGAAGGTTTGGCTTGTAAGATTCTGATATTCTTTAGATCAAGCTGTTTTGCAAGGGCATTGTTTACACCTTCAAAAACATTATCTAGATTTGTATGGATAGCATAAATGGCAATATCATGCTTTATAGCTTTTTCTACTATCCTTTCAATCGTATTTGATGCTGTTATTTTTTTTAGTGGTTTAAAAATTAGTGGGTGATGTGCAATAATTACGTCAGCTTTTTCGCTAATGGCTTCTTTTAATACTTCTTCAGTAACATCTAAACAAATAATAGCTTTGCTTATAATTTTATTTTTATTGCCAATAAGCAGACCACTATTGTCATAATCTTCTTGTAAAAACAAGGGAGCAAACTTTTCTAAAGAATTACAAAGATTTATAAGTTTCATGCCGATACGATTTATTTAGCGGCTAAAATACAATACATAGTCGAAAAATGTAGTTTTATGTAACGAAAATATATACAGACCGTAAAATGTTATAATTATTATTCGCGCTTTTTTAAATCTTTTGTAAGGGTGAGTTTACGAGCTTTGTTTTTAATGCCGTTTGCCTGGCTTTATGGCTTAATAATGTGGTTTAGAAATAAACTATTTGATTGGGGCATTTTGACCGAGAAAGAGCATTATATACCAATAATCTCTATTGGCAATTTAAGTATGGGAGGTACTGGAAAAACGCCTATGGTGGAGAGTCTAATCCGTTTGTTTCAGGAGGAATATAAGTTGGCTACGCTAAGCAGAGGTTATGGTAGGAAAACTAAAGGTTTTGTTATTGCAGACGAAAATGCAACCGCAAAAATAATTGGTGATGAGTCGATGCAATATGTAAAAAAATTTCCAAAGGCAGTAGTTGCCGTTTCAGAGAATCGTAATCGAGGAGTGGAAAATCTTTTAAAAAGAGTTCCTGATTTAGAATTAATTATACTTGATGATGCCTTTCAGCATAGATTTATAAAAGCTGGACTTAGTATTTTATTGACAGACTTTTATCATTTATATTCTGATGATTATGTTTTTCCGGCAGGTAGTTTGAGAGAATTTCGTAGAGGAGCAAGACGTGCAGATATTATAATTGTTACAAAAACGCCTATAGTGTTATCTCCAATTACACGTAGAAGAATTACAGCAGAATTGAAATTACAAAAACGCCAACTTTTATTGTTTTCAAAGATTTCTTATGATAAACTTTTGCCATATTTTGATAACAATAAAAAACGTTTAAAAAAACATTATTCTCATATTGTATTGTTTAGCGGTATTGCTAATAATTATCCACTACAAGATCATTTACAACAATTTTGTACTGATTTAACCACTTTGTCTTTTTCTGATCATCACGAATATAAACCTAAAGATATTGATAAGATATTAGAAGCGTATAATAACGTTTTTAGTCAGAATAAGATATTAGTAACAACAGAAAAAGATGCTATGCGACTTAAAAGTTGTGAGTTAACTTCTGTTTTTGAAGGAATACCATTTTATTATATTCCTATTCGTGCGATTTTTCACAATGGTGATGGAGAATTATTGTCTAAGGCAAGTTTGAGTTTTTTATCTAATTTTAAGCATAGTGCAAAAGAAATTTAAGAGTGTGAAGCTACAGAGTTTATTAATAAGTCCGCTTTCTCTGTAATTTCCAATAAATCTCTTATTACTATAGAAGCCATAAAAATGCCAAATATTGCAGGCATATAAGAAATGGTTCCAACCGTAGTTTTTTTGTTTGCTTCTCCTTCTACGGGAATAGAACTGTTTGGATTAATTTGTTCAGAAGAAAAAACCACTTTAAATCCATCATAAATACCAAGGCGATGTAGGCGTTTGCGTAAATACCGCGCCAATTTATCGTTATACGTTTTTGAAAAATCGGTAATCTGCACTTTAGAGGGGTTTGTTTTTCCTCCTGCACCCATAGAACTTATAAGTTTATTGCCGGATTTTAGACTTTGATTTATTAAAAAAACTTTAGGTGCCAATGTGTCGATAGCATCTACTACATAATCATATTTCTGTGCAATAATTTTATCAAGACGTTCGCCTTTAATATATTCTTGAATAGCGTTAATTTCTATATCAGGATTAATATCTAGAAGACGTTTCTTCATTAGTTCTGCTTTGGCTTTTCCTTCGGTACTTTTTAACGCCAACAATTGTCGGTTCCTATTGCTTGGATGGATAGTATCGCCATCAACAATAGTTAATTTACCAACTCCTGCGCGCGCCAATTGTTCTGCTGCATAAGCACCCACTCCGCCAAGACCTACGACAATTACGTGGGCTTTTTTCAGCTGTGATAGTCCTTTATCTCCAATCAATAATTCTGTACGTTCTTGCCAGAGCATAATAATTTTTTGCGCAAAAATAAATGCTTTTTATATAAAATAAAAAATCCCACTCGTCAAAGGCGAATGGGATTTTAATTTTGTGTAGTAGATGGATTACTTAACGGTATCCATATATTGAATTAATTCAACAACTTTTGTTGAATATCCCATTTCATTATCGTACCAAGAAACAACTTTTACAAAATTGTCATTCAAAGAAATTCCTGCATCAGCATCAAAATTAGAAGTGCAAGTTTCACCTACAAAGTCTTGAGAAACTACGGCTTCTTCAGTATAACTTAAAATACCTTTTAATTCGTTTTCAGAAGCACTTTTCATGGCTGCTTTGATATCTTCGTAAGAAGCAGCTTTTGCTAATTTACAAGTAAGATCAACTACAGAAACATTTCCTGTTGGAACGCGAAAAGCCATTCCGGTTAATTTACCGTTTAATTCGGGAATAACTTTTCCAACAGCTTTTGCAGCACCTGTAGAACTAGGGATAATATTTAAAGAAGCTGCACGTCCACCACGCCAATCTTTCATGCTTGGTCCGTCAACAGTTTTTTGTGTAGCTGTCATAGCATGAACCGTAGTCATTAAACCTTCTGTTATTCCAAAGCTATCATTCAATACTTTAGCAATAGGAGCTAAGCAGTTTGTTGTACAAGAAGCATTAGAAACCATATCCATATCGTTGGTATATGATTTGTTGTTAACGCCCATTACAAACATAGGAGTATCATCTTTTGAAGGAGCAGACATAACTACTTTTTTTGCACCGGCATCAAGATGACCTTGAGCTTTTTCTTTTGTTAAGAATAATCCTGTTGATTCAACAACATATTCTGCACCTACTTCATTCCATTTTAGGTCGGCAGGATTTCTTTCAGCACTAACACGAATCTCATTTCCGTTAACAACTAATTTACCGTTTTTTACACTTACTTCGCCATCAAAACGACCGTGAACAGAATCGTATTTTAGCATATAAGCCATATATTCAACATCAATAAGATCGTTAATACCAACAACTTCAATATTTTCTTGTTTCATTGCAGCACGAAAAACCAATCGACCGATTCTACCG
>Ga0164318_10001344_pt1 | contig 21684 bp, 19 predicted proteins | sample GuaBasSedimGuay9_FD_113734 | JGI IMG/M metagenome (GOLD analysis project Ga0164318, IMG submission 113734) | Subseafloor sediment microbial communities from Guaymas Basin, Gulf of California, Mexico - Guay9, Core 4571-4, 0-3 cm | ecosystem: Environmental > Aquatic > Marine > Hydrothermal vents... | reverse complement strand
GGTGGGGGTGTCTGCAGTAAATAAAGTTTGGAAAAATGTCAGCGGGTGTTTTCCTTGACGTCTGGCCGTCATCAGAAGGCTGGGCAGCACGCTATGGGAATAAGATCCCTGGGCAGAGCGGGTTCCGAAGCAAATTTTTCTAAAAAAATCACCATATTTCTCAGCGATTGTTCTGCCTGATTATTAGTGGGTTGAACCTCTGGGTATTTTAAGAAAGTAAAAAGGCGATCGTATTCCTTATTGGGGTCGAACAGTCTTTTTCTCAGCGTTTCGGATTTATCATCGGCAAGCTTGTCTGAGCATATGGATCTTATGAAAAACTGTGAAATGATATGCCAAGAAGATATAGAAGAATTTAGTGAAGAATTACAAGAGCATTTGAAAAATATTGAAAGGATTTAATTCGGAGAACGGGCTGGGCAGGAATTTGCGGAAAAAACGCCAGCACACCTGTCAACCTGTACATTAGGGCTAAAAGAATGGATCAGTAGTGATATCGCAATTGGACGATATGAATTGCATTTTCTGAAACTTTATAAACAAATCTATGCTCGTCTGTTATTCGTCTAGACCAGTAACCCGAAAGAGCATGTTTTAAAGGTTCAGGTTTCCCAATACCCTCAAAAGGATTAGGCTTGGTTTCGTTAATGAGGGTATTGATACGACGGAGGATTTTTTTATCAGTTGTTTGCCAATAGATATAGTCATCCCAAGCGTGGTCAGAGAAAATGAGCTTCACTCTACAAGCTCCTTTTCAGTCCCTTTGCCATTTTCAAGTTGGACAATAGATTCTATTAAACGTCTTGTGTTTTTCGGGGATCGCAAGAGGTAGGCTGTTTCTTCAAGGGCTTCGAAGTCCTCAAGAGACATGATGACCACAGAATCTGATGATTTGCGTGTTACAATCACCGGGGCACGGTCCCTACAAACTTTTTCCATTGTTTTCGCAAGATTTTGCCTTGCTGCTGTATAGGTAATGGCTTCCATTTTGGCGCCTCCTGTACAATTTATTGTACATGTAAAAAACAGATTGTCAAGCGGATTTTTCGTACCCAATCAGGCACTGAAAAAACAAAGGCGTCAGGTCTTCATTCTTGAGAAGCGCCGATAAAAACCGGCAATGTGGTGGGGAAGCAAAAGCCCTTGGCGATATCGCTCGTGCTAAAGGTATGTCGCAGGTGGCCCGTGATGCCGGACTTTCACGCGAAAGCCTTTACAAGGCGCTTTCCGGTGAAAGAAGTCCAGCATTCGAAACAATTCTTAAGGTCATGGGAGCTCTTGGCTTAAAATTGCATGCGGAAGCGATTCAATTAAACAGCTAAAAGGGCCCAACATCTATATGGCTTTAGCTTGTCAAGAAAAAACTTCTCCTATAGATCGGAAGATGTATAAAAAAACCAATTTCCGTCTTAATCCATGAAGTCTTGACAAGTGACGCGTTAGTTCCGGTTTGTGTTTTTAACCACGAGTGTCAGCGCTTAATACGTTCCGATGGGCGGGGTTTGCAATCTGAACCAAACCATGCCAGAGGCGGACAAGCATTTATAGAGATTAACTGATTTATCAAAGGGTTCTTTGACATACAGCGGGGTGTAAATCAAGACTGTTGTTTGCTAAGATTGCCATGGCTATTGGTTTCAGGTGTCGGGAGGTAGTGAATGAAAGTTTCATACCGGGAAGGCTTAGCGAGATAGATCGGACCCAAGCTGCTACGTGCATCTCCCATGTATCAATGTCTGCACAATGTGATGACGGCTGAAAGTGCAGAGGCGCCAAGGCCTGAGAATTGACTGGTGGGGGCGGGAATTTTGGGTAACTGAATGATAACATCTATTTCGGTAACGTTTTTGATGTAAATTAAGACAAATTGCTTGGTCAGACCCCAATTGCCAATTGGCCCTAATTTTATATTTATGTTCTGGGAGCAAAAATTCAGGGCAGGTTTGTTTGTAAAAAATATGACGGCCAGGGTTGCAATACATAAAAAATGAATTACTTTAGCCGCTCACCATGCCGAACCGCGGCGGAATGTTTTTTTTAAAATAATCGCACAATATCTTAAAAGAACTCAGGAGATAAAAAAATGACTGACATTTCAAAAATCACGCTGTACAGCGGCGGCCATAAAGGGGCTGAAGCGGAATTCGGCAAACTTGCCGAGGCCTGGCATATGAAAGAGGTGAATATATCATTTGAAGGACACAATGCCGAGCGCACCCGTGGCGTCCGGGTACTGAACCGGGAAGAGCTGCAAAAGGGCGATGTCAGTATGGAAATTGTATCCAAGCGGATGAAACGTACTTACTCCCGGACGGATAAGATCCGAAAAGTCATCCAGTCCATTTTTCACATGGTCAATAACGGCTACCATGTTATTGCGGTCGGCTGGATACAGGCGGACGACACTGTCAAGGGGGGAACCGGCTGGGGGGTCGAGTTGGCAAAACTATTTAACCGGCCGCTGAGCGTCTACGATCAGGAACGAAAGGGTTGGTTTTCCTGGGATGACAGCCAATGGGTTGAGAACACACCAGTAATTACCTCAGATACGTTTGCCGGCACCGGAACCCGCTACCTCTCCGATGATGGCAGGCAGGCCCTCCGCGATCTTTTCATCCGCTCATTCGGTCCTGCGGAGCAAAAATAGTGAACGACGAGAGGGTACTCACATGTCATCAAAGAAGACACGCACCGAGTACAACACCCGGGATCGTATCATAGCCGAGGTTCGGCATGATCAAAAGCGTCAGGAGAAGACCTATCGGGGGCGAGCGCTCAAGATGTTTCCGTGGATCTGTGCGAAGTGCGGGCGCGAATTTTCAGGCAAGAAAGTTCGAGAACTCACGGTCCATCATAAGGATCACAACCACAATAACAATCCCCCGGACGGGAGCAACTGGGAGTTGCTGTGTATCTACTGTCACGACAATGAGCATTCGCGGGATCAGGTTGCGGAATGGTATGACGAAACAACGCCGGCGGGCGGGCAAAAGTCGCGTTCTGGCAACAGGCCGTTCGCGAGCCTGAAGGATTTGCTGAAGGACAAAAAATTTTAGGGGATGGTGTCACATCTTGACAGGCTGTTGCCCAAATCGAGATTTAGTTAAACCCCCACCCACCGCCCCCCGGCGTTTCGATACGGAGACGATCTCCTTTTTTTAAGGATGTGGAAAATTTGCTTCCCTTTTCTTCCACTTCATCTTTTCTGATGAGAACATTTTTTCCCACAGCCCCTGGTGCTCCGCCAAAGAGGCCGTATGGCGGGATTTTTCTCCTCTCGGATAGCACCGTCACGTCCGCTTCCGAAAGCAATTCGATCTCCCGGGCAATGCCGTCTCCTCCACGGTAAAGGCCTTGTCCGCCCGTTCCGCGGCGTATGGAATACTCGGTAACCAGGAATGGATAGCTGTATTCAAGGGCTTCTACGGGGGTGTTGAGCGTATTGGTCATATGACTGTGAACAGCAGATTCTCCATGGCCTTTAGCCGATGCCCCCATTCCTCCCCCAATGGTTTCATAATATGCAAACGGTTTGCCTTTTCGAAAATCCATACCCCCGATGGTAACATTATTCATTGTTCCCTGAGCGGCGGCAGGAATGGCATGGGGCAACGCCTTTGAAAGTGCGCCCAGCACCACATCCACAATCCGCTGAGACAGTTCCACATTCCCCCCGGCCACAGCAGCCGGAAACAGCGCATCCACAATGGTTCCTTTTTGGGTCAAGACGGTGACGGGTCTCAGGCATCCGGCATTGGTGGGTATATCGGTTAATACCAGCGACCGAAAGACATAAAGAACAGATGAAAGGGTAATAGCGTATACGGCATTGATGCACCCTCGAACTTGGGAGTCACAGCCGCTGAAATCCAGGGTGACCTCGTCCCCCTGAATGGTTATTGTCACACGAATGGCTATGCTGTCATCCGAAATTCCGTCATCATCCATAACGTCTTCAAACTCATAAATTCCGTCCGGAATTTCCCGGATCGTCTTTCTGGTAAGCCGCTCCGAATAGTCCATCAGACTGCGGGCATAGAACCGTACCGTCTCCAGACCGTATTTTTCTATAAGCTCCCCGGTTCTGCGCACGCCCGTGATATTGGCCATGATCTGGGAAGCAAAGTCGCCCTCTCGTTCTGCCGGAGTCCTGACATTGTTCAGTAAAAAATCCATGAGTTTTTTATCGATGTTTCCTTCTTCTATCAATTTTAGAGGTGGAATAATCACGCCTTCCTGGAAGATTGAAGTGGAAAGAGGCATGGAACCGGAGGTCATTCCTCCCACATCCGCATGATGCGCCCGGTTGGCCACGAAGAATACAGGCGTTGGTCCATTGGCAAATACCGGCGCCACAAGAGTGATATCCGGCAGGTGAGTGCCTCCCTTAAAAGGGTCGTTCAAAATGACCATGTCCCCTTTCCGGAACGTAACACTCTCAATGGCCGCCTTGACCGACAAGGGCATGGAACCCAGGTGAACCGGGATATGGGCCGCCTGAGCGATCATTTCTCCGATTTGATCAAAAACAGCGCACGAAAGGTCCCGTCTCTCCTTTATATTGGGTGAAAACGCCGTCCGTATCAGGGTTACTCCCATTTCCTCTGAAACGGAAGCAAAGCGATTTTTAAAAACCTCCAGCAGGATTGGGTTGACGGTCATCTCTCTCCTCCGCTATTTATGGTGCCTAAAATCGGCAAGCGCAAAGTTTACCAAAGATGCAAGGCGTCGAACACGAAGCTGTAGTATACACTACTACAAGTGTTCGATGACATCGCAGGTTTAATTTATATTTTAATCTTTTCAAGAACAATTTATGCCGATTTTATGGTAACATCTCAATATCACCATTTAATACACCAGAACTTATTGAGAAGTTACATTTTATGGAGTTATTTCCATGATGATATTGCCGTATTCATCCACAAAGGCACTGGCAAACGGTGGAATGACAATGGTAGAAGAATATTCCACCAAAATACCAGGGCCATGAATCCGGTTTCCGCTTTTCAGTTTATGCCGGGCCATTATTTTCGTTCGTACCCGGCGTTGATCAAATACCACCGGTTTGTTTCCAAGAAAGGCTTTAAGCGGAGGCTCTTTTACCATTGTTTCTTTTTTTTGAAAACGCGGTTTTTCCGGCCTGCCCCTTGCCCGAAGCCGGATATTGACGATTTCAACGGCCTTGTCCGGGTTTCTGTATCCGTAAGTTTTTTCGTGCAGCGCATGAAATCTTTCAACGTAATCCTCATCAAAGGGGGCCATAATTTCATAGGATTGTCCGTCATAACGCATATCCAGATATCTTTCGAGCATGATTTCACTATCAGGAATTCCTTCGGCCCTGAGATCTTCCTGTCCTTTGTATTCGATTTCCTCAAACCCTTCGGACAGCAACTTAAACGTAACATTTTCCTGCTTCTTCATTATTGTCAGAGAATAGTCTTTAATCACGTCAGCCATAAGCATTCCTACGGCAGACAGGATGCCGGGGTTAGGGGGTAAAAGCACTTTGGGTATGTTCAAAAGCCTGGCCAGAAATGCCGCATGCATCCCCCCCGCACCCCCAAAGGAAAAAAGAGTGAATTCCCTGGGATCATATCCCCTTTCCACCGAAATTACACGTATGGCCTTCTCCATGGCCGTATTGGCCACGTCCAGAATTCCTTGTGCCAATTCTTGGGGTGAAAGGCCAATCTTTTGTCCCATGTTTTCAAAATACAAAGGAAGTTTTTTCTCCATCAAGGTCATTCCGCCTCCAAGAAAATGCTCCGGAATCAGCCTTCCCAGATAGAGATTTGCATCGGTTACCGTAATCCTGTGCCCCTGTCCGTAGCAGATGGGACCGGGATCTGCACCGGCGCTCTCCGGACCCACCTTAAGGGCGCCCCCTTCATCAAGAGTCGCAATGGAGCCTCCGCCGGCCCCAACCGTATGAATATCGATCATCGGAACCTTCACAGGGTAGCCGGATATAGTCGTTTCAAAGGCCAAAGACAAGTTCCTGTTTATCAGGCTGACATCCGTGGATGTGCCTCCCATATCGAAACTAATGAGTTTGGAATATCCGGCCATCTTGCCGATCTCATAGGCTCCCACAGCCCCGCCTGCAGGACCGGAGAGAATGGTCCTTACCGATTCTTTCATGGCCGTTTCAGCGGAAATACTTCCCCCGTTGGACTGCATAATCCCCAACAAGTCCTTCCGGTCCAGTTCCTTAATTAGGTGTCCGACATATTGCTGCATCTTCGGGGAAACATAGGCATTGATAACCGTTGTGGATGTTCTTTCAAACTCCCTGAATTCAGCAAGAATTTCATGCGAAAGCGATATCTGTAGTCCAAGAGGCGCCAGTAATTCCATTAGCTTTTGTTCATGGCAAGGGTTCACATAGGAAAAAAGGAGGCAGACGGCCACCGACTCAACGTCACGGTTCTTGAGGCGTCTGCCCACCTCTTCAGCCTTTTGGATATTCAGAGGTATAAGTTCTTCGCCCGTCTGAAGTATTCTTCCCGGGATTCCGAATCTCAGATCTGAAGGAATGATCTGGGGTTCCTTTTCAAAGCAAAGATCATACAATAGGGTGCGGTTCTGGCGCCCGATTTCTATAATGTCTTCGAACCCTTCATTAGTGATCAATGCGGTTTTGGCTCCGTTTCTTTCGAGAATGGCGTTGGTGGCCACCGTGGAACCGTGTATGATCTGTTTTCTCTTTCCGTGTGCCAGATGGTCAAGCCCGTTAAGAACGGCTTCTGCAGGATTTGCCGGGGTGGAGAGCACTTTGTAAACGCCCCATGTGTCGCCTTCCTTGTAAACAAAATCGGTAAATGTTCCCCCGGTATCCACGCCGATAATCATTAATCCCTCCGGTTAGGGCTCGCTCAAAAATAACTTCACATTTTGATGCGCCGATCCATCCAGCCTGGCTGCGTTGCTCGTCGGTTAAATAGCTTGCTATTCGCCCTCCTCGCGCCTTGCCATGCGGGCGCCTCGACTCCTGAAAATGTAAAGTTATTTCTTCGCGAACCCTTAGTCATTCTTTATCCAACATCCAGCATACAACACGTACTGTATAACACGCAACTCGAATTTCTCATGAACAAAATAATCGGGCTATGTATTTTTAGTCCTGATCCCTTCCATAAAAAGCTTTACAAGGGGATCTGCCATGGATACACGGTCGTACTTTCCGCCTGAATATACCGAGGGGTTATGAGCAGCAATTCTCATTTTGAAAAAATATCCCTGTGAGAGCGGCTTTCCTGCCGCGAAAAATCGTGGCAAAATGCCACTCACACGGTATCTGGAAATGAACTTGGCGCCATAATGAGAGTTGCTAAGTTATGAGTATCAGACCTCGTCATTCAGCTTGAAAAAATAATCGTGACTCCTTAATTTTTGGAGGATTGCATGAAAATTGGACACTGGCCCTCAGGTGTCGGGTGTCAGGTGCCAGTAGTGAAAAAGCGAGAGCCAGCCTGAAACCTGACACCCGACACCTGAAACTTATGCTTCGAGAAGGCTTCACCACGCCCGATAATGTCCAAAAAAAAGACCTGTTTTTCAATCATGTTACGAGATCTGGAGTGTACAGGTTGACATTTTATTATTACTGATTATTTTTATAATTTTTCTCAATTCACTTCAATGAATTTCTAGAGGTATGTGACATCGAAATTATTACGACAACAAAAATGATGCAGGTACGTTCCGATCGGATGCGTCGCCAGTATAAAACCATTGTTTTGGTCCCTACCATGGGATTTCTCCATGACGGTCATCTCTCTTTGATTAAAGAAGGCCGCAGACATGGAGATGACATGGTCGTAAGTATTTTTGTCAATCCTACCCAATTTGGTCCTGAAGAAGATCTGGAATCTTATCCCAGGAATCTTGAAAGAGATTTGGAACTGTTACAAAAAGAAGGGGTAGATGCAGTGTTTACCCCTGATGCAAAGGAAATTTACGGCAAAAGATTTCAAACCTATGTAACGCTGGAAAAACTACCGAATTACCTCTGCGGCGTTTCCAGACCGATACACTTTAGAGGTGTTGCAACGGTTGTTGCCAAGTTATTCAATACGGTTAAGCCGCATGTCGCCGTTTTCGGCCGGAAAGACTATCAGCAACTGGTTGTTATTCGTCAGATGGTTCGTGATCTCGATTTTGGTATAGAAATAATCGGTGCCCCCACAGTGAGGGAACCGGACGGTCTTGCCATGAGTTCGCGTAATAATTATCTTACTCCCGAACATCGGATTAGTGCTCTTTCCCTATACAAATCGTTGCAGAAAGCAAAGGACCTTATTAAAAGTGGTGTGCAAGACGCAGCAACTATTATAGACGAGGCAAAAGAGCTGATACAATCATATCCTGAAACCGATATAGATTATATTGCCATCTGCGATACTGAAACACTTGTTGATATTCAGGTCATCGATAGACCGGTGCAGATGGTTCTGGCTGTCCGAGTTGGGAAAGCCCGACTGATTGACAACATGCTGCTGAATCCTATGGAACCGGAACTGTTATCAAAGATTCAGGTAACTTCTCAATAAGTTCTGGTGTATCAAATGGTGATATTGAGCCGAATCCATGATTTATTGAGAACTTACAGGTTCAGTAGCTTATAATAAAGTTTTTTGCTATAAAAAGCATAAAATTTATAACCAAGGAGATACTTTATGAGTAACGAACAATTCTTTTTTACATCTGAATCGGTAACCGAAGGTCATCCGGACAAGGTTGCAGATGCGATATCGGATTCCATTCTCGACGCAATTATCGAACAAGATAAAACCTGCAGGGTTGCCTGCGAGACGCTTGTAACCACCGGCCTTGCTTTTATTGCCGGTGAAATTACAACCAGTTGTTATGTGGATCTGCCTGAGATTGTTAGAAATAAAATTCGAGAAATCGGATACCATTCATCCCAGATGGGGTTTGACTGGCAGACCTGTTCGGTTATTACAAGTATTGATCACCAATCTCCGGATATTGCTCAGGGGGTGAACATCGGTCAAGGACTTTTCAAAGACCAGGGTGCCGGAGATCAGGGGCTTATGTTTGGGTTTGCCACGAATGAAACGCCTGAATTGATGCCCATGTCGATTTTGTATGCCCATAAATTATGCCAGCGTCTTGCCACGGTTCGAAAAAACGGAGCCCTTGATTTCTTAAGGCCTGACGGCAAATCCCAGGTGACCATCGAATATGAAAACGGTACTCCGAAACGGGTTGATACCGTTGTTATTGCCGCCCAGCATAAACCGGATATTACTCATGATGAGTTGAAAGAAGCCATCGTAGAAGAAGTTATAAAAAAGGTAATTCCCAGGGAGCTCACGGACGGTGACACCCGATACTTTATAAATGCCACCGGCAAGTTTGTGATTGGTGGCCCCATGGGAGACTGCGGCGTTACGGGACGAAAGATCATTGTTGATACCTACGGAGGCCAGGGGAGTCATGGCGGCGGATGTTTTTCAGGGAAAGATCCTTCCAAGGTCGATCGAAGCGCTTCATACATGGGCAGACATATCGCAAAAAATATTGTTGCCGCCGGCCTTGCAAAAAAATGTGAATTACAAATCGCCTATGCCATTGGTGTGGCAGAACCTGTTTCCGTGATGGTAGATCTTATGGGGACTGGTGTAATCCCCAAACATCGGGTAAAAGAAATTATCAGAGAAGTTTTTGACTTAAGACCCGCAGCAATCATTGAATATCTGGACCTGCTGCGGCCCATCTATCATAAAACTTCAGCTTATGGGCACTTTGGCCGGAATGAACCTGAATTTACATGGGAAAAAACCAATATGGTGGATGTTATCAGGGAAAAGGCAGGGCTGTAAGGATTGAAGATTGTCGATTTAAGATTGATGATTAAAGAATAAGAAAGACGGAAATGGACAAATTTTAAAAAAGGTAACCCCTCAACCATTTAACAGATTAACGAAGTCTGAAGGAGATGAATAATTCATGGAATATGATGTTAAAGATATCAAATTGGCCAGGGAAGGTCAGCTGCGGGTCGAATGGGCCAATCAGAGCATGCCGGTCCTAAACAATATAAAGAAAAGGTTTGCAAAGGAAAAGCCCCTAAAAGGCAACCGCATCGCAGCCTGTCTTCATGTCACCACCGAGACCGCTTCTTTGATGCAGGCATTAAAAGCCGCCGGCGCCAGACTTGCTCTTTGCGCTTCCAACCCGCTGAGCACACAGGATGATGTGGCAGCTTCCCTTGTAAAACATGACGAAATATCTGTTTTTGCCATCAAAGGTGAAGACAACAAAACATATTACAAGCATATACATTCAGCCATAGACATCAAACCTCATTACACCATGGATGACGGTGCCGATTTGGTTTCCACAATTCATTCCGAGCGCCAGGAACTCATTGAAGGAGTTAAAGGCGGTACCGAGGAAACCACCACCGGAATCATTCGACTCAGAAGTATGGCGGTAGACGGAGTCCTGCAATACCCAATTATAGCTGTAAATGACGCTCAGACCAAACATTTTTTTGACAACCGTTATGGCACCGGCCAAAGTACCATGGACGGTATTATTCGGGCCACAAACCGCCTAATCGCAGGGTCAAGTTTTGTGATCTGCGGTTACGGATGGTGCGGCAAGGGTCTTGCCATGAGGGCCCGCGGAATGGGAAGTAACGTTATTATAACCGAGGTTGATCCAACCGCCGCTCTGGAAGCAGTCATGGACGGCTTCACAGTAATGCCGATTCAGCAGGCTGCAAAGATCGGACATTTTTTCTGTACGGTTACAGGGAATATCAATGTAATACGCAAAGAACATTTTGAGGTCATGAAAGATGGCGCTATTATCGCCAATTCTGGTCATTTCAATGTTGAACTTGATCTAAAAGGGCTTGAAGCTATAGCAAAATCCCGTAGGAAAGTAAGGCCCTTTGTTGAAGAATATGTACTGGAAAAGGGTAAGCGGATCAATGTTCTTGGTGAGGGGAGACTGATAAATCTTGCCGCCGCCGAGGGACATCCTTCAAGTGTTATGGATATGAGTTTCGCAAATCAGGCGTTGAGTATCGAATATATGGTAAAAAGTAAAAACAGACTTAAAAAAGATGTTTATCCGGTCCCCGAGGAAATAGACATGGCCATCGCCAAAGAAAAGCTGGCTTCCATGAACGTTAAAATTGACGAACTTACGGCTGAACAGAAAAAATACTTGGCGTCGTGGGATATGGGAACTTAGCAGATTAATGATTGGAGATTGTCGATTGAGTCATAAATAAAAGCCGACTCTTTTTGGTCGGCCTTTTACTCAATCACAATTATGACCCGGCATTTTTTCATAAAGGAAAGATTCTCAGAAGCACTTCGAAGCTTGGAAGCATCTGCATTGCTGATTACAATATCGGAATGTTCGCACCCTTTTGTCCTCAAACCTTTTACCGTCAAAGGATTATCTGCAACCCTCTGATTACTCTGAGCTTCTGCAAGATCCTTTGAATACCCGCTCATGCCTTGCTGCACGGCATATTCACGGCTAACAAAGGCTGGTCCGTAGACTTCACGCGCATTCTCGTCAAGGATTTTTGGTGACATAACAGGAATTACTCCGAGGCCCCTGGTATCAACAACCAATCCGGTAAAAACAGAGAATGAATCTTTAACAGGTGTCATGGTCCTGATCGATTCCAACGGACTGATTTCTTTTGGAAGAACAAGCTGAGCAAATCCACCTCTCAAGTTCATCTCCATTATAACTTTTACTGTTCCGTCTGAAAAATACTCTTTTTTTACAACTTCGGCATTTTTAACCATACTCGCTATTTTAGACATAATTACATCATCTTTGCCCGAATAATCTCCGACAACTGTAGCGCCGTCGATCCTGACCTCTTTCGCAACTTCAAGGATTTTTCGGCAGGCATCCAGCGTTGCATTTTTTAACGCAGTTGCACGAGCATTGACACTGTTAGGAAGTTTATTAGGAAGAATCCCGCTCCCTTTTGCTTGAATTACTCCCTTGCTCCAGTTGATAATTCCTTTTGTTTTCTGCTCAACAACGTCTTGGTCTCTGTTTTCATTACAGTATCCAACGTAAGGAATAAACAGCAGAAAAATAAGCGCTAAAGCAAAAGCCATCTGATTTTTCATAAAAACTCCCCCAAGTGTTTTTTAACAACACTGATTTAATTACTTAGTTTTGTCAATAAAAATTGGCGGTCTCGTAAAAAGTCCAACTTCTGCGTTGTGCTGCATTTCGCAATCATTCAACGTACGATAAATACGTTTCATGATTACAAAATTTGCACGCCTTGAATTTGAACTTTTTACGAAACCGTCTAAATCCGACTTTTTACAAGCTCATCAAAATTGACCATTTCCTGAAACTTGTTTTTTTAATTTCTGCCGAACTATTAAAGTGATCCGGTTTGTCCGAGTTCGGTGGATAGTAATGATCTATATTCTTGGATCCGGCATAGAGCTTGTTTTTCAGTCGAAATCTGCTTGATCGATTCACGAAATCTGCTGCTGTAACGTAATCCTTTGACAAACAACCCGAGCCGGCTGCGCATCATCCGGATTGCCCGTTGCTCTCCAAAGTATTTTACCGAAAACCTAAGATATTGAGTCATAATTTCAAACCGTCGGGATGGATCAGGAAAAGAAACTTTATTATCCCTGATCAGCTCAAGCACCTGAGAAAAAATCCAGGGATTGCCGATGGCCGCTCTGCCGATCATGACAGCATCACATCCGGTTTGGTTTTGCATCTTCAACACATCTGCAGGTCTTATGATGTCCCCATTTCCTATTACGGGGATTGAAGTAATGTTTTTAATAGCGGCGATCAGAGACCAGTCAGCCTTGCCCCGAAATCCCTGAGTTGCCATACGCGGGTGCACTGTAATGGCATCCACACCGCATGCTTGCGCTATTTCAGCTATTTTTAAAGCCTGGGAACCGGAACTCTTCCATCCGGTTCTTATTTTTATGGTCAAAGGAATTTTTACCGTTCTTCGGATCTCTTTTAGGATTGCTTCAACCTTTTGAGGTTCTTTCATAAGAGCCGCACCTGAACCGGTTTTTAGCACTTTTTTTACCGCACAGCCAAGGTTAATGTCGAGGATATTAGCCCCTGAGCATTCAACTATGGTTGCGGCTTCAGCCATGAGCGAACAATCCGAACCGAATATTTGAACGGACAAGGGTTTTTCTGCAGGTAGACTGTGGAGCATTTCATGCGTCTTGACCGAGTTGTGAACCAGACCGTTGGAACTGATCATTTCCGAGCAGACCAGGGCACAACCTGCTTCTTTGGCCAGCAGCCGGAAGGGGAGATTGGTAATCCCTGCAAGTGGGGCTAACACCGTGATATTATCAAGTGCGACGGAACCTATTTTCATTTTATCCGCAACTTTTTTTTGGAAGTTGGATTAGCATAGCAAAACAGACAGTTGTGATAGCATGGGTGCAGGTGATAAGATCCTATATCTACCGACACCATGCATCCGCATCCCTGCTTTACCCTTTGGCCGGTATCTTTTTTAAAACTAAGATTGCCCCCAAAAATTTCCACAAAAAGATCATTTGGAATACATGAACTTTTTTTTATGTTTGAATCTCCGGGCAGGGCTTTGTGTACGTCTTTTTCACAACAGGTATAAAGATCAATATTTTTTTCAGAAAGTTCTTTTTCCATTTTCATTAAAATGGTTTTTTTTGTTTCCAAAGGCGGATCGACAAACGAAAATCCGGGTAGGCATGCTATACGTTTTTGAATTTTTGGGTAATGGTCCATAAAGCTTGTGATACATCTTTCAACACCACATAGATAGGCCCTGGCCGCAATCTGGGAGAAATCATTCAAATTGTCCTGAACCTCTTTTTCATGGTATTTAAAAAAGCAGATAGGATCAAATCTCCAGTTAACTGCATTAGCATCAAAATCCCGGCAGAGTTCCTTTAGTTGATCAAGGCGCCGGTTTAGCGGCGGCACACGAGGTTCAAGCAAGGACGAATTCGAGTTGATGGTAAAGTTGAAAAAAAGATTGTATCCCATTGCCAAAAGCTTTTGACCGAATCCGCCCTTGATGAAGGGACCAAAATTTTTTGACCAGAATACAATGGTGTGAACTTTGTCGGGAGTTGCTATTATCCTGGACTTTTGCCTGTTATACGGGTTAATAACCTCAAAAAATCCCTTACGAATCTGCCTGATGAACCAATCCATGTAAAATGCCGGAATATCGGTCCGTCTGGAGGCGGAGATAACGATTTGAGATGATTCTTTCATAAAAAAATCTTAATATCTAAATTTTGTGGGTATTAAAATATCGTCTTTATTTTCTCTTCAGATCTGCTAATGATATAACCTTTCCGGCGCCCGGTTTTTCAGGTTTCTTTTGTTTGCCGTTGGAAAAATCAGGTTCTTTCGGGCAAACCACCGGCTCCAGACGCACCCTTTTGCCGTCCATGGTAAATTCCTGGCCGTTAATATAAATATCCCGCAATATCCAGCTTACCACTTGAAGGGGTAGCTGAAGAATCAGTATTTTAACATGATACCACTCTTTTTTAACATCAGGGGAAATTTCTTCTATTCTGGCGAATGATATGGGTTGATCTTCAAGATATATAAGTACAACGTCATTTTCTTTTGCCATGATGCTACTGTCCTTTTTTTTAAAAAAATAATGCAGGCTTTGAATTTTATAACTGCAAAAAACTATGTTTGGTAATGCCTATTTAAGACGGCTATTTTTTTCGCATGCCTTTTTGGGCCGGAGGTTTGATTTTGAACAAAAATCCTCATTTATGGATGCACACCATTTAGCCCCTTAGTAAAATATTATATAATGATAAGTTGCCGTTCGGATGAGATGGGTGTAGGGCCGCGATATGCCATTCCAAAGCTTTAAAAACTGGCGGGTATGGATGTTAACGATATCGATCTTTTTGAAATAAACGAAGCTATTGCATCACAGACGGTATACTGCGCCAGAGAACTCGGCATGGACATGGATAAGGCAAATATTTACGGCGGTGCTATTGCAATGGGTCATTTTCTGGGATGCATCGCTTAAAAAAGTTATTAAGCTTATCCGTTTTTCTGCTCATAGTTTTTCATAAAATCGACGAGGGCCTCGACTGCTACTACGGGTGTGGCATTGTATATTGATGCTCTGCACCCCCCCACAGACCGATGACCTTTAAGACCGCCGAAGCCGTTTTCCATAGCCTGTTCAACAAACCGTTTTTCAAGCTCTTCGTCCGGGAGGCGGAATGTTACATTCATTAGTGATCGGCTGTCAGGTTGGGTCGTGCCTTTATAAAAATCGCTCGCATCTATTGTTTCGTAAAGGATATGAGCCTTTTTTTGATTGATCTCCTCCATTTTTTCAAGCCCACCTATGGTCTCTTCAAGCCATTTCATTACCAGTTGAATTGTATAAACCGCGAAACACGGCGGGGTATTAAACATTGAATTCTTAGATGAATAGGTTGTGTATTTAAGCATTGACGGCAAGCTGTCCGGCACTCTGTTGAGCATATCATCCCGAATAATCACCATGCACACCCCGGCAGGGCCGATATTTTTTTGAGCCCCGGCATAAATAAGACCGAACTTATCCACATCAAATGGTCTGCACATTATATCCGATGACATATCAGCAACAAGAGGCACATCGTTAGTATCCGGAAAGGATGCCCACTGGGTCCCTTTAATTGTGTTGTTGGATGTAATGTGAGTGTAAACCGCATCGTTGCTGAATGTTATATTTTTCGGAATATATGAAAAATTTTTATCTTCCGAAGATGCCACAACCTTGATGGTTTTACCCTGTATTTTGGCTTCCTTTATGGCTTTTGTGGACCAGGTGCCGGTATTGACATAATCGGCGGAATCGCTTGTCTCGAGCAAATTCATGGGTATCATGCAAAATTGCAAGCTTGCACCGCCCTGGATAAAAAGTACGTGGAATTTATCATCCAGGTTCAACAGACGCCGGGTTCTTTCAATGGCATCGTTTATGACATTGTCAAACCACTTGGAACGGTGGCTTATTTCGGTTATGGACATGCCGGAACCGCCGAAGTTTAAAAATGAATCTTTGATTTCTTCGAGAACTTCAATGGGCAGAGCGGCAGGCCCGGCGTTAAAATTATAAATTCTGTTTTCTTTCATCTGTTTTCCTCCATCTTTTATCATAGGATTTATTAATCTTCTGCTTTATGAAAAAATTTATTTGTACAGAGAAATTGAAATATGTCAATTAGATTTTTAAACTAAACAGAACCACCCCGTACGATCTTCCGGCCTGTCTCGGATATACACAGATAATCTATCTGTGTTCAAAAAAAAGGAATTCTTGTACTATCAGGCTTTTTCCACAATAAAAATAGACCCAACAAATGAAATATGATACACAATACGACAGCTGAATCCCATATCTTGAAAAAGGAAGGCGAACTTTATGAAAATTTATAATTATCCATCAAAATCGGCTGAAAAAAAGATAGCGTCAATTACAAACAGAGGTCTTGGCTTTAAGAAAAAAGACGTTCTTTCTGTTACGCGCATTCTTGAGGATGTAAGGAAAAACCAGGATAAAGCGCTTATTAAATATACAAACTGTTTTGATTCTCCGGAATTAACCATAGAGTCAATTAAGGCAACCCATGAGGAAATTGACTCTGCTGCAAAAAAAGTAGACCGGTCATTTATGAACGCTTTAAATAGAGCTGTCAGGCAAATCGAATCCTTTCATAAACAGCAGCTCATGACGTCATGGATTAACACAAAAAGGCCTGGTACTTTTCTTGGACAGATAGTAAATCCCGTAGATAGTGCCGGTGTTTATGTTCCGGGAGGAATGGGTGGGAAGACACCCCTTGTCTCTTCGGTCTTGATGGGTGTGATTCCGGCCAGGGTAGCGGGTGTAAAGCATATCGCAATGGTGACGCCACCGAACAGAAACGGGGAAGTAAACCCCCATCTGCTAACTGCAGCAAAAAAGGTAGGTGTTGATGCTGTATACAAGGTCGGAAGCGCATGGGCAATTGCCGCTCTGGCATACGGTACTGAGACAATTCCAAAAGTCGATATCATCGTCGGTCCCGGGAATATTTATGTTACAATTGCCAAAAAGATCGTGGCGGGGACTGTGGGCATAGATATGATCGCGGGACCGAGTGAAATCATGGTTATTGCAGACAGCACCGCGAACCCTGCATTTGTTGCGGCTGATCTCCTATCGCAGGCGGAACATGATATGTTGTCATCAGCAATTCTGGTCACGAATTCCAAAGACACGGCAAAAGCGGTTGCCCTTGCTGTGGATGATCAGCTTTCGGTTCTTAAGCGCAAAGAGATTGCCGAAAAATCGATTGCCAGATTCGGGGCAATTATAGTGGTGCCCGATATTGATGCTGCCATTGAACTTTCAAACAGAATTGCGCCCGAGCACCTTGAACTTCAGATCAAAGATCCATTTATGTATATAGGCCAAATACGTAATGCCGGAGCTGTGTTTTTAGGGGATTATACTCCCGAGCCGGTTGGTGACTACATTGCCGGACCAAATCATGTCCTCCCAACTGCAAGTACGGCAAGATTCTCGTCAGCTCTTTCGGTGGACAACTTTGTTAAAAAGACCAGTCTGATCCAGTACTCCAAGACGGCTTTTAAACATGAAGCCGGAGACATAATTTGCCTGGCAGAAATAGAAGGACTGGATGCACACGTCAATGCAGTAAAGATAAGGTTGACTCATTCGTAAATAGACCGTTCTGACAATCTTATCAACGGGATATTTTTTATCCAATATTGCTTTAGCCGGAGCAAGTATGATGTCTATATAAAAAATAAAAACCGACTTTTTTCGAATTCAAATTCATCAATTATGGTATAAAGGTTGATTTTTTCGAATATATAATTAGTTTATGGATCTTTAAAGGAAATTAGTAAGATCAGATGTTTTATAAACGCATTATCAATAATAAAGGAGTTTATAGATGAGATTTATTACAGAGAAAAAAGCCTTTATCTTCGTTGTATTACTGGCAATTGGAATATTTGCACTTTCAAGTTTTAACCCGGCTGCAGGTGTTGAAACAAAAGACGGCGCTATTTTCTCTGCCCCAGAAAGTTTTAACGAATTGGCTGAAAATGCCAGTCCGGCAGTAGTCAACATCAGAACAGTGAAAACAATCAAAGGGGGTGGCAGAGTATTCCGTCAATTCAAAAAAGGTCCTTTTGGTGAGAACGATCCGTTTAATGATTTTTTTGACCGCTTTTTTGGTGAAGATCGTCCCCATGATTTCAAGCAGCGAAGCCTCGGATCAGGATTCATCATTAACAAAGACGGTTATATTGTGACCAACAACCATGTTGTCGAAAATGCGGATAAGATTGAAGTCATACTTAAAAATGAAAAAGAGTTCGATGCCAAAATTGTCGGGCGGGATCCCAATACAGACCTGGCCCTGATAAAAATCAAGCCGAATTGTGATCTACCTGTATTGTTATTCGGAGATTCCGATGCTCTTAAAGTGGGTCAGTGGGTGGTGGCAATCGGAAGTCCCTTTGGTCTTGAGCACACCGTAACCGCAGGGATTGTAAGCGCCAAAGGGCGTGTCATAGGGTCTGGACCCTATGATGACTTCATACAGACCGATGCATCAATTAATCCCGGTAACAGCGGGGGACCTCTTATCAATATGGAGGGCAAGGTTGTTGGTATTAACACTGCCATTATCGCAGGAGGAAGCGGTATCGGATTTGCCATTCCGATAAATCTTGTGAAAAATATTGTTGACCAACTCAAAAGCAGTGGAGAGGTTACCCGGGGCTGGCTTGGAGTTGGTATCCAAAACATCAGCAAGGAAGTAGGAGAGTACTACGGGATAAAATCAAAAAAAGGGGTTTTGGTTACGGAAGTTTTTCCGGACGATCCTGCGGATATAGCCGGAATAGAGCCCAAGGATATTATATTGTCGATTAATGGAAAAGAGGTTGAGACTGCCAGAGAAATTACCAGCATGATAGCAAATATTGGTGTCGGCGAAACCGTAAAAATTAAAGTATTACGAAACGGCAAAACCAAAATTTTTAAAGTTAAAATTGCAAAAAGGGAGGAAACCAGGATTTCCGCCAGGAATACCCATAAGGAAAAGCAGACAGAGCTGGGAATTAGCGTTAATAATGTTACTCCTGAGCTTGCGCGTCGATTCAATCTTAAAGAGGCCAAAGGTGTTATTGTAACCGCTGTGGAACCAGACAGTAAAGCAGAGGAGGCAGGAGTTAAAAACCACGATATTATCAGGGAGATTAATCACAACAGTATTGCAACGGTTAGTGATCTTAACAAAGTTATTAGTGAGATTCAAAAGGGCGAAACCATCAATATGTTTATCTGGCGAATGAATCGAGGTTTTCTGGTACTAAAGATGACAAAATAACGGTAAATTAAACAATAATGAATGACTTCTGGATTTGGTGGCAGCATTTGCCGGAAAAAATGAGCCCGGTTATCTTTGAAATCGGATGGTTCAAACTCCAGTATTACGGATTAATGTATATCGTCGCTTTTGGAATCACCTATGGCATGGTTCTGTATCGTGTAAAAAGCGAAAAACGTTTCAGCGTTTCAGGCGATGATGTCCAAAACCTCATGCTGTTTACAATATTTGGCGTTATCGCCGGTGGGCGTTTTGGATATGTTTTGTTTTACAATTTATCCTACTATCTCAGGAATCCCCTTGAAATATTTTTGCCGTTTCAATTTTTAAACGGTAGTATAACTTTTACCGGAATTTCAGGAATGTCTTTCCACGGCGGCCTTATTGGCGTGCTTATTTCAGTCTGGCTGTATATTCGTAAAACAAGTTTGAATTTTCGGGATATAGTTGATTTGTTTGCGCCGGTCGTACCTTTGGGATATACGTTCGGCCGGCTCGGTAATTTTATTAACGGTGAATTATACGGCAGAATAACAACATCACCCATTGGGATGCATTTCCCCCTTGCTCCGGGAATGGCTCTAAGGCATCCGTCACAACTTTATGAAGCTTTTTTTGAAGGTATTTTTCTCTTCGCAGTTTTGTGGAATTTGCGAAAACTGCAAAACCCCCGGGGGGCAATGCTCGCTTTTTACATCACAGGTTATGGAACTGTCAGGTTTTTTATAGAATACTATCGCCAGCCCGATGTTCAACTGGGCTTTATTTTTATGTCATTTTCCATGGGTCAGGTACTCTGTACCCTGATGGTGTTAGGCGGAATCTTTTTGTATCTTTACTTATACCGCATTGAACAAAGGTCATATATTACCTGAATCTTGCACGGGTCGGGCTTCCATATGCAAGGCACTTAAAGGCGAAGGGTGTGTAAATTAAGACCGTTGGTAAACACTTATCCTTGCATATTGACAAAGCGTGGCTTCGAAACCAAATAGCCATGTCAATCTTAGCAAACAACAGTCTTGATTTACTTTTGTTTTATTAAAAATTATCTGATGGCTTGTTTTCATGCTTTCCTTCGGTTATATTAAATAATATTCCAAAACGTTACAGTTTAGTAAAACGTTACCCCATGGGTCGGGCCAAAAAAGCTTGTCAAATTTTTTATGGGTTAGCATTTATATGAAAGGAAAAAATATGATTACAAAGTCACAGGTATTTGAAGAAACGTTAAAAAACTACCTGGGCCAGCTGGCCCAGATTGAGTTTAAATATTTAGAAAACATACTCGGGATAGAGGTTGAAAAAGAGGAAGTTTTGATTCCTTTTTTCGGAAAACCGTACCGGATTTCTGCAAAAGGTGTGATCGACCCATCCGGAAAACAGCCGCCTTTGGAAATAAGCGTAGTCCTGTGTAAATACCTTCTTCTTTACCCGAAAACAAATCCAATTGCTGACCAGTGGGTATCCTACAGAGATTTTAAGGACTCCGGTCCATTAACAAAGTTTTTTTTAAATGCTGCGGAACAACCGGTGGCCCATCATTTTTCAGGGAGACTCGATGAGCTTAAAGCGTCGTGTGATATGCTCGGAGGATATCAACCCTTTATCAAACTTTCGTATGAACTTTCCGTCCAGTTCAATCCCCTTCCCAAGGTTCCGCTTCTTCTGCTGTATAACGATGCGGATGATGAATTTCCTTCCCATTGTTCCATTCTTTTTGAAAGACGGGCGGAAAAGTATTTGGATGCGGAATGTCTGGCGATTCTGGGAATGCTGCTTTCTGTTTATCTAAGAAAGAGGATAGAAAAGGAATTAACTATTAAATACGATTGAATCCATATAGATAAACTGACAATAGATGGGGTTAGATTGTGAATAACAAGGTATATACTGATTTCACTTCAAAAGAGGGAAGCGGGTGTAAATTAAGACCGTTGGTAAACGTTTATCCTTGCATATTGACAAAACGTGGCTTCGAAACCTTTTTTTAGGTGTCAGTGTGTCAGGTTTCAGGTGACACCAAATAACCATGGCAATCTTAGCAAACAACAGTCTTGATTTACACCCACGTAACCGTTAACTGATCAATCTTTCGGGGGTAGGGAAGGAGTGGCGAATAAGAAATAATGAATATCTTTTAGGCAACAAAAGGAGGATGTCTCATGTCACAGTGGTATTTAAGTTATGACGGTAACCAAATCGGCCCATTTGACAAGGAACAGGC
>Ga0164318_10001343_pt1 | contig 21688 bp, 19 predicted proteins | sample GuaBasSedimGuay9_FD_113734 | JGI IMG/M metagenome (GOLD analysis project Ga0164318, IMG submission 113734) | Subseafloor sediment microbial communities from Guaymas Basin, Gulf of California, Mexico - Guay9, Core 4571-4, 0-3 cm | ecosystem: Environmental > Aquatic > Marine > Hydrothermal vents... | reverse complement strand
ATGTTGAAATAAAGGCAATTATGTCCTTAGTTTTTGTTTTTAATGACATTATCTATGAATATTTTCCATTCATTAATAATTTGATATGATTTTGAGATGAGTCGAGTTTCTATGCTTGAGAAATTAGATTTATATTCGAATATTTTAGACTTTTTTATATCCCACCAATTAGGTGCACCAAATTCGGATTTAGAAAAAATATTATCAAATCGAGGGTCAAAAGTAGGGTCTAAAATAGCCCATTTATTTTTAATAAAAGCTTCTACAGCGCAATGGTCTACATATTTTTGTTTAATTGGGATAGTGTTAGTAAAAAAAGCTCTCAATAAAATGTATCGAGCAGGAATGTTATTTATTCGAAGTAATGAGATCAATAAAGAGCTTTTATCTACACAAGCACCAGAGCCACGGTTATAAGTCCCTAGTGCGCCAACAATTTCAATTATTTTATATTGTATATTATCTCTGACCCATTCAAACAAGGTTTTAGCAATTTCTTTTTTATCATTTTTATTGATACTAGCTATTATTTTTTTATTTAAGTCCTGCAAATTTGGGTTATCAATTTCAAGATTAAAATCTTCTTTTAAATAAGCAATATACTCCTTAAAATTGTCCAAATTAAAACCCCTTGATAAATATATAATAAATTAAAAAAATTTTGTGTGTTGTTAATTAATCAAAATTAATTAAAAGTAGTTATTCCTCATCCGTGATATAATTTTTCCATTGTGACCTAATTTTGCCTCTTTGAGTTTTACCAGCCGGGCTGATTGGGAATTCATCGACAAATTCAATATATTTAGGTGCTTTATATCTTGCTAACCGGTCTTTTACAAAATCAATAAGTTCTTGTTTTAATTTTTCAGCTGCTTTTTCGTCTTTAATTTCATCTTTATATTTCCCTTTTAATTGGACCAGTCCAAGTGCACTCTGACCCCATTCTGGATCTGGGACGCCGATGACTACAGACATAAAGACTTTTGGGTGTTGATTTAATACATTTTCGACTTCAGGAGGGTGTATTTTTTCGCCACCAGTATTAATAGTTTCCTTTATTCTGCCTAACAACCTTACAGTCTTTCCATCTTCAAGCAATTTATAAAGATCTCCACTTTTTATCCACCCATCTTCAGTTATTGTTGATATTGTTTTTTCTTTTGCGCCATAATATTCTTTCATTGTTGGGCCACTTTTGAAATATCCTTCACCTATTTCTCCTGGTTTAGCATCTTCACCGTTATCCTTTACAATACGGAATCTATCTGGAGGTAATCTGTCAAACTCATTTGAGGAGACTTTATCCCCTGGGATATATACTTTTGGGACTAATTGAAGACTTTCGGTTGCTGCAATTGTATCAAGAAAACCGATATCAGGGAAAATTTCCCAGAGCATTCTTTTTGTCTGTGCAGAAAATATTGCAGCCCCAGAAACAATACCGATCAAGATATTATTGACTTTATTTTTGTATTCATCAATTTCTGGGGTATTGATTAATGCGCGGGCGGTTTTATCACCAATAGTGGTCATAAACCGTACCTTGTGTTTAACAATAAGTTGGAGTATTTCTTTAGGATTATAACTTTTACTTTCTGATAAAACTAAAGTTGAGCCAGAAAATAATGGTAAATGGGCCAACCAGCCATAAATATGAAATGCAGGCGGGTACCAGAGCATAGTATTCTTTACTATTGCTTTATCACCCAGACTACCTTTAGGATAATTATTTTCAGCAGACTTTTGCAGTTCATCATTAACTTTTTTAACAAGTTTTTTGGTTTGAATTAAGGATAAAATAGGAAAGCGTCCTAAATTATAAGGGAATGGCAACATTTGAAGACATTTATTGCTCATCTTTTTAGGCATTTCTTTTATTCGTCTGAACATCGGTATTACCCATTGCATCATGCCACCTTGTCCTATTAATGTGTTTACTGCCTTATGAGTCCAAACAGCTCCTTTAGGACGACCTGTAGTTCCTCCAGTATAAATTAAAAATGCTTTGTCATCTTCAGTTAAATCAACTACTAAAAATGGATCATACATATGTTTTAAAATTTCATTTTCGTAATTTAAAAAATTACTTGGAATATCATGGCCTATAATTAATTCATGGTTAACTGATTCAAATTCTTTTCTTATTTCTTTAATTGAATTAATGAATTCCTTGGCGTAAATAAAAACCTTAGGCTTGGCGTCTTTAATTATAAATAGAATTTCGGGTGGTTTATAACGATAATTAATTCCTACAACAGCTGCACCAATTCTATAGCATGCATTATAGATTTCATAATATTCTGGACAATTATACAGAAGAACTGCAACATGATCTCCTTTTTCACAACCAAGACTTTTTAATGAATTAGCAAGTGCATTAATTCTTTCGTCAATTTGTTTATAAGTAAAGACTCTATCGCCTTGAATGATAGCTTTTTGTTTTGGATGTTTCAGAGCCACCTCGTGAATAAGTAGCCCGATATTTTTATTTGTCATATTTTATCTCGACTCTGTGTTATTAATTTTAAAGATAGAAAATAAAGGATCAAAATCTAGTTTTAAAATATTAATATTCAATAAATTTTATAATTATTTCTATATATGAACGATAAAGAATGATTTTACAAAAAGAAAGATAGAATTAAAGAATTTACTTCTAAATTTGGACCAATATTAAAAAAAAATTTAAAAATTAAATATTCGGAAAATTTATTTGTGCGATTTAGTTTTAATTAACTTAAAAAATATTTGGCTTTTTTAATATATTCATTAGCTTTATCTTCTTTTCCTAATTCAAATGCTAAGTTTGCAAGATACTGGTATTTATTTGCTACTTCTTTATTTTTTCCTTGCATAATTAATTCTTTTATTTTTTCATGAATTTCAGCAAATTCAGATTCAATAATATTTTCATCTAACTGATTATGATTGATTTTTCTATCATTATTTGCATTTTTAGCTATTTCAAGTGTATTTGTTGGATTTGGTTGCTTTTTGCCACAGATATCACAATATAAAGCCTCTGCTCTAATTATTGCACCACAAAATTTGCAAACTTTTTCTTGGCTCAATGACTACACCAGAAATTTCTTTTTTAATCACTATATATTAAATAACAATAATTTAATTACTTTTTGAAATTTCAAGACAATTTAGATAAGAAGTACATATTAATCAAATACACTATATCAATTAAATTTTGTTTTCCGGTTATTATACAGAGTAGAATTTTGTTAATAAGAGAAAATTATGTTAGAATGAATATCTTTTATTAACGATTTGGGATGATTCTAGGAAAAATCTTAGAAAGAAAATACAAAAACAATTATTAAGATATTTTTAGGGATATAATTAATTATTTCTTTTAATTAATTTGAATATTGACGAAATTAGGATGAATACAAATATTATTATAACCAGAATTGTATACCATGGAAATTTAAAAAAAGAATTGATAATTTGGTCGGGTTGACCCCCAAAACCAGCCCATTCTTCGACTGCGAGCACTAAAAAATACCACCAATTAAAAGTAGATATTGTAATGAAGTAGCCAATGACCCCAAAAATAAAGCCAAAAATTACATCAGTGGGATAGTGGACGCCTAGGTATATCCTTGAAATTCCTAATAAAATAGTAAATGGTATTCCGATTAATAAAATAAGTGAGTCCTGAAATATAAAATAAAAAATCAAGATTTGTGCAGTAATATTATAGGTATGCCATGATGGAAACGATGATGAGCTCCCAACATTTTCACGTCTTTTTACTCTATCTTTAATTAAGTTATTTTGGTAAGGTCTATTTCGATCTATAATTATTTTTATAATATAACAAATGCCGAGTCCATATAATAGACAAAGTCCAATGCTAATAAAGGGCAGACGCCAATAATAAATAAAAATAAAAGTAGCTATCAAAAAGAGCCAGAATGATTCACGTCCAAAAAAGGAAATAATTTTAAATATAATTGTTAAAAACTGGTTATTATATTGATTAATTTTCATAAAATAATTTTTGTCCCATTCAATTATTTTTTCAAATTTCATTGTTTCTCTCTTTCTCAAATGGTGATATTAGTGTGAATTTTCAACATTATCACTAAAAAATTTATCTATATACCTATCAAGCAGGAGTACCATATTGAATTAGGTTTAAGCGTTAATTTTACAAAATAAAATTGTGTCAGAAAAAATACCGAATTGTGATTGTTATAATAATTATTTCAGACGCAATTCTCAAAATAGGAGTAGATAAAATTTTCATATAGATTTTGCTCATAAAGTAGAATTTGTGGGGTTTAAATATATTTTATTATTAAAAATTATCATGACCGAATTAGAACAATTAATGGAAACGAAGTTATTAGGCCTATTCAAATACATAATTGCGTTCGGATTAAATAATGAAGAACCAGTTACTGCGGATCCTTGGGCTCCTTGGCCTTTCCCATAAATAATTTCTTTTTATTTTTTTCCTTTTCAAATAAAAAATGATGTAAAAAAAAGAGAAATCATTTAAATTATTTTATTTTATTTAAAACTATCTAATTTTAATTCATTCCATGTAGATTCATCGGCGACATATTCACTTCCGCAAACGGGGCAAGTAAGTACCACCGATTCAGTACCACGATCAACTTCATAAAGGACTTTATAGATATTACCACATTTGCATTGAATTATATAGCTTACATTTCTCATTCCTTGGTGTATATCGAAACTTAAACATGTAATACTATCACTTCTGAGTTTAATGGCATTAATTTCATTTTGTTTGTTTCGTAATTTAGCCTTGGAAACAATTAATTTAATTCGTAAGTTTCTTGCTTCTTCTTCGGAGAGTTCTTTTTTTAATTCTAGTTTTAAGTCATTGATTTCTTTTTCAATTTGTTCCATTTCTTTTTCAATTGATTTGATTTCATTGACAACAGATTCTGGGTATTGGGTGACAATTTCAGCTTCTCGGATAATAGTGTCAGTTTTTACCTGGATAGGGATCATATTTTTCAGCTCAGGACTTAATTTTAATAGGTCAGCAATTAATGTCAAGATTTTTTCTCTATTTTCTCGTTCAATAGCTACAAGTCCTTCGGTCCTATATCCGCCGAGTATCTCTTTAATTTTGTCCGGCTTCATTGCATTTGGAAGGTCTTGTTTATTTGCAATAATAGCAAGAGGTGTTTTAGGGGTTTCTTTTCTTATTTGTTCAATAAAAAATATTGATTTTTTTACATTATCTTCTTGTGAGTCTGTGACTAAAATAATAGCATCAGAATTTTTAATAAATCGATTCCAGAGAAAAGAAAATTGTTCTTGACCTGCGCAATCAAATAGAATACAATTTTGTAGTCCACCAATGACTATATTATCAATATCTAATGTCATAGTTGGCAGATGAGTCTTTGGAAATTCTTCATTTTGAATTAAATTTCCGATGGTAGTTTTTCCAGTTCCAGAGAATCCTATTAATGAAATTTTAGGCGGAATTTCATTAAGGATACTATCTGCAAGAGTATCTACTTTTTTAATATCAACTAATTTTTCAAGTTCACCGGTTTCTGGAATATATGGTTTAGTTTGTAAAGAAGAGACAGGTAGATTTTTACAACGTTCAGCATCTAAAACAATTGTTAAGATTGAAACTTTATCCAAAAGTTTTAAAGCATCTTCTTCATTTAGACCGGTAATTTTTTGGACTTTTTCAATAGAAAGTTCAATTAAATCATTAATCATCAACTTTTTATCTTCAAGTTTTTTTATTATTTCAAAGTCGAAAATGAGTTCGCGTAATTGTCGGGCTTTTTTACGGAATTCGATTAAGATATGTTGTGGGATTTTAAGTTTTTTTGATATTTCAAGGATTTCAATTGCTGCGAGATCTGAAACAGTTTTTACACCGACCTTCCCCAGCTTTTTTGTGATTTGTTCTCCAACGCCTTGGATTACACTAACAGGTAATTCGGGAATTGTAGACATTTTATACACCTCCCAGCATTTTTGAGACCTCACTATTAAAAAGTGTGATCTGCTCTTTAATAATATCGTTTGGATCGCCCAAATCAGTTACAAAAATAAAAAGCAATGGTCTACCAGGAACAGAAGAGTTAGTTGAATAAGCAATTTTATAATGGACAGTATTCATGAAATCTATTTCAACATCATCAACAATTTCATCAAGAAAATACGTTAAAGATAGATATAAAGGTGCAATCGCTTCCCATGGATAAGTTTCTCCATATTTCCTATTGTAAATAATTTCCTTCCCTTGAATGACTAAAATATTTCTTAGCATCATAATCACTATTCGGATTTGAGATTCTAAACTTAGGATTTTTTACAATGATAATTTAATTTTGTAATATCCTATTTAATTCTTAAGATTATTAAAGTTATTCGAATAAAATTATTGAGAAAAAAAACTTATTTATCATAGAAACCACGAATTTTAATATGTCAAACCACTTATTAATTAGGTAGAGTAGATTTAATGATTAATAACCCAGAAGATTTAAAATTAAAATGTATAAAATGTGGAAATTGTTGTAAAGAGACTGAAATGGAGATAACAAATGCAGAGATTAATAAATTAGAGAGTTTAGGGTATGTAAAAGATGAATTTATTGTAGTCGAAGACGGATACCAAAAGTTAAGAAATATTAATGGTTATTGCTACTTTTTTAATCGAAATAAAAATATATGTAAAATTTATGAATTCCGCCCTTTAGGTTGTAAATTTTATCCAATAATTTTAAATATAAATAATGAATGTGAAATTGACAGAGATTGTAGTTGCTATAAGGACAACAATGAAATAGAAATCCCAAAAGAGATTTGTAATATGCTGAAAAAATATGTGAATATTCTTGATGAGGAAATTAGGAATAGAGTTAAATGATTGAAATAAATGGGTTAACAAAAAAGTTTAAAAAAATTATTGCAGTTGATAATGTAAGCTTGAATATTAATGATGGAGAGATATTCGGGTTACTTGGTCCAAATGGTGCAGGGAAGTCGACTCTGATAAATTTATTGGCGACAATTATAAAGCCAGATTCTGGGAGTGCTAAAGTAGGAGGATTTAGTATCATAGACCAGCCATATAATGTCCGTAAATTAATCTCAGTAAGTTTTCAAGACCCAAAATTAGACTGGCAATTAAATTTAGTTGAAACACTCCGGTTTCATGGGAAAGTATATAAAATTCCGAAGGTAGAATTAAATAAAAGGATAAATGAGCTTATTAAATCACTAAAATTGGAAGATTATAGAAAAATAAAAAACTGGAAATTATCTGGAGGGACCAGAAAAAAAATAGAAGTGTGTAAAGTACTCGTCGCCAAGCCAAAAATTGCAATTTTTGACGAACCGACCGCGTTTCTAGACCCCGTAATGAAAAAGATAATTTGGGATTACATAAAAGAACTCAATGACGAAAATGGGAGCACAATTATTTTAGCTACAAATTTAATGCACGAAGCAGACGTCCTGTCAGACCGTGTCGCAATTATGAACGAAGGTAAAATTATAAAAATTGATAGCCCTGAAAATTTGAAAAATTCAATTCCGGCGGGAAACGTTATTATGATTAATTTTGAGAAAAATACTTGCAAATTAGAACTTAAAGAAGTAAAATCGCAGTTATTAAATTTACCATATATTTCAGAAATTTATTTTAAAGAAAATTCTGAAAATACAAATGAAATTGAGATGAAAATTTTAGTAAGAAACATTAAAAAGGTAACTCCAGAAATTTTGCAATTTTTTCAGAGCAATAAAATAATTATTAAGAACCTCGAAACTACAAACCCAAGTTTAGACGATGTTTTTTTCTATTATACAAAGTCTCTTTTAACTAATGGAGGTTGAACATATTAAATCTAAGAAATAATACATTATATAATATATTAAGAATTATAGAACGTGAATGGAAGCATTTATTAGCAAATAAACTATATTTATTTACCAACTCACTGTCATTTATAGTCCAAACATTTATTTATGCATTTATTTTGAATTATTTAATTCCCAGTTTAAATTATATGCAATATTATGCGATAGGGATGTCAGTCCTTACATTATGGTCATTTTCAATGTTTACAGCTTGGAGTGTATCAGGAGAGCGGCAATCTGGTATGGTTGATTATTATCTTAGTTTGCCAATTAAGAAATCAGAATATGTAATTGGTAGGATGCTCGGTTCAACTTTTAGAAATTTAATATATATCGCACCATTTTTAATAATAATATTGTTAATTGTGGGGGTTCCAAATATAATAAACTTATTATTAATAATTGGGATTTTGGTCATATTCGGACTTGGACTATCAGGTTTTGCGATCACATTAGGTTCATTAATTAAATCTGTGATGGTATTAGACTTTTTGATTGGAATAATAGATATTTTTATGATAAGACTGTCGACGATTTATTATCCAGAATCTGCAATGATGTTCTGGATGAAGTTAGCTTCTCGGTTAAATCCATTGACTCATGCCAGTGATTTGCTGAGGTATAGTACCGGGGTCCAACAAATTACAAATATAACATATCCTGTTTTATATTTAATTATTTTCTCAGTAGGATTAATGACTATTAGTTTAAAATTATATATTTCAAAACTGGAGGGTGGAAAATTCAGTTGAAAAACCGACTAACATTTGTTATAATTTTAAAAATGGACATTAAGAACTTTTTCAGGTTTACTTATTGGATCGCAATATTAATGGTATCATATATCATTGATTTGTTGATTATGGCAAATACACTCGGAAATTTAATTGTTGGCCTGAATTATTTGAAATTTTTCAGTCCTGGAATAACTTTAGTTTCTGCATTTTCAGCGTCATTCATTTTAGGGCGGAAAATAAATATTGAAAAAGAAAACAAATTTGATTTTTATTTACTTTCTTTACCTTTAAAAAGATTGGACTTTATATTAGGCAGGGCATTAGCTGGAGCCTTGCAAGGGCTTGTTTATTCATTTCCACTACTTATTACATCATTTATTTTAATTAGATTACCGAATATTTTAGAAATTCTGATTATATTATTTTTTATTATAGTTTTTTCGCTTTCCATGACTTCATTGGCAATTATTTTAGCTACATCGATTAGGGGTAGCCGGAATTTTACATTAGCTCGAAGTTTGGTGTATTTGTGGTTGATGTTTGGTTCTACAATATTCTACCCTATTGATATAATCTCAAATTATTTCCCAAATCTGGTAGTTTATATATTACAATTCAATCCAATGAGTTTCGGAGTTAATATATTAAGGTCGCTTCTTTTTCAATGGCAAATACAAATTCAAGATATGATCGGGATCACAATTTTTACAATTTCAATCATTTTTTTAGGAATTTTTGCTTACGACCGCTCCGTAAATAAATGAATATAAACGAATATAAAAAGAAATTTAACTCGGTCGAATCCTTCTTGGATGTGGTTTTCTAACTTCGTCTTGTGTAACTACCACCATACCAATTTTCTTAAACCCAAAGCTCTGTATAAATTTTAAGGCTTCAACATTTTCTGAATAAGCTTCAGCATAGATCTTATCCACATTTTTCTCTTTAAAGTAACGCCCTACTTCTGCAGCTAATGCTGTTGCAATTCCACTCCTCCTATATTCTTCGAGTACACCAATTTCTCCCAAAACACCCAGTCTTTCATTTTTATTTACATATTGCGCTAATTCTTTATCAAAAAATTGTTCTGAATCTTTATCATATTTTGCGTCCCTTATAAAACAGATGACATACCCAACTAATTTATTGTCAATTTCAGCTAAAAAGACCATATCATTTTGGATTAATTTAAATTCAGATTCAGTATAATTTGGGTCATAAAATGGGACTTTAATTTTATTATATAAATCTACAAATTTATTAAAATCTTTATCTTTATCATATTTTCTAATAATAACACCCGGAATTTTAATTTCAGGGATATTTGTTTTTTCCTTAAAGTTTAATAACATCTTATAATATTTATAACTAAGCTTAAATCCTTTTTTGTTTTCTGAACTCATTTTAAAATCCTTTTATTCTAAATATTTGTTAATTTAATTAAAATAGAGTCTAATTTCTAAGTTATTTTTACTTTTTTTCTCTTATAAAACTATTTATTTCAAATTATTTTTAAATATTTATTACATATTTTTGTAAGTTTTTTAACACCAACATTTTGAAAATGGGAATTTTTTTAAATAATAACATTAAAAATTAAATTTAATTATTTTTAAATGCAGAGATCTTGATTATGAACAAAAATTTGTAGAAAATATTAACGCGAAAAATTGTATTAAATATGAAAATAGGATTCTTTAAATTCGGTTTATTTCTTTTAAAAACATAAATTAAAAATATGATAAAATATGATAGTAATACTAGTGAATATTATGAAGAAAGAAAGCGATTATGATATCGACAAATTAGATGCAAGAAAATTGAGACTGGCGAAAGATGCTTTAGAAGTATGTAATCAGTTCCATGAAAAAACTGGTAGAAATAAGATCCCTTTAGATGAAGTAGCTGATTATTTAAATATCTCTAAGGAAGAAATTCAGGATGCTTTTGATGAACTTGTAAAAACTGGAGAAATAAATGACGATGGAGATCGAGATCATATGAACTATGCAGATAGTGATTTTCTTTTAGAATTTATTGAAAAGCTACTACTTGAGAAGGATCTAGACATAGAAGAGAAGAATGAAAAAGAAGACTTGGAAAAACTGCATTATTTTACATAATTTTTATTAAGGAAAAAAGGTCATTTCCTAAGCAAGAGACATATTATTGCTTGCATAAAAGGTATTTTATTAAATATAATATCAATTCGGGGGGAAATAAAACCAGCATATTTCATCTCTAAGACTTTAAATCCAACCTTATTTACTTTTTCAATAATATTTTTAGTGGTATATTCTCTTAGATGCCCATGTCCAGGTTTATCAAAACTTCTAATGTGAGAACTGGAATCTAATAATTCCCAGAATAACGCTTTTTTGGGAACAGTAAGAATAGTATATTTTTTAGAAATTCTGTATAATTCGGAAATCATTTTTAAATCATCAGGAACATGTTCTAAAACTTGAGAACTAAGTACCCAATTAAAAGAATTGCCCTTGAAATCTAAATTTTGAGCGTCCATCCTATAAAACTTACAGTTTAATTTATTTTTTTCTGCAATTCGCCGAGCTATTTTCAATTTATTTTCGGAGATATCTATACCAGTACTTGGTATTCCTTTTTTTGCGACAAAATGAGTAAAATAACCAAATCCACAACCTACTTCACAGAAATTTCCAGTTTTAATAAGTTTTAACCATTTTTTTATAATCGAAATTCTACAGGCATGAGATGAATACATCTGGTAAATTCCGATATAATAATCATTCAATCCAAATTTTAAACCTTCCCTTTGATAATATTTTTCAAATTTATTTTTATTCAATCTATTTAAACCATCTTTTTATTTAATTTACTCTAAATAATATTTGGAAATTATTAAATCATCAAAATATTTCAATATAGTGCTATCAGTAGAATAACGATTAATTTTGGATTGCCCAATATTATCAAATTCATTAATTTTTCTGTTATTTGCTTCGATAAAGCCATTCTTTTTAAGTACCCACAATTCTGGACTCGTTAAAGTCCCTTTATTGGGCCCTGCGATGTTAAAGTAATAAATATTATTAAGTTCTTGTAATTTTAAGTCAATATCTTTCAAAAATAGCGTATAATCTTTTGGAGTGTTTTTATCTTTAAATTCAAAAATAAATATGTAATGAGGTTTAGGGTTATAAACTCCGACTAAACAATAATCAATAAAATCGCAATTATTTTTATTTGCTGAATACATAACAGCCATATTTATTTCATTAGGTGTTAATTTTTCATCAGCTAAATCAATAACTCCAGATCGATAAGAAAACTGAATTTGTAGGGGGTCAGTAGAAATTACTTTAATAATATCATTCATAGTATAAGCATAAAGTCCATTATAACAAGTAATAATGAGGGAATATTCTTTGTTTTTTTCTAACTGGTCTATAATGAGTCGTTCAATACCTTTATTTTTATTTGAAACAGGTAAAAATTCGTAAAAACAAGAATCGTATGCAAATTCCATTACAGGTTTATCAGATTTTTGAATAGCAAAACTCCCTTCAGTTGCAAAATAACCTTCTCTTACATCTATTTTCCTCCCGACTATTTTATAAAATCTATCAATATATTTTCTTGTGCCCCCTCCTGAAAAAATTGCAAATTTGTAATTAGGTATAATTTCCAGTAAATTATTTACATTATTATATTCAATTATTTTCTCAAAAAAGTTCATTATAACAGAAGTTACTCCCATTGTGTAAGTAATATTTTTATTTTTAATATCAACAGCGATCCTTTTGAACCTAGTTTCTACATCTCTTATTTGTAGAAATTTGATCGGATAATAATAAAAAGGTCTGATAAATTTTTTCCATGAATAAATTCCAAATGGATGCATAATGATACCCGTTATAAATCCGACTGGGGTTCCGTCTTTTTCATACCTTAATAAAGGGTAACTAGATAATAAAAACCATTTACCGTCCAGAAATTCAGACCTCTCAGGATATTCTTTTATATAATGTAAAATAATTCTAACCGACAATGAACTATAAGTATCAATTATAAACTTAGTTATAGGGATCAATTTCGGTGCGCCAAGAGTTCCGGAAGTCTGTGCCCAATATAAAATTTTAGAATTTGTTAATGCATTTTTGTTTCCCTCTATTGTAGCGCGAATATAAGGAACTAAATAAGAATAATCTATAATTTTACAATTTTTCTGGAAATCTCGTATACTCCTAACTTCAGAAAAATGGTGTTTCTTTCCAAAATTAGTAGTAGAATTATATTTTAAAATTTTACTCAATAATTTAATCTGAGTTTTAATTGGTGCTTCGTTTTTATCCTCAAAATAATTTAGAAGATAATTTCCAAACGATTTTCCAATCAAACTTAGAAACTTCATCACATTGACCTGAATACACGAGCAGAATTATTATTTTCAATTTTCTATATTATTTAACGTTCATTTTATTCATCCATTAATTCACCATCAATTTCATTGGTCAAAACATGAGCTATTGACCGGTCAAGTTTCCGGATGACTTTTGCAGGGACTCCGCCTACCATTGTCCAAGGAGGGATATCTTTGGTTACTAATGAATTTGCAGCTACGACAGCTCCTTCTCCAATTGTGACACCGGGTAAAACTGTAGCACTAACTCCAATACGGCAATGTTTACATAATTTAACAGTGCCATATCTAAATCCCATAAAACCTTCTCTATCAATAAAACTATGGGTAAGTAATAATACTTCCATCCCAATTCCTGCATAATCTTCCATCTCGATTTTATTAGGCATAAGTGGGTCAAACCTGCTATAATGAGAAATTAAACAATGTTTGCCAATTTTAGCACCAAGGAATCTATATAATGCAGCTTTTGCAGAATGCCACCCAGTTAAATGGGATGCAATTAAGAGAATAATATTAGTAGCTGCAGCTTTAATGTACCTTGATATTGCTCCATCACCAAGCTTGTATAGTGCTTCTTCTAAGACTAATTGAGGTGCAGTTTCAAAAAAACACTTGGTTGTTGAATCCTCATTTTTCCGAAAAACTTCAATAAAAGTTACTTTTCCGTCTTTTATCTTTTTTACCCTATAATCAAGATTTTTATATTCGTGCCTTGCCTTGATTACATCTTTTAAATAAGAGCCAGAATCAAAAATTAATTCTAATATTAAAAAAAAAATAAACAGAAGTGGCATATATATCCCTAATAAAATGATCTTTAAGGAAGTTGTAATATCGTCCGCAAAAATAATACTAAAGCCATAATACCCAATAGAAATTAAGATTATTAGAAAAATACCACATAGACCAATCAAATAAATTATTGTCCCGTTGACTCGATATCGCTTTGTAATATTATAACCAAGTCCAAAAATACCTCCGCTTATGAAATTTGCTAAAAGAGCAATGATAAAGAAATAATAGTTGTCCTTATAAAAAATTACTACTAAATAAGAATAAATAGTCGGAAATACCCAGTCTGGAATTAGGTTGAATTGTGGATAAATAAAATCTATTAATGCATAAATAGTTACAGCAATAATTATCGAAAAAATCGATATTAAAATCACTTTTTTTTTGCTCATTTTCTATTCTTCCTTTTAATTAACCTAATTTCATCCAAATTCATTGTAAATCATAATATAGAATTTAAAAATCTTTTTTACTTAAAAAATCATATGAAAATTAGAAAAATTTATAATTACAAAAAAATTAGAGACCTAAAAATTAAATTTTTAATTTGATTTAACAATTTTACGTATATTTTGTAATAAAAGACCAAAAAAGTTATCTCTTTTTAAGGTACCCTTAAACGAGATTATGTCATTAACTTTTAATTTTTCTTTCTCCATCAATTTCTTTGAACACCTTATATTAATTTCATTGAAAGGTTCTTTATCAGGTAATGTTTCGTCAATATTTCCGCATTCACCACCTTGTATTTTAATAAGATACCATATATTGACATGGTCTTGAAATGTAGACTTATTTTCGCTTATTAAAACAATTTTTGCATCATAAATTGAAACGCGCTGCTTTTCGTCCTCAGATGCAAATTGTTCGATCACTGGAGCGGTTTCAATCTTATCAAAAGGCATTAAAGTTTCAACGCCAGTCCCTGGTCTTGATTTTCCAATTACAACTTCCAATGATTTTATTTCCTTTAATTTATCATCTTCAATCTCGAAAAAAAGGCCAAGATTGTTTGGGTCTAATTCACCAATATTTAAAAGATAAATCAAACCTGTAAAGAAATGCCTGCATAGTCCCTGATTCTGAGCAATTCTACAGCCACATATAAAGTCATCTATTGAACCATCATCTGCAAGTATTATTTTTGTTTCAGTTTCCCAATTGAAACCCTTAAAAATAAAAGAATAGCCGGTTTCCAGACCTTCGAAATGTTCAACTTTATTTAGTACTTCACGGGTATCTTGATTTTTCAAAATTAAAATCCCATCAGAAATTAGATATTGAACGTATTGTTTTTCGATTTTTGGTAATAGTTTCTTTTTATATTCATCAGACAAGGAAGAAATTATAAAATCGGTCAGTTCAAGTTTTCTGTACTTGGAATATCCTTTAATTTTATTTTCTTTTTGGTTATTTTTAATGCATTCATCATTATAATCCCGTATTAATTCCTTTAATTGCTCTAGACTTGCCGAATTTAATAAAATTCTTAATTTATCGTCATCTTCTAAGTTTACGAATGACAATTTAGAACCCTCAAATTTTTACTAAATAATGTATAACTCAAAAACTATTTATTTTGAATGGAATTAAAAAAGTTAAATTCGAAATTATAACATAGAAAGTCTATAGCATCTGGAACTGACATCTCGCAATAATGTCATCTTGGACGTATTTTCCCAAGTCTATAAAATAGGCAGCGTATCCGGTTACTCTAACAACAAGATCCTTGTAATTTTCAGGATGTTTTTGTGCATCTAATAACACGTGGTGGTCAATTATATTAAATTGGATATGACTTCCACCTTGCTGAAAATAGGAACGTATAATCTGAGCAAGTTTTTGGGAATTTTCCTTGTTATTAAATAAGCTTGTGGGGATTCTTACATTTATAGAATATCCATTACTGACGTTGGTAAAATCAATCTTAGAAACAGAATTTAACACTGCAGTTAGTCCATTTCGTTCAGAATTATTTGAAGGAGACATACTGTTTGAAACCGGCGTACCAGCCAATCTACCATCAGGGCTTGCACCTAGAAAGAATCCATCAGAAACGTTCATTCCATATGAAAAGAACCCCGGTCGATAAATGCCGCCATTTTCGTTTGTATGGATACATCTATTTTGACGGACCATTTTACAAAAATGTTCCGTTAACTTTACGGCGAGGGTATCAACGTCCTCGATATCATTTCCATATTTGGGAAATTTATTTTCAAATTTTTGTCTGATGATTTCGGCTTCTTTTCCCTTGAAATTTTTTGCTAGCATTTTACACAGTTTTTCCATCGAAATAACATTTTTTTCATAAACAGCTGTTTTAATTACGTAAAGGCTGTCCACGGTGGTACCAAAAGCTCTCCCAGAGATGCTAGACATATTATATTTTGCACCACCTTGGGTTATATCAGCAGCATGTTCAATGCAACCACTCATTGTGCATGAAACAAATGGATTTGGATAATATTTTGCGTATACATAATCCTTAATATCCACCCATTTGACAATAAAATCGATCCAGAATTTTAATTGCTTCAAAAATGCATTATAAAATTCGTTAAAAGTCTTAAAATCACTTGGATTCCCCGTTTTTAAACCACTTCTTTTGCCCCAGCTCCTTATCATTCCATTAGTGAATACCTGCTCTAATATTCCATATAAGTCAATGTCATTACCAGAAGTACAAGAATGCGTATTACCTTGTCCGGAGGGCTCAACGCACCCAATTACTCCATAATCTCTGGCATCTTCCAGCGTAAGACCGGTTTTTTTGAGTGCCTCGATAATTACATCGTCATTATAAATTGCAGGGCCTGAAGTAGTCGTACATACTTCTACAATTTTATCAAACCATTTTCGACTACTCTTAGAAGAAGTCCGGATTGAAAACGAATTAGTCATGTTTTTAAGGTCTTTAATAGCGTCCATAAACAAATAACTGAGCTCATTAGTGGCGTCATTTCCATCTTTGTCCAGACCGCCAACGCAAATTCCTACATTATCGCCGCCTAATTCGGAAGCCGTAGCTTTTGCATAAGATGGAAGAGGTAATAAATTATAAGAAGTTTTAATGAGTAGGTCTTCTATTAAGTCCAGAAAATATTGGTCAGGCATACCTTTCTCTTTATCTTTTAAATAAAACGGATAAAGATATTGGTCTGGGCGGCCAAGTGCAAAAATAGCACCAATTCCATGAGATAAATATCCTAATACCTGGTTAAACCAGACCATTTGGACTGCTTCATGAAAGTCTCTGGGTCCATTCCATGGGACTTGTTTACAGACTTCAGATATCTTTTGCAATTCTTCTTTTCTATCTTTATTCGTTTCCTTCATTGCCATTTCATTTGCAAGTTTTGAAAACCGTTCGGCATAAATTTTGGTAGCATCACAACAAATACAAACTGCTTTAAGAAATGCCTTTTTATCTTCTAAAGAGAGAGAATCTGGACTTATATAGTCTACAACTTTTTGTTCAGGAGTTAAGAGGTCTGAATTTAAGTCATCGGAAATATGATTATTAAAGGAACTATAATTTTTAGGTATACTTTTTTGTATTACTTCAGGTGGGTCTTTATTTTCATTTATCGAAGATTCCAGCTCTTCTAATTTTCTTAATGCTTTTTCCTTTATTTTGGAGAACCCGCCAATTTCTAATAAATTATTATGTCCCATGACAAGGTGCCCTTGAGTATCAAATACATTATTTACGAAGTTTGGGTTATTAGTAGCAAGTAAAGTAAGACCTTCAAACATATATCGTAATCTGCCCTTCATTAAAAGGTCATAAAATTTTTTTAGCCAATTAAAGCCGCCCATAGACTTATATCTTTTAATCCAAGATTTTATGCCAATACTGGGTTTAATTATGAGTTTATTTTCTTTTAATAATTTAGTACGTAAATCTTTTACTGTTTTACCCTTCCAATATGGGAGAATTTTCTTCATTAATAATTTTTTATCTTTTTTATCGATGTGAAAGGGCTGGAATTTTCTTTTTAATAAATTGTTTAAGTCGACCTTCATTACTGTGTTGATCTCTCCCCGTTCAATAGGTATAATTGGTGCCACTAATTTTGAGGTCCTATTACCGACTAAAATCTCTTCATCTAAAATATAAATAGTCATATTCTCAACTAAATGTTTAAAAGCCATGGCAGACCTTAATACAGGATGGAGACCCTCGGTTTTCTTATAGGACTCAGTATAATATTTTGGTCGTTCAATACATATTTCATAAGGCGCTGAAAGAACATTTTCCTTATATTTAAAAATTCTTGGATTCATTAAAACCCTACCTAAAATTAAGAAATTCAATAATAATATTACCATTCCTATTATTTAAATTTTTGATTGATTATTTTAAAAAAAATAAGGCATAATAATTAGATATCGCGTTTTTTTAAGTTATTTTTTGATTTTAAAAATAAGAAAATGGGTCTATATTTGTTATTTCAGAGTAATGACTTGTAATATTTTATTTTCAAATTCAGATAAAATATTTAGGTCCATACTTGCTTGTAAAATTTTCAATTGATGACTAGCTTGCCCTTCTTTTATTCGTTCATTCTCGACTTCATTAAATGCGTTAGGTTTTACAACCCATAAAATTGGTGGTTTGATTGTCTTGACATTTTTTCTGAAATATTTGTATGTAGGATTGATTTTGCAAAAATTATCATCTAATTGATGTATAAATTGCTGATAAAATTTTGAGTCAGATTTTTTTAGGAATTCAATAATTATTACATATCTATTATCTTTTTGGACACCTACAACCGAAAATTCTTTAATAATTATATCCAATTTTTGGGCACTCGTTTGAATAGCAAGATAAATTTGGTCTACGGACATTTTTTCATCCATTAAATTTATTGAATTTTCTCTATCAACAAATTTGAACAAATAAGGGTCAATTTTTTTAAATTCGATTATATCGCCAATCAAATACCTATAAAAACCATTGTATGACGTCATTACTACCCTATACTTGACATTCTTTTTAACATCAGCAAGAGTATAGCATTTATCAGGTTGGTCAACACTTATGAACTCAAAAAAGTTAGCATCAAATGCAGGGGTTAGCAGTGAAGGAGTTTTGTCTAATTGATAACCTATAACACCTTCTGTGGCGGCATACATTTCTCTATAATCAATGGAACGCCCAATTACATGCTCAATACGTTTTTCATAAAATAGGGGTGGAATACCGCCAAAATTGAGATAACTGAGATTTGGAAAAAGTTGAATAATTTTTTTTGCTCCACTATAATCTAAAATTTTTTCTAAATAATTGAGAATTATTGGGGGCGTCCCTGAGAAACACCTTATATCCCTTTTTAAGCATTCATCAGTTAAATACCGATATTTTTTGTCTAGATCTGTCATTATATTCAATTCAATTGGGATAAATGTTTTGTTTTTTAGAAGAATCTTCCAAATATGAGAAATATCATATAATATTGGATACGAGAAAATTCCCGTCCCATAGCCAATATTGAAACTACGATTTCCTATTTTGATTTTTCTTAAAATAGGATATGCACTAAAAAAGCATGTAATACCGTCCAAAAATTGCGCATTTTTAGCAGGGTCCTCTAAGATATATGAAGTATAAATTCGTAATTGTGCTAGAGATACACTGGAAAATGTTTGATGAATAATAGGAATTAATTTGGGTGTACTTGTAGTCCCAGGAGTTTGACCAAAACAGACTAATCTGGCATTAAAAAGAGAATTAAAGTTTCCTTTAAAAATTTCATCAATGTAAGGTTTGAAATATTCATATTTTTGGGGCATACAATTTTTCTGATAATCTTCAATATTATAGATCTCACTAAATTTATGGTCTATACCGAATTTTGTATGGGTATTTCTTTTAATTATGCTATGAAATAACTTTTCTTGAATTTCAAGTGGACGCTCAATATCTTTTCTAATGAATTTATCAACATATTTTATAATCTTTTGGACAATTAGACTTGAAATACCCATTTTATTTCGTCGATTTAGTTGGTATTGATTAAATAATAAAAAATATTATACTAAATTAATTTTTCGATTTAAAATAACAATTATATTTTAATTAATCTTTTGAAATTTACAAATTGTAGAGTTAATTTTGTTTATAGAAAATTATCAAAGTATTTTATTAGATTTTTTGAAATTTCAGTTCAATTTGTAACTTTTTAGCAATAAATAGGAAAATATGTTCTAACATTTATTATATTTAGCGAAATTATAGTAATATAATCAATTAATCATTTAATTATTATAATTAATAGCCATATTTCATTGTAAAGTAAAATTAACCTTAAAGAGTTATGCCAATATATAAAATTTTTAATTAATTTTTATTTAATATGGTTTTCAATTAATTAAACGATATTTTCATAAATACATTTGAGTATTACTGTGTAAAGTGACAGTATTACGGTGAATTTTATTGAACCATAAATTTGTAATTTTCCCATTTACAGCAATAATTGGACAAGATTTAATGAAAAAAGCATTATTGATTAATGCTATTGACCCATTAATAGGTGGAGTACTAATTAATGGTGATAAAGGGACAGGAAAATCGACAGCAGTCCGTGCATTAATGGATTTATTACCAAAAATAAAAGTTGTTAAGGATTGTCCGTTTAATTGCGATCCGGAAAATTTAAGATTAATGTGTCCTACATGTCAGAAAAGATTTAAGGAAGAAGGAAAATTACCGTGGATAGAACGGAGAATGGAGATTATAGATATGCCATTATCTGCAACTGAAGATATGGTCGTAGGAACAATAGACATAAAGAAGGCACTTAAAGAAGGAGTAAAGGCTTTAGAACCTGGAATATTGGCAAAAGCTAACAGGAATATATTGTATATTGATGAAGTGAATTTACTTGACGATCATCTTGCAAACATTTTATTAGATGCAGCTGCAATGGGCGTTAATATAATTGAACGAGAAGGGATTTCCATATATCATCCATCAAGATTTATATTAGTCGGGACGATGAACCCAGAAGAAGGAGATTTGAGGCCTCAATTATTGGACAGGTTTGGGCTTTGCGTTAATATATCAGCGCTAAGTAATAAAGAAGATAGAATGAAAGTTGTAAAATATAGATCAGAATTTGATAAAGATCCATGGAAATTTGAAAGTAAATTTAAAAATGAAATTGATAGATTAAGAGAAAAAATAGCGAAAGCCCAAATGAATATAGATATTATAGACATTCCTGATGAAATTCTTGAAAAAATAGTAGAAATTACGATATCCTTGGGTATAAAAACGCATCGAGCAGATATTGTAATGGAAAAAGTAATAAAAGCCTTAATGGCATTAGATGGAAGAAATTATGTAATTGAAAATGATTTAATAGAAGCAACTCAATTAGCATTAAACCATAGATTAAGGCAAGATCCTTTTGATAAAAGAAAACAACTTACACCTGAATCTATTCAGAAAATGATTAGGACTAAAGTTAATGAAGAAGTATTTGATTTTGATAGACAAGGTGAGATTAAAAATAATTTATTAAATTCAAAAATATACGGGATATCTAAAGGTAAAGATTTATTCAAGATTAACAGTGAGCGAGGACTATATATTAAAGCAAGAAATAGTGATAAACCTAAAAATATTGCCATAGATGCTACTATTAGAAAATCTGTGAGAGAAAACGGGAAATTGGAAATATTACCTGAACATTTAATGGAAAAAATACGAATTGGGAAAAGTAGCTCGCTATACATAATATTATTGGATTCATCTTCGTCAATGAGAATCGATAAAAAAATAAAATTCGCCAAAACATTGTCGTGGCTTCTCCTTAAAAAGTCCTATGAAGGAAAAAATAAAGTAGGT